>VFSW01009994.1_pt1 | contig 13491 bp, 14 predicted proteins | sample 5358111 | NCBI WGS metagenome assembly VFSW01 (sample SAMN11554181, study PRJNA540505) | mine drainage metagenome | isolation source: sediment from site ElyBrook_90M | place: USA: Ely Copper Mine, Vershire, VT | collected 2017 | reverse complement strand
ACCTTCAATTTTTCCTTGGCTCCCGCCGGTTACTTTGGGGGGTTTATTTTGGCGGGGGGGGGGTTTTTTCGGGGGGGGGGGGGGCGCCGGGGGGCGGGGCGCCCGCTTCTCTATAGTGAATGAAATGGCGTTCATATGCCCACGGTAGCAGAAGTATGAAAATAAAAGAACCGTGCAGAGGTATTTGTCCGAAGACAAACACATACACGGTTCCGAAGTCACGCATTCCTTTTGGCTACTGAGCCGGAGGAGGAACGGTCGCCGAACGGATGAGAGCTGCCGCCGGCGGCGCCGAGTTTCTCGTCTTGCCCGCATAGGCCACGCCTACGTGCGTGCCTCTGAAATCTGGGTCCGTTTTTGAAATATCTTCCCAGAAATCCCTCGTGCACGTGCCTTTGGCCGAAGCCATCGCATAGCTCCCAGTCACGAGACCGTTTACTGCGCCGGGCAAGAGGTACGCGACGCTGCCGTAGGTGCTGTACTTAGCGGCACTCACCGCACTACCCCACGCGAGCGAAGCCGCCAGACCCGTACCCGTACCGGCCAAACCGTACGGCACCGCGCCGTTGACGGCCGACTGCCCCACACCGGCAAGCTGAGCATCGATCTGCTTTTGGCAGGACATGCTGTACTCCTGGATTTTCTTCAGCGCCTTCGACGATATCTTACCGCCGTTGAAGTCCGGGTTCTGGACGATGACTATTTGCGCCATCGCCTCTTCCGAATAACCGCCGCTCTCGACGACTTTCGCCGCCGCCGCAGGTGCCGTTACATATCCGTTATAGGATGACATCGTGCTGCACGCTCCAAGCAGAAGCGCGCTTGCGAGGATGAAACCCCGCACAATCAGTTTCGAGATCATAAGACCTCCTTTATCTAATTACCCGAAAACCCTTCGGGCGAGGCATACCAAAGATCGTTTTCTACCAAATCGATTTATAGCACACTCTTGCGAGAAATGCAAGCCCCGTTATTTTTTCTGCACCTTCAGGAGTTCAACTTCGAAAATGAGCGCGGAATTCGGAGGGATGCTTGGCGCCGGCGACTGGCTGCCGTACGCGAGATCTGCGGGGATGAGGAGCGTGCGCTTGCCGCCTTCCTTCATGCCGACGATACCCTGGTCCCAACCCTTGATGACCTGCCCCGCGCCGAGCGTAAAGGTGAACCCGCTCGTGCCGTGATTGGCGGAGGCGTCAAAGACGGTGCCGTCCGTGAGCGCACCGACATAATTCACCGTGACGGTGTCGCCTGTTGCCGCCACCGCACCCGTGCCGACGACATCGTCTTTCATCATGAGCTGTGTTATCGGCTTTGTTTCGGTAGGCATAGTAGTGGATGAGATTTGCGTAGTGGTAGTAATTTCAACCGGAGCTTGTTCCGTCGGCGCAGCCGCCTGCCATGGCCAGAGGCCCGGAAGGATGAAGAACATAACGACGACGGCGAGTGCGAGTGCGACGGCGATACCGGTTTGTGTTGGTTTCATACGAAAAAATATTATAACGTAATTATACTATGCGGCACGGAATTCCTTGAACCGCTTCACCTCCTCGGCGACCGCGATTCGCGCGATGTCCTCATGCCCCGGGACTTCGCGGGTAAGAAATGTCTGGAGCGCGGGAGCATCACCCGCTTCCGCAAGTTTTGCGAACTCCTCGCGCTTGTCCTCCGCAAGTTTGTCGAATACGGCAATCGACGCCGCCTTGAGCGCGATCTCGCCAAACTGCGCGATGAGCGCCTGCTGCTCCTCCATCGGAAGTTCCGCGATTCCGAGGTCCGCGGCTATCAATTTCGTCATTTCATCTTGTTGCATAGGTGGCATCATAGCATGGGTAATTATTTGTCGAGCTGTTGTATGAACGAGTCGGGATTGATGGCCCCGATCTGGGACGGATTCGGCATGCCGTCGGCCGGTATGATTGCCTGCACGCTGCCGAAAGGCCCGAAGCCGCTGTATTTGACCTGGAACACCCACGGCCGCCATTCGTTGTCCATGAAAACCGTCTTCTCCGCTTGCACCCAGACGACGGCATCATGATGCGCCTTGACGAACTCTTGCGCCGCATCGAATCGCGCGGGGAAATCATTGCCGTACGCAAGCGCGGCGCCGCTCGAATCGGTGAACACGTGCCCGTGCAAGGGGTCGATCGATAATTTGTTGGAATTTATAAACTCTTGTGCGTGTTCGATCATCGGAGTCGGCGGCGCGTCCGGAGCGATTGGTGCGTCGGGCGCCGGCGACGATTCGACAGGAGTATGCGCTCCCGCGGGCGCAGGCTGTTCATAGGTCCCCGTGTGAATAGGGTTACCGGAACCGTCGACAACCGCGTTACCGGAGCTGTCATGCAGGACTGAGCTGTCGAACGGCGGCGGGGCATTCGGTTCTACAACCGCCGCGGCGGCCGCCTGATTTGCCGCGTCGATGTGCTGTTGCGCTAGGTCTTGGGCCGCAGTGAGGTCGGGTCCCGGGGCGATTTCCGGCAGAGTCGGAACCGGCTCAACCGGGAGATCGGCAGAAATAGAAGCTTCCGCATGCGCGTGTAGGATACGCATGTCGGACGCCGCATCAAACACGCCGCCGGGATGCGCGGCATCAGCAAGATGCAACTGACCGTTAACAACCGTCATGTGCGCGGTCGGGTCAATACGAACGCTCTCACTGCCGACGAGGAACTTGTGTTCCTTCGCGAGGTTATACAATGTCTTTTCAAGTAATTCTGGGTGTGCTTTCGCGGCATACAATTCTGCGAGATCGCCCTTCAGTTCTACACCCGGCGGCGGGTTGTTGGGGAGTTTTGAAATAAGGTCCTTCAGCATGCCCTCATACCCATGCGATGACGCGCCGACCGACGGTATTTCGAAAGCTGCGGCCGCTGCGGCCGCGGGTGCTCCGGGTACCGCCTCAGCAACCGCCGCGGCTCCCGCGACGGGTACACTCCCCGCAGGAGCGTGTCCGAGCATACCGCCAAGCCAATCAATGACGCGCCCGCCGCCAGCCGCTTCGAACCCTTCCTTGAGTGCCAGCCCCGGGAGACCCGAGAAAACGGCGAGCGCCGCGCCTCCTGAAACGAATTGCTTTATCACAGTATCCCATCTTCCTCTCGTCTCTCCTTTTTCTTCCTTTCCGGCGAGTCGCTTTTCCATGAGTCCGTTCACGAGCGCATACACGCCGAGCGAAGCGGCCGAACGCTGGCCGAGCTTTGCGGCGCTGAGTATCGTCACAAAGGTGCTCGCGCCGCCGGTCGCAATGGAGCCGCCGATGAGCGCGGCGGACAGAGCAAGCTTATATTTGAGCGGCGCCTTGCGATACTGCTCGCCAAGCGCAAGGAGCATCTCTTCCGCTCCCTTGCCGAGCGTCTTCGCTTTCTCGGCGAGCGTCGTATCCTCGTTCGTCAGAAACTCTTTTGACTTATTAAAAAGTTCCGATGCCTTTTCCTTTACTTCGTATAATTTTCCTTTTGCCTCCGAAATCAAATCGCTCAATTGTTTCTTCCACCCCGCACGCGTGTCTTCGGCTTTCGCGGGGCCTTCAGCAAAATCTACGTATTCTGAACCGTCTTCATGAAATTCTCTCTTTCTTTCGGACGGCACGATTCCCCGAACTTCTTCCGCCCCGGTTTCCGGTTCCGGTTCGCCGTTTAATTTTTCCATATGTTCCTGCATATCGTGCGGCGCGTATTGCGGCGCAACGATATTGCTACCGTCCATGCCCGGCACCGAATGCGGATCAAACGGCGCTTCTTCAGCGGCGATATTTTCAGTCGGAGGCACGACCTCGGGCGCCGGTTCCGCCACAGCCTGTTCTTCCGGTTCTTGCGCCGGAACTTTGTTCTGCTCTCCGGGAGGGATGCGATCCCAGGTCTCGCCGATGACGGCCTCAACTTCTTTCTCTCTGAACGCTTCCGCCGCCGCTTCAACTCCCTTACTAATACGACCGCCTCCGAGCAAGTTAATTTCCAATCTCCGGATATCCGCCGCAATCTCCACCCTCCGCGCAGGATCAAGCTCTTTTTCGTATTTTTCCGATAGTTTTTTGGTCCTATCAAGCGCTGCATTGGCGCGATCCCATGCAAGAGTGAGTTCCGGGGCGTTCGCCGGCATCATCCACGGCTTGATGCCCATCCCCTGAAGCTTCTTGCCGAGTTCTATGTAGGCCTTTTTGACATCCTGCGCTCCGGGCACAGAACCTAGTGTTTCAAATCTCTCCGTCGCGCTCACCGAACTCGGCGTTGCCGCTTCGTTCTTCGACACTTCCGCCCGTGATGCGGGTTCGATTGGATGTACGACCTTGGGCAATTCACCCGTTCCTCCTCCGCTCCGTTTGCTTTCGTGTGCGGCTCTCCTCCCCCGCCCTTTTGTGGTCGTGCGTTCTTTCTTTTTGTCTCGCCCGGGAGGATATTCCTTCATAGGTTAATTAATGCGAGAGATATCGCTCGCGTATCATATTTTCTACGGTAGCACGGTCGCGGCCATAGGTAAGCGAGGAGAGGTGGATGAGATCGTCCACTTGCGCGTGGTTCAAGGGCGGCAGGTCCGGCGTTTTCATATCAAACGGCTTCTGCGGCACGCCGCCGGCGAGCATCTTTACATAGGCATTCCTCGTTTCCAGATTCACGAAATCGAGCGCTTCGAAGACCGGCGCGAATTGCTTCGCAAAGAATTCCGCGTCCTCCTCGCCCACGCGGAAGACCGTCATATTCCCCACGTTCCCGAAGACCGCGTCGCGCGTCTTCTCTTCGATCTGGTTCAGGAACTGATGCGCCACCGTGAGCGCAAGCTTGTATTTGCGCGCTTCGGAGAGAATACCGGGAATGGAATCGGTCGTCACATTCTGGAACTCGTCTATATAGAGGTAGAACGGCGGGTACGGCGCGCGCGGATTATCGGCGCGCGAGAGTGCCGCCATAAAGAGCTTCCCCACAATGATAAGGCCGAGCAGGTTTGCATTCTTCTCCCCCAAGCGGCCTTTCGAGAGATTGATGAGGAGTATCTTCTTGCTGTCCATCACGTCGCGGAATTTGAATGAGGACTCCTGCTGGCCGACGATGGGACGGATGAAGTCGTTCGCGGTGAAATCGTCGAACTTGTTCGTGATGTACGGGACGATGTTCTCGAGTGACGCTTCTCCGCCCGCTTTCGTCGCTATCTCGTTCCAGAATTGGTTCACGACGGGATTTATGCTCTTTGCAAGCTTCGTGCGGCGGAACTCGCTGTTACTGAGCACGCGTGCGATGTCGAGGATAGTCGAGCCGCTACTCGGGTCTTCCATCACAAGCAATGTCGCGTTGCGGAAGTACTGTTCAAACGCAGGGCCCATACTCTCGGGCACGTCGCCATACAGTCGTTTGAAGATCATCAGGAGTTCATTGACGATGAATGTCTTTTGTTCGGGACGCGAAAGGTCATACTCAAGGAAATTGAGACTGAACGGCCGCGAGAGGTCGGCAGGGTCAAAGTAGATAACGTCTTTGTACCGTTCGGGCGGGACCGCGGCGAGGATGTCTAGGATGTCGGAGCCGTGCGGGTCGATGAAGCAGCATCCCTCGCCCCTCTGGATGTCCTGAATAATCATCGACTTCATAAGTCCGGTCTTGCCGGTCCCCGTCTGGCCGATGATATAGAGGTGCCGCATGCGGTCTTCGGGGTCGAGGTACACGCGCGTCTCAGTTCCGCGATACGAGTTGACGCCGAGGAGTGCGCCGGTTTGCGGGAGCCCTACGGGTGCCGGGGCGTGCGTGAAGCGCGCCTGCTTCAGGTGCGGCGAACTCTCGACGCCCGCCGGCGGGAAGTGGTAGATGGTCGTGAGCTCGCGAAGCGAGAGCGGGAGCGCATCGTGACTCGGCAGGCGGAACGAGAAATCGTCGAACACTCCTTGCGCCTGCCGTCCCGCAGCGCGTTCGAATTCCAGCCGGTTCCCTTGCGTATTTCCGAATTGATTGAACGCCGCTTCGAGGTCGCCGAGCACTTGTCCCGCCGTATCCCCATTGCGGGAAGAAACGACGAGCCGAATAGTGGCGCCGACAATCGGTGCGGCTATCTTTTTTTCCACCTGCTCGATATAGGTCTTGTTCGCTTCGACCTGGCGCGTCTCGGCCTGCTTCGTCTTCTCGACATTTTTCGGCTTACTTGAAAAAAGCGTCCGGCTGATGCCGCGCGCGAACTCGCCGAACGCGGTCTCGGGCGTCGAGAATGCCGATGAGCGCTTTTCGCCTTTGCGGAGCGCCTGGAGAATTTTCCGGTAATGCTGCACATGCCGCTCGCCTCTCGGTTCGATGATGATCTGAAGCGCCGCCCCTTCCCCGGTGTGTTCTATCTTCGCGAACGCGTTGATGATGGCGTTGAGGGGGTCTTGATCGAAATCGGTGTAGTCCTTGAGGGGCAGGACCGGGTTCTCGGTAAAGCGCGCCGTCGAAGCGAGCGATGCGCCGCCTCGCGCAAAAATATTGTAGTCGTAAGGCTGCGGCACGAAATGTGCGTCGGGAAATATGGCGAGGAGCTGTTTTTCAAAAAGATTGCGCTTGCTGTTCGGCACCGCCGCGTAGAACTGGAGTTCGGGACTGTCGGCGGGTACCGCGAGCTCGAGTGCGAAGTGGTGAGATTCGCCCGGGGTCGCCTCCCCGACGGAAAGCAGTCCCGCGTAGAATTGCTCCATCGCGGAGATGAGTTCCTTGAGCGTCTTTGCGCGCGCATTTTGGTCGGCGTTTTTCGGACCCGGAAGCGCTATCTCGTAGAGCGTCATCCGAAGCGCTTGGAAACGCGGGGCCTGTTCATCGAGACCGGGAGCGGTAACGCCGGCGGCGATGTAGCGCACAAGATACCTGTGGAAATCGTCCGAAATATGCGGGTCGTGAAGTTTTTCAAGCACATGGAGCGCATTCTTAATTCCCTTCTCCTCCATCGTCCGGCGCAGACTGTCGATAGCGCCGGCACCGCCGCCGAGATTCAGTTCGGCGAGTATCGCGGCTGCTTCGCTGCTTTTCGTTTCTTCACTGATGCGATACTCGGGCGCAAGTACTTCCTGCGGCGCCGCCTGATGTTCGTGGATAGTCTCGGAAATTATCTGCGCACGCTCGGGCGCCGAGCCCGCGAGCGCCGCTTCCTTGCGCGCGACCTGTTCGCGCAGGTATGCAAGCTCTTGTTCGGGCGTGGATAACGATGGCGCTTGTTCCATTGTTTCAAGTATACTCCATGCACATGCTTACCTTTCTCTCCGCCTGTATAAATCTCGACCCGATTGCCATGGTGAAAACGGGCAGCTATCTCGGCATCGCCTTTTTGATATTCGCCGAGAGCGGACTTCTCTTCGGCATCTTCCTCCCCGGCGATTCCCTCCTCTTCGCCGCCGGTCTCCTCTCCGCCGGCGGGTTTCTCGCTTTCGGCCCGCTCGTTTTCTTTGTCGCCGCCGCCGCAATAGTCGGCGACTCGGTCGGCTACTGGTTCGGCGCAAATGTCGGCGTGAATTTCTTCAAACGCAAAGACTCGTTCTTTTTCAAACAAGAGTACCTCAAGCGCACGGAGCGCTTTTATCAAACCTACGGCGGGCGGGCGGTCGTGCTTGCGCGCTTCGTGCCTATCGTACGCACCATCGCTCCCATCCTCGCCGGCATCGGCTCGATGACCTACCGGACATTCCTCTCTTTCAATGTGCTCGGCGGCCTCCTCTGGGGCGCGGGAATGGTATCGCTCGGCTACTTCCTCGGTTCAATTATCCCAAATAGCGATACCTACATACTTCCCCTCTCGCTCGTGATTGTCGTCGTCTCTTTCCTTCCCATTTTCATCAATGTCATGCGCGGCAAGCGCGCGGTTTAGCATACGATTGACTTCCCTCCTCTTACGGCGTAGCTTCACTACGGACTAAAAAGGAGGCACCCATGGCAAGTATCGTGGTACAAGCGGATATTTCCGTTGAAAACGAGGCGGGGGTGGAGAAATGGATGGAGAAGTTCCGCGCGCATCTCGAAAGGCACGCGAAAAATGCGACAGCTCTTGTCAATAACGGCCTGTACATCGGCCCGGTTCTCAAAGGCCAACATGCGGCAATGCATCCCACGGTTTCCGTTCTCGTCTCATGCTGGGATACCGCAGGGAATGACCTGCGCGAGTTCGCACAAGATATGACGGGGATGTTCTATTTCGAAGGACTGTCCGTCATCGGCCTGGACTAGCACGGGAATCAAATTATCACCAAAAATCCGCCTGTATCAGAGGCGGATTTTGTTTTACAAAAACACGAGATTATTTTGCGCGCTTCTTTGCGGCTTTCGCGCGGGAGACGCTTTTATGAACCGTGCGTTTCGTTTCGCGTGCCAGCATTTTCCAATTCGCCTTCAGTTCGCTTGCGGCGCGCTTCACATCCGCAGCATCCACCGAACGGACACTCTGGTATGTCTTCGCAACGCGGTCTACGATGGCGGCGAACTCTTTCGGGTCGGTCTTTTCAAGACGCTTTACTTCCTTCGCCACTTCCTTTTTCATATCGTTCGCCCACTTTGCTGCGATTTTCCGATGCTTCTTCGCACCCCTGCTTCCGTAAAAATAGTAGCCCGCCGCCGCTGCCGCACCTGCGGCAACCAATCCTGCACCGATCTTCATTGCAGTATTCCCCGCCTTCGCCGTCTTCTTGGCGCGCGTTGTCTTTTTTGTAGCTTTTTTCATATGAGGTTACGTTAGTGGAATTACGGATTAAGTATAGCGCGTATCAAGTGTCTTTTGACGCCCGCTTCGCGGTCTTGCTGAAAAAACCGAATAACGACTTCAGCTTGCCCTTCCCGCGCCGGATATCGGTGCGCATTTCGGCAAGATCGCCGCGGATGCTATCGCTCTCGAGCGCGGCTTGCTCAGAAATATGTTCGATATGCTTGAGAATGCGCGAAAATCGCCACAGCACGACCGCCCCGAAAAAAGTGAAGAGAATGACCGCCACGGTCGTTATGAAAAAGAAAACATCCATTTTGAAAAAGTCATTCATGGGGTACGCGTACTTCCTCATATTTTAGCCCCCAAAGACCATTATGTGCAAACGGGATATGCGCACAGACAGTTTATCCACAGGGTATTCTTGACATTATAAACTCATTGGAGTAATACGTGGTATCCTTCTAGAAAGGTTCCTTTACTCTATAAAAAATATTCATGAAGTTATCCACGAAAATCTCCGTAGGTGCGGTTCTCATTGTATCTGCGCTCAGTCTCGCCGGACTCGCTCTAGCGGCGGCAACCTCCGTAAGCCTCGGCTCCGCCGATAGTTTCTCGGTCCTGGCCGACACGGCGATTTCAGATGCCGCGCCCGCCTCAACCGTCATCAGTGGAAATGTCGGCCTCGGCCCAACCAGCGGCGGCTCGTCTATTACCGGACTCACGACAGCAGCCGTAGCCGGCACTATCTATGCGATGGACTCCGCAGGTCCTGCCGGTGCCGCGGGCAATGATCCGACGCTGATAAATTCGGCACAAAGTTCCTTAACCACAGCCTACAACACGGTCGCGGGAGAAACGCCAATCATCGCGGTCACTGCGAGCAGCGTTGATTCCTTCGGCAGCGGCACGATAAACAACGGGGCCAATCTAACCCCGGGAATCTATACTTCCGGTTCCTCAATCGGCGTCACGGGAACGCTCACCCTCGACGGCGGCGGCAATGCAAATGCCGTCTTCATCTTCCAGGCGGGTTCCACGCTCACCACGGCGTCGGGCGCAGTCATCTCTCTCATCAATGGCGCCCAAGCTTGTAATGTCTTCTGGCAGGTCGGCAGTTCGGCCACCCTCGGCACCGGAACAACTTTCAGAGGTAATATTCTCGCGCACACCTCAATCACCGATACGAGCGGTTCAACCGTATTCGGACGGTTGCTCGCAAGTACCGGGGCGGTTTCTTTGAGCGGTACGCGCATTACGAATGCGACCTGCGTCGCGCCTCCTGCGAGCGTCATTAGCGGCACTACCGGTGCGCATTACTTCGAGAACTTGCCGCACATCAGCATTACGAAGATACCGAGTCCTCTCGCCCTCCCCCAAGGAGCCGGGTCGGTGACGTATACGTATGCAGTGACAAATGTAGGCACGGCCCCGATGCATACCGTATGGGTCAAGGACGATAAATGCAGTCCGGTAACCTATGCATCCGGCGACACTAATAATAATTCGATCCTTGATCTGAATGAGACATGGACGTATCGCTGCACCAAGACCGTGTCTCAAACCGAGACGAACACCGCTACCGCCCACGGATATGCGAACGGTATAGATGTGTACGATACCGCAAATGCGATGGTCGTTGTCGGTTCGGCATTGCCGCCGCCCTTGATCCACCTCGTAAAGATACCGAGCGTATTCGTCCTTCCTGCAGGAGGCGGTCCGGTTACCTACTCCTACTCGGTAACCAACCCGGGCACGGCGCCCCTCAGTGATGTCAGCATCACTGACAATAAGTGCACCGGGTTGCCGGGTCGCGTCGCCGGAAATCCGGGCGATATCAATAAGAACAATCTCTTGGATCCCGGCGAGACATGGCACTTCACCTGTCAGTCGAACATCACGCAGACGACAACCAACATCGGTACGGCCGAAGGGAGCGCAAATGGCTTGGTCGCCATCGACTTCGCGCCCGCTACGGTCGTGGTAAATCCTCCCGGACTTCCCAATACGGGACTTCCTCCGGAAGGAACGAATACGCCGTGGGACGCCATACTGGCGGCCGGCGTACTCTTCCTCGTCTCGACCTCGTTCATGGTTCTCAAGAAGCGTTCGGCCTAATCTCAATCGCTCTGTCATTGGCAAAGGCCCCGCGATGCGGGGCCTTTGCGTTATACTACCGGTAGTAATTAGTACTAGATATGATTCTATGAAATCAGCACCCTTATCAAGACGGTCATTGTTTACGGCGGTCGTAACGGTAGCTGTTGCAGCAGTCTTTTTCTTCGCGGGCCGTTTGTCCATAAGTACATTTTCGCTTACCAATCAAACTACGAAAGAAATGAGCTATCACACCAACATCATTCAGGACACGCAGGCAAATGACAATTTCCGCCGTGTCCTGTTCACCGGGGAAAACAGCCAGCTCGTCATAATGAGCATCCCGCCCGGGGGCGAAGTCGGGAAAGAAACCCACAAGTACACCGAGCAAACGTTGTTCTTCCTTTCGGGAACCGGCGTAGGAGAGCTTGACGGAAAACAATTTCCGATAGGGCCGGGCGATGTAGCGGTGGTGGTCCCCGGAACAGAACATAATTTCTGGAATACCGGCACGGTGCCGCTCAAAATTTACACCGTGTATGCGCCGCCGAATCATATCGACGGCCTTGTAGAGGCCACAAAAGCGGAAGCCGATGCCAATACGGCGGACGAGGCTATAGGTGAGAAACCGCCGGCCTGTATCAAATGAGTCATTCGAGAATCCTCATTACATGGCTTTGGTTCGTCGGGGGAGCGATTCTGCTCGCCTTCCTTGCCCTGGTCGTTCTTCTGCCCGACAATATGGCGGCAAGCTCCGCGCGGGGGGGTTCGATACAACTTCCTTCCGGTATCCCGGTCCGTATCAGAATACCGGCAATCCGCGTTGACGCTACGGTCCTGCCGCTCGGTCTCGCCGCTGACGGCGCCATGGCTGTGCCGAGCGGTCCATTGGAGACGGCGTGGTACGATCTTGGTCCGAAACCCGGCAATACCGGCGCTGCCGTTATCGCCGGACACTTCGGATGGAAAGACAATATTCCGGCGGTATTTGATAATTTAACGGCGTTACAGCCGGGTGACAAAATTTTGGTAGAAAATGACAAAGGAGAGACGCTGACATTCGTTGTGCGCGAATTGCGCACGTTTGACGGGAATGGAAATGCCGCGAGCGTATTCAGTTCGACTGACGGAAAGGCGCACCTGAACCTCATTACCTGCGAAGGGGTTTGGGATAAGAATTCCAAAAGCTACTCCAAGCGTCTTGTGGTCTTCACCGATGCAATCTAAAGACCGAGCGAGTTCAGCGTACTGAACGTCGAAGGAGTGTTCCCCGTCGCGGCATTGAGCGGATTCACATAGCTGTTAATGAACTGCGGGATGGCGAAGACGAGACCGATGAGCGGCAGCACGATGAGGGCGACGGTAACGACGCCCGTCCAGAAGAGATATTTGCGCGTGGATTCCGCGGCCTGATAGGCTTTGTCCGCTTTTGCGGCTATCTCCTCAAGCTTGGCCAACAGTTCAGGATCAATCATATTGATGCATTATAGAACAGTTTAAAAAGTTCAGATGCAAGGCATGGGAGAGCAATTCTTGAGACGTACTTTGTGGTACGGCGAAAAAATTGCTGGGGCCCATAACGCAGCAGCTGGATTTTTTAAACCGTTCTAGCTCCAAAGATGGAATACCCAATTTATTACCGTTAGCGCGAGCGCGAAGAGGAATGCCGTCCAGAATCCGGCGACCAGGAACCCGGGCACGAGCATTGATGCGAGCATTACCAGAAGCGCATCGATGACAAGCGAGAAGAGTCCGAGCGTGAGGATAGTTATCGGGAGCGTGAGGATGAGGAGAATCGGGCGGATAAAGAGGTTCAGTGCGCCGAGAACGACGGCGGCGATAATGGCCCCGACAAGGGTTACGGTAACGCCGGGGACGATGTATGCCGCGATGAGAATGGCGAGCGTTGCGATGGCCCAATGGAAAAGTGTTTTCATAGTTAGAATGATACCAGACGCACGACTGTGTAGAGTACGAGCGCACCGAGGAGCGTCATCACGGTCGTGAGCGCGCGCGGATGCCGGTGATGGCTCTCGGGGATGAGGTCGCTTGCCGAGAGGTAGAGGAACGAGCCAACGAAGACGGCGAGCACGAGCCCTATATAGGATTCGGAAATGCGAAAGAGGAGTGTGGAGGCGGCACCGAGAAGCGGCGCCGCCGCGTCCGCAAGAAGCCAGCGGAAAGCGGTTCGCCAACTCCCGCCGTTCTTCAGTATGAGATTTACGGTATTGATACCGTCGGAGAAGTCATGGGTCAGCACCGCGGCAGTCACGATGATGCCGACGGCAACGGACGCCTGAAAACCGATGCCGATGGCGATGCCGTCGAGGAAGCTGTGCGCCGAGAGCGTGAGCGCACCGAAAAATCCGCGAGGCGCATTCTCTTCAGAATCTTCTTCATGGGTATGCAAAAGAATAAGCCGGTCGAGGATGAGGTAGCCGAAGAATCCGAACGCGATGAAGAGCGCGACGGTTGCGGCACTGTGATATTTCGTGCCGAGGTCAATCGCCTCGGGCAAAAGGTCAAAGAGCGCGAGGCCCGCGACCGCGCCCGCCGAGAAGCCGAGGATGAGGTGGAGCTTGTCGCGGAACTTGAGTGCGAACGACCCGCCGATAAAGGTGGCAACCGACGCAGCTAGGGCGATATACAAGACATTCATGACCTTTATGATACACCAACGCGGGGCCGGCCGCGCCGCGCGCGCGGTTAGCTTGGCGGGGCGAGAAGGTGCGTGGGGTATTGTTAGGCGGCTGGGTGGTG
>VFSW01009993.1_pt1 | contig 13493 bp, 10 predicted proteins | sample 5358111 | NCBI WGS metagenome assembly VFSW01 (sample SAMN11554181, study PRJNA540505) | mine drainage metagenome | isolation source: sediment from site ElyBrook_90M | place: USA: Ely Copper Mine, Vershire, VT | collected 2017 | reverse complement strand
ATGAAACCGGGCAGATACGCGGAATAGAAACTCTCCGGAGCAACGAAAGCGCCGACGACCGATGCGATCGCGCCAATCACGCCAATCACCAGCGACCGCTGCTGAATGGTCTGGGCCACGGGCGGCGCCATCAAGTCGCTCTTGTTCATGGTGGCCGTGGTCATTTGGACTCCCCTTCTGCCGGTGCGGCGGGCAGCGCAATCTGCGGCAGCGTCGCTCCATTACCGATATCGCGGAACTGCGGCGGAGGCGACGGAATTTTCTGCCCGGCCGGGATGTCCGCCGAGGTAGCGTTCTGGCTCAACTGCAATGCACGGATGTAAGCGGCGATGCACCAACGATCGCGCGGCGTCACCTGCGTTCCATATTCTGGCATGACGCCGAATCCGTTGGTCATGACGTCGAAGAAGTATCCGATGGGAACCTTGCGCAAGCGTTCGATGTGATACGACGGTGGACGGCGGAAACCGCGGGTCGGGATAAATCCGCCACCATCGCCCACGCGTCCATGGCACGGAGTGCAGTTGATGTTGAAGCGCTCACGTCCGCGGTCGAGAACTTCAGCGGTCACCGGAAACGGCATATAGTCGCCGGGAGCGCTGCCCAACTTGCCGGTATAGAAATATGTGTCTTCATGCAGATCGCCGCGTGCGACCGTGCCCTCGACGGGCAAGCGGGCGGAGCGATTGTCGTTGAAGAAATCTGTCTTCGCCAGCGGACGGTAATACGGCTGCATGTGCATGTCGAGGCGGCATCCAGCGGTAACGGCGATCAGCGCCAGGAGTGCAGGCAAGAACCTTCGGAGATTGCGAGGGGCACCCATACTAGCTTGGCACCTCCGCAATCATGCGTGGAGACAGACCCGAGAGAAATGAACGCGTGCGAGCAGCGTCATATTGTGGATCGCTCGAAAACACGACGAGGAAGAACTTGTTCTCCGAAGCCTTGGCAAATTCGGGAACATTGAAGACCGGGTGATACGGCATCGGGAGGCCATTCAGCGCCAACATGCCGATCGCGGCCGAGAGTCCGCCGAAAAGAATCGTCAATTCGAAAGTCACAATGATGAATGAAGGCCAGGAGTGAAACGGACGTCCGCCGATATTGACCGGATAGGTGATCACTGCGACCCAATACTGAAGCGCATACGCCGATAGCCCGCCAATCAGTCCGCCGATGAGGACCACAAGCGCCACACCGTTCTTGTGAAAGCCTATGGCTTCCGCCAGTCCCTCGATCGGGAACGGGCTGTAGGCATCGAGCTTCTGGTAGCCGGCTTCATGAGCCTTGTGCGCGGCGGCCACTAGTTCTTGAGCCGAGTCGAATTCAGCCATCAATCCGTAAGTTGGGCCGTAAGTCGAAGATGGATTGGTTGTCGCAGACATGGCTAGTGTTTCACCTCCGCCGACTCGTGCACCTGCGACTCCGGCAACAGGGTGCGCAATTCAAAGATGGAGATCATCGGGAGAATACGAACGAACAGCCACATGGCCGTCAGGAACAGGCCGATGGTGCCCGCAAACGTCATCCAGTCCCACTTGGTCGGGTAGTACTGGCCAAACGAAGAAGTCAGGAAGTCGCGGCTCAGGCTGACGACAACGATAATGAAGCGCTCCAGCCACATGCCCACGAGCACGACAAACGAAATCAGCCACAGCCAACCGGTCGAAACTCGGAATTTCTTCAGCCAAAGCACCTGCGGAATGCCGATGTTGCAGGCGAGCAGCGCAAAGTATGCCAACTGGTAAGGTCCGTGCAGCCGGTTCCACAGGAGGATGGAGTCATACTGGCTGCCGCTATACCATCCCATGAACGCTTCCATGCCGTAACCATAAGCCACGATGAGTCCGGTGGCCAGCATGACCTTGGCCGCGTTCTCAAGGTGCCGCATGGTGATGAAATCTTCGAGTTTATAGATCGCTCGAATCGGAATCGCTAAACAAAGAACCATGGCGAAACCGGAATAGATTGCGCCCGCAACAAAGTACGGCGGGAAGATAGTGGTGTGCCAGCCCGGAACGATGCCGACGGCGAAATCGAAGCTCACGACCGTGTGCACCGAGAGCACCAGCGGCGTCGCGAGTCCGGCCAGAAGCAGGTAGGCCGTCTCATAACGATGCCAATGGCGGGCCGAACCGCGCCATCCCATTGCCAGTAGTCCGTAGATGCGCTTGACCAGCGGACTTTCGGCCTTGTCGCGCATGGTGGCAAAGTCGGGAATCAATCCCACAAACCAGAACACCAGCGAAATCGTGCCGTACGTCGAAACCGCGAACACGTCCCACACCAGCGGACTGCGGAAGTTCGGCCAGTAATTCATCGTGTTCGGATACGGGAAGAGCCAGTACGCGAGCCACGGACGTCCGGTATGAGCGAGCGGGAAGATGCCGGCGCAAGCCACGGCGAAAAGCGTCATCGCTTCCGCAAAGCGATTGATGGAGTTGCGCCACGTCTGCCGCAGCAGAGCAAGAATGGCCGAGATCAGCGTGCCCGCGTGGCCAATACCGATCCACCACACAAAGTTGACGATGGCGAATCCCCAGCCGATGGGGATATTGATACCCCAGATCCCAGTACCTTTTATAAACAGGTAGCCGAGGGCCAGCATCAGCATATTCATCATCGAGAACACGATCAGGAAGCCGAAAATCCATCCGAGCGAGATCGGACGGCTCAGCACGATGTTGCTGATCTTCTCGGTGATGGTGGAGAAGGTATGACCCGGCGCAATAACCGGCACTCGCTGGTCTGCCGCGGGTATTTGTGTGTTGGTCGCCATGCCTTACATGCGCTCCACTTATGCTCTCGACTCTGCTTCTAATTCCGGATTCGGGTTGCGAACTTCCGCGAGATACGTCGTGCGCGGACGCGTATTCAGATCGCCCAGCAGCGAGTAATTTCTCGGCTGCGCCTTCAACTTGCTCACCCTGCTGTTCGGATCATTCAGGTTGCCGAAGATGATCGCATCCGCGGGACATGACTGCTGGCAGGCGGTCTGCAGTTCATCCCCAATGCGGATGTCTTTTCCTTCGCGGACCGAAGCTGTCTCGGTGTCGATGCGACGCTCGCTAATGCGCTGCACGCAGTACGTGCACTTTTCCATGACGCCGCGGCTGCGCACGGTTACGTCCGGATTACGCATTAGTTTGAACTGCGGCGTCTCCCAATCCGAGAAAAGCAGGAAGTTGAACCGCCGCACCTTGTACGGGCAGTTGTTCGAACAATACCGTGTGCCGACGCAGCGGTTGTAGACCATGTCGTTCAGGCCTTCGCTGCTATGAGTCGTCGCCTGCACCGGGCAAACCAGCTCGCACGGCGCGTTCTCGCACTGCATGCAGGGCACGGGCTGGAAAAATCCCTTCGGATTTTCGCGCGGACCGTTGTAGTAGGCATCGACGCGCAGCCAATGCATGTGGCGGCCTTTGAGCGTCTGCTCTTTGCCGACCACGGCGATGTTGTTCTCCGACTGGCATGCGACGATGCAGTTGTTGCATCCAACGCAAGCATTCAGATCGATCGCCATGCCCCACGAGTAAGTTTCCTTGTCGTAATCGAAGCTCTGCTTGTAGAGAGTGAGCTCGGCGGGCGGCTCGCCTTCTTTGGCGAAGTTCGGGTCTTTTTTGTACTCTTCGAGGCTGCGCTCCTGCACCAGCGGACGCTCGCCGACAGGAGTCTCCATCGTCTGGTAGCCCTGCGTGCTGGCGAGCTGATACGTGTCGCCAGTCGGAGCAAGCTTCGCACCGTCGGCAAACCAGGGAGCCTGACTTGTGCGGAGCGGATAGACATCGAAACCCGTGTCCGTGCCGACGCGGCCAGCGCGGGTGCGGCCGTAGCCGAGGAAAACTGTGATCGAGTTGTCGGGATGTCCCGCCTGAATCCAGACTGGGCCTTTGACTTTCTTGCCGTTGAATTCCAGTTCGGCAACGTCTTTGAAGTTCAGCTTCAGCCGCTCGGCCATCGCCGGGCCGATCATGATCGGATTGTCCCAGGTCAGCTTGGTCAGCGGCTTCGGAAGTTCCTGTAACCATCCGTTGTTCGAGAAACGACCGTCGTAAATGGAGGGGTCGCGGCGGAAGTTGAGCTCGTAGCCGCTGCCTGACGAAGATTGCGATGCCGGGAAACTGGCGCTCTTTAACGCGACGCCCCTGGGCGTATAAGTCGTCCCCGCGACCCAGCCATCGTGCAGCGACTTGCGCCAGAAGGCTTCGAAGTCAGCACCAGCGTGCTGCTTCTGCCAGTACTGTTGCACTAGATCGTGCCCCGTCATTCCGGACTGCCCGGCAAGGATCGTGACCATCTCGTGCGCGCTCTTGCCGCCGTAAAGCGGGTCGATCAGTGGCTGAATGATCGAAACGGTACCGTCGTATGCACGTGCGTCGCTCCACGATTCGAGGTAGTGCGCTTCGGGAATGTGCCACTGGCACAACTCAGCGGTCTCGTTGCGATGCGAGCCGAGGAAAACTTTCAAATTGACGGCAGTCGATTTCAGCGCCGAAGCGAATTCGAGTTCTGCAGGCGCATCGTAAGCTGGGTTGCCGCCGAGAATCATCAGCAAGTCGACCTTACCGGCGCGAATATCTTGGGTCAGCGAATGCAGCGACTCATTGCGATTCACCGGATTCGCATCGACTGGCTCGGCGTAGAAAACCGTCTGTCCGACATTGCCGAGCGCCTGATTAATGGCGTGCGTGAGCGCATGAACCGCTGGGGATTGGTGATCGCCGGCAATGACAACTGATGAACCCTTGTGCGACTCCAGATCCTTTGCGAGGGCAACGAGCGCTTTCCCTGATTCTCCTTTGCCGCCCAGCATAACGTCGTTGCCGGAGAGGAACTCAGAGAGGCCCCGAGCGGCGCCTTCAACATCACCCGCTCTCACCGAGACCCGGTGGTCTGCTTTCATCCACGTCGAACTCGGCGTGCTCTCGATCACATACAGCCGGTTCATGTTCCCATCAGGGTTACGACGCGCCGCGAAATCGCGCGTGTAGCGCGCCGAGCCGGGGAATCCGGCGTAGAGGAAGTCGGCGTCGAGCGAAACGATGACGTCGGCCTTCGACAAGTCGTAGCGCGTCTCGACTGGCTCGCCAAACGCCAGTTTCGCGCCTTCATAAACGTTGTCGCGATTGATCGGCTCGTAGACGTGCCACTTCGCCATCGGATTCGCTTCGAGATAGCTGCGAATCTGCGCGGCCAGCGTCGGAGACGTAACGCCCTGCGTCAGAATGCGGACGCCGCCACCCGCAATGCTCTTCTGAACACTGAGTGGACCTTTCAACGCCTCCATGAAAGCGGGCCAGGAGCGGACATCGCCCATGTAGGTGACGTTCTGCGCGCGGTCAGGATCGTACAGATCGAGAACTGACGCCTGCGCGTAAACGTCGGTGCCGCCGAGGCTCGCAGGATGCTGCGGATTGCCTTCAATTTTCGTCGGACGGAAAAGATGGCTTTCCACCAGAATCGGCGAAGCGTAACCACCAAGCGTGAATGCCGTCGCGTAAAACATCGGCCGCCCAGGCACCACATTCTCCGGCTGCCGGACATACGGCACGATCTCGGTGTTCGGCATCTTCGTGCAGCCAGTCAATCCGGCCAGCGCTAGCGACGCACCCATCGTCTTCAGGAAGCCGCGTCGCGAGAAATCATCGAGCCACTCGGCGGCACCCTTCGGAAACTCCCGGTGCATCATCTCCTGGAACTCTTCGCTGCCTGCGAGTTCTTCGAGGCTGCGCCAGTATTCGGGACCGGTCGTGTCCGCGATCTGCTCCTTGACGGTCGCGAGATCAAGCTCTTTGCGCTTGCTTGGGCAAACGTCCGTACTGGCCGACTTTGTTTTCTGCTCGTCCATTATTTAGCTCTCAGCTGTCAGCTCTCAGCTGTCAGTAAACCTCACCCCTACCGGTGGCAGGTGTTGCAACTTGTAATGTCTTTTACCGACCGCACGCTGTACTGCTCTTTCAGAGCATTGCCCAGCGCTTCCTGATCGGAGTATGCCTTGCCATTCACCACCACGGGTTCGCCGGTTGAAGGCTGTTCGTAACGCATATTGAAGACCTGCTCGCGCGGACGCAGGTACTTTTCCGGCGCGCGATGGCACTCGAGACAGAACTCCATTTGCAGCGACGCGTACTGGTACATCAGAGGCATCCGGTCTACCGGGCCGTGGCAGGTATTGCAGCCGACGCCCTTGGTTACGTGAATGCTGTGATTGAAATATACGAAGTCCGGCAACTGGTTGACGCGAGTCCACTCGAGCGATCGTCCGGTGCGAAAGCTTTCGCGCACGGGTTCCAGGTAGGCCGCATTCGTCCATATTTGCGCGTGGCAGTTGATGCAGGTCTTGGTGGGCGGAATGCCGGCGAAGCTCGATTGCTCAACCGACGTGTGACAGTAGCGGCAGTCAATGCCCAGCCCGGTCACATGATGCTGGTGGCTGAAGGGCACTGGCTGCGACTTCCGCACGCCCGCATTCGTAATGTACGGCGAGCGCTCCAACTGCATCAGGACCGCGAAGAGTCCGGCCGCGGCAAAAACCGCCACGGCCAGGGAGGCCCGGGCAATTGCATTGCTGCTGCGTGGAAAGATCTGCATTGAATATGAAGTCTTTTAATTTATTGCGGAACCGGCTTGCGCCGTCCCGGTTGACCACTTCGGTATGATTTACGTCACATCGTACAGTGACGAAGGATACTGAAACACGTGAGTATAACAGTTGCCGGGCGAATTGGAATAGACCGATTTATCTTTTCTTGTGCCAAGTCTTGTTCCGATTCGGGAAATTGACTGTTGAGAAAATCAACAGACATTCTTGTTCTCAATAAATCCATTTGTGGAAAACGGACCTGCCAACAACCTCAGCGCAAGTGCATGACCAGGAGTTTGGGTTCGGTCATTTCGTGAATCGCATCTCGCAAGCCTTCGCGTCCGAGTCCGGAATCCTTGATGCCGCCATACGGCATGTGGTCAATGCGGAACGTAGGCACGTCGCCGGCGATCAAGCCTCCAACTTCGAGTTCATCGTACGCCTGAAAAATCAGTTTGGCGTCGCGGGTAAAAAGCCCAGCCTGCAAGCCGTAGGTAGAACTGTTGAGCTGCTTCAACGCGGAGGCGAAATCGTTGTAGGGCTCAACGGTGACGACGGGCGCAAAAATTTCCTGGCAGTTCACCTTCATATTGGGCTTGGTACTGGTGAGCACGGTGGGCTCGAAGAGCGAACCTTTGCGCTTGCCGCCGCAGAGCAGTCGCGCGCCACCGCGAACGGCTTCCTCAACCCATTCGGCGGCGCGGATGGCGTCGCTTTCGCGGATCAGTGGGCCCAAGTCGCTGGTTTCGTCGAGTGGGTCACCTACTTTTAGTTTACTGGTCGCCGCCAGCAGCAGTTCGGTGAATTTTCCGTAGACGGAATGCTCGACCAGGATGCGCTGCACGGAAATGCACGACTGTCCGGCGTAAGCAAAGCCTCCGGTGACGCAACGGTCGGCGGCGTAGGGCAGATCGGCATCGCAGTGAACGATGACGCCGGAATTCCCTCCCAGCTCAAGAACCACCTTCTTCTTTCCGGCATTGTTCTTGATGGCCCAGCCGACGGAGGCGCTCCCTGTAAAGCTGATGAGCTTGATGCGCTCGTCGGTGACGAGCAGTCCGGAGTCTTCGTTGGAAAGTAAAACCGCGTTAAATCCGCCGTCGGGCCATCCCGCCTGCTGGATCACTTCCGCCAGCAGCAATGACGTCAGCGGAGTCTGCGGAGCGGGCTTGAGAACCATGGAACAGCCGGCCGCAATTGCGGGCGCGACTTTGTGCGCCACCAGGTTCAGCGGAAAATTGAAGGGAGTGATACCGGCGATGGGGCCAAGTGGAAAGCGCTTGACGATGCCCCAACGGCCTGCAGTTGACTGCTGCCAATCGAGCGGCAAATACTCGCCGTAGCCGCGCACGGTCTCTTCGGCGGCAATGTTGAAGGTGAAAACGGCGCGGTCCACTTCCGTGCGAGCGTTCTTGATGGGCTTGCCTGCTTCGAGGGCAATCGTCCGCACGAACTCATCCTTGCGATCGTGAATGCCAACCGCGATCTGGCGCAGAACTCTTTGCCGTTCGAATGCGGGCAACCGGCGCGTGGTTCCAAAGGCCTTGACGGCGGCGGCAATGGCGGCTTCGGCATGTTCGCGGCGCCCCTGGTGGACATGCGCCACGAGAGCTCCGTCATAAGGCGCATGCACGTCAACGATGTCACCCTCTTCCAGCCACTTCCCATCCAGAAAAAATCCGTGGGTTGCAACCGGAGTCACCGTCATCTCAGCCATTCCCTTACCTCTTTCGACCCGCTGTTTATTTCGCGAGAGGATTCGCGTTGTGGTATGCGTTCGCTTCTGATTTGCGTCCTAGGGTTTGCGTCCTATGATTATAGACTTAGCATCGAGCCCGTTGTCGGCCAGCAGTGCACGGGTCGCCCACTCGCTATTTGCCGGTTTGCGGCTTGAAGCGCTCGTCGACTTCCACTTGAAATCCGGCGACCAGGCGGTTGGTTTCATTCGCCATTCCGACCACCGAAATCAACTCTTTAAATTGGGCATCGGTCATGCCTTGTTTCTTCGCCGAGGCAGTGTGCGAAGCGATGCAGTATTCGCATTGGTTCGTGACCGAGACAGCCACGTAAATCATCTCTTTGGTAAGCGGGTCGAGGGCTCCCGGAGCCATGATCTGTTTGATGTCTTCCCAGGTCCGCTTGAGCATCACCGGATCGTGCGCAATCGACTTCCAGAAATTATTAATCCAATCCGTCTTGCGTGTGGCCATGATGTCATCGTAAATGGCGCGCACTTCGGGGCTGGCGTCGGCGTATTCGATAAGGCCAAAGATTGACATGAAGCTCCTCCAGTAAGATGCGAGGTGTCGGGTCTCAGGTGTCAGGAAAAACTAAAGACATTTGGAGTCTATTGTTTTCCTGTGACCCGCCCTTACGACACCCAGTCCAGAACCTTGTAGTACGCTCCCGCGAAGGGAAGGAACCACGGCTTGCCGCTATACAGGCCGAGCGGTGCACCGGGAAATTGAATCTCCAAAAACGGATTATCCGTCTTTCCGTCCGCGATCCACTGCGCCATCTTCTGCCCCTGATAGGTGGCCATGGCAACACCGTGCCCGGCGTATCCGACGGCGAAGTAGATGCCATCCACCTGGCCCGCGTGCGGCATCATGTCAAAGCAGAAATCGAGCGTACCGCCCCACACATATTCAACCTTCGTATCCCGCAGCTGCGGGTAGACCTCAATCATGCCCAGCCGCAGAATTTCCGCGCTCTTGCGGATGGTTTGGTCGGTCTCCGGGAAAAATGCCGCACGCCCTCCGAACAACATGCGGGTGTCGGGAGTGAGCCGGTAGTAATAAAGATAGTTTTTGGAATCGTAAATCTGGCGGTTGTGCGTGCTGAGTTCGCGAGCCAGCGCCTCGGGAAGCACTTCCGTAGTAATGATGAACGACCCAATCGGAATGATTTTCTTCCGCAGAGCCGGGGTTGCCGCCCCGGTATAGCCGCTGGTTCCGACGAACACATTGCGCGCCCAAAACGCACCCCGAGAAGTATTGAGTTTGAAGCCGGGTGTGCCATTGCGCGATTCGCGCTGAATGTTCTGCAGCCGCGTACGCTCGCAGATCTGGGCTCCAGCGCGCACGGCGGCAGAGGCCAGTCCGGCCACGTAGCGCGCTGGATTCACGCCGACCGAAATTTCGTCGACCATGCCCCCGTAGTAAATGTCGGACCCGATTTCGTCGCGGAGTCGATCGCGCGGCACGACGCGCAACTGGTGATTGAATTCGCGTGCGATCACCTCTACCTGACGGGCATAATCATCAAAATGCGCCTGCTTGCACGCGACTTCGAGGTGCCCGGTGCGGGCAAAATCACAGGCAATGTTCTCTTCCTTCACAATGCGCTCGACGGTGGAGATCGTTTCCAGCGAGGCCGCGTACATCCTCTGCGTCAATTCGCGTCCATACATCGAGATCAGTTTATTAACGCCGAGCTTCAGCCCGGTGAGCACCATCCCACCATTGCGCGAACTGGCGCCCCAGCCGATGGTCTCCGTTTCGAGCACTACGACCTTTCCTCCACGCTTCGCCAGTGTGAGCGCGGCGGAAAGCCCAGTGAATCCAGCGCCGATGATTGCAACCTCAGCGGTCTCCGGCAATGGGTGTGCGGGAGGAGTGGGCATTTGGATTGTCGTGAGCCAGTAGTTGAGTTCCTGGGGCATTTTCGTTGCGGCCATGATAAACGATCGTAGAGTGCTCTACAGCACCGCTGTTTCGTGAATCATCCGCCCTTCGGCAAAGCGGGAGAAGTTCAGCAGTGACGCGTCGATCAGATCCGTCTTTCCGATCAGAATCAGATCGCTCAGAATTTTACCGGTCGCGGGCGAGTGCATTACGCCGTGTCCGCTGAAACCGTTGGCGAAGAAGAAGCCCGGCACCTCGGGAGATTCGTCCAGTATCGGGTGATGGTCTGGCGTCATTTCATAGAGGCCCGCCCAGGCGCGCTTGGGGTTGACTTCAACATTTTCGAAGACTGGCACTCGATTCGCGGCGCGGGTCAGTATCTTCTCAATGAAGCTCGGCTCGAACTCAGTTTTGTAGCCGGGAGTTTCTTCGGGATCGTTCCACGCCAGCAGAAATCCACGGCTTTCGGGTCGAAAATGGAAGCCATTCGACATGTCGATGATCATGGGCGCCGTGTGCGGAAACTGATCAAACGGTTCGGTCGGCACCAGCATGCGGCGCAAAGGTTCGACGGGAAGATCGATGCCAACCATCTTCGCAATCGGAGCGGCCCACGCCCCGGCACAGTTGACAATTGTCCGCGTGGAGACCGTATCGCGCGTGGTGGCAACTTCGAAACTTCCGTTCTTCGCGGTAATTCCGGTAACGCTTGCGTTCTTCCACAGCGTGGCGCCGTGATCGCTCGCCCAGGTCATGAAGCCAACCATGACGCTGTAGGGATCGACAAATCCATCGGTGGAGCAGAAGCTTCCACCCACGATGTCATCGCCGCGAAGCAGCGGAAACATGCACCGGATCTCGTCGCCGTCCACCAGTCGGACGTTTTTCAATCCCATGGCAACCTGTTTCTCGTAGTTCGCCCGCAAGTACGCCATGTGTTTGTCATTGGTGGCGCAAAAAAGATATCCCTGCGGGCGATAGTCGCAGGGGTAGCCGAGCCGCGCCTCGAAGCTCGCATAGAAGGCGATCGAGTACAGCGACATCTGAATATTGACAGGAGTAGAAAACTGGGCGCGCACGCCGCCCATGCTCTTGCCCGTGGATCCCTTGCCCTGCGCCGTCTCGCGCTCGATCACGAGCACGTTCTTACAGCCGGCCGCGACCAGGTGATAGGCAATGCTGGAGCCGACGATCCCTCCACCGATGAGAACGACGTCCGCGGTATGCATGGGCGAGGCAATTGTAAATGGAGACGGAAAGATCGGTCTGTGTGGTGGAGGGGCTCCACCCCGCCCCGGTGAAGCAACGCCCCGTCACCACACAAACTGCGCCTATCAGCTATTTCAACGTCGCAGGCTTCACCATCGGCCCGGTCTTCTTCTCGCGTCGCATCTGCCCCGCTAATTCCCGAATTTCGGTCAAGTCGCGCTGCATCTCGCTCCATCCGTACCAGAGCGCGTAATCCGGACTGCCGTGGAATGTGCCCTGGAACGTGCGCATTCGGTGCTCGAGGTACATCACAAAGAGTTTCTGTTCGATCACGGTGGGCGCGTCGTGGAACGTCAGCAAGTTCGGGAAGGGATAGGCATAGTTCTTCGGCTGCGGAAGCACTCCGTCTTTGTATAGGCCGGCGACGATCTTGATCGCCTCCGCCATCAGGTGATCCGCGTTCTTGATCATGTCATCGCCAGCGTCGAGTTGCTGCTTAGCGAAGTTGCCGGAGTGACACTGGTTGCAGGTCTTCAGCATCTTGTCGCGCTCGCCTTGCCAGTCTTCCTGTGTCAGACGCGCCAGATCAGCGGCTTGCACCGTCGCCACCAGTGCGGTCGGCTCGCCGTCAGGGTCGAGGACACCCAGAGCTTGCAGAACCGTGGCGCGATCCGCGGCCCACTGCTTGTCCTCCGGCAGCGGCAACCGCACGCCGAGGAAGCCCCAGGCGGTGCGCACGCCGTGATCGCCATTCTGCATGTGGCAGGTCTGGCAAGTTGGAGCAGCAGCACCGGCAGGCAGGATCCCCCGCTGCTTCAAGTCCTCGCGCACGCCGTGCTTCGACGACGAATACATTTCCCACTGCGGATGATCGAATCCCATGTGGCAGGTTTCGCAAGCTTGCGGCGCCTTGGCTTCTTCAACCGAGAACGTATGGCGCGTGTGGCAGGAATCGCACGAGGCCGACCCGAATTCGCTGCCCTGCTGCCGCAACCTGGCAATCTCTTCCACCGGCTTCTCGCCAATCTTGTGGCACGCTCCGCAACCCTTCTGACCCTCAATCATCGCCATCGGTTGCCAATGGATGGTCGGCATGGCCATCATTGCCGCCCATGCTTTCGAGTGCTTGCCGTGCTTGTATTGCTCCACCTGCGTGGAATGACATTGGGCGCAGGTTTCGGGCGTGGGTATCTTCACTTTCGATACGTCGCTCGCCGACTGGTGCTGATCGCCGTGGCAGACAACGCAGGTTACTTCCACCTGGCTGTGCTTACTGAGCTTCCAATCAGAGACGATATTGGGAGTTTGCTTGGTGTGGCACTCAATGCATAACGCGGCAGGGTTTGCCGCTTGCCCAGACCAACCCGGGCTGGTGACTACCAACAGAACGAACAACAAAAAAAGGTAACGCATGAGGCCTCCGGACAGGGAACCGCAGAGGCTAGTACGAGGCTGCCGTCCAGGCAATGACTTTTGTCACAGCTTAGGAGGTTGCCGCAGCCAGCGCAACCCGAACCAGCACTGTGAAGGCGAACCATCCGAAAACTACCGCGAACGCGGTGCCCTTCTTGACCTTGCTGATACAGGTGATACCGATGGCGGTCAAAATTAAGGTCCAGATGGTGAAGATATCCAACGGAGAAAGCAGCGCGCGCAATACAGGAGATCCATCCGGGCCAATAAAATATCCCGGATTCGTTGCCGCCGGATTTTGGATATTAAATCCGTCGCTGCTGACGCCCGCAAGCAGCGACAGCATTGCCAGCAGGGTTGCTAGCAACTGCGGCAAGCGCGTATAGACAACCAGCGCAAACATAGTCTTGAACTTCACCTCGGCGCTCGCGCCGAACTTGACGGTCGCCAGCAGAATGGCGGCGAAGATTGCATACAAGATGAGCGCAATTACGGGAACCAGGTAGGACACTATTTTGGTGACCGTTACCTGCTGCTGCATGACCTTCTGCCGCTGGTCGGCCGGCAAGCGGTCGATGCGATCCGCCTGCTTCGGTTGCAACTGGATCGTATTTTCTACCACTTTGCGAAATCCGACTTTCTGATCGACGACATAAATAAAC
>VFSW01009992.1_pt1 | contig 13500 bp, 11 predicted proteins | sample 5358111 | NCBI WGS metagenome assembly VFSW01 (sample SAMN11554181, study PRJNA540505) | mine drainage metagenome | isolation source: sediment from site ElyBrook_90M | place: USA: Ely Copper Mine, Vershire, VT | collected 2017 | reverse complement strand
TTCCAACAAAATGAACTAACCGTCGTTCTGTAACACCACGACCGGAGGGATTTGGTCGCCACGCTTCATCGCCTCGGCATAGTCGGTAACGGTTGCCTCGTCCATCGCCGTTAACATCCACGAGCACTTGGAAGTGAACCCGGTCGGTGTTGCCCCCCTCGCTACAGGCCACTTTGACCATGACCACGCCAATAATTCTCCATGCGCGCGGATCAAGCCACTCCGAAGGGGGACCTTCAGTGCTCACGAGGAGAGTTGCCACCGTGAAATTGACCAAAGTGGCGAGCCGAAAAGATTGAGATCAAAAGTCCGCCGATTCCAACCGACGCAACATCGGCGAGAGAATGCACGTCGAATTCTCCCACGTGAAGAACGAGGAAGTAGCCCGCAACAATATTAAACCATCCCCAAAGGACATTAACCGTCGACGATGAAAGCCCCCTGCCCGGAGGCTTGGCGAACGGACTTTGGAAAGCCTGCCCCATAAGGCCGCTGACGAGGTGAGGAATGGCGTTGGTTAAAAACAAACCGCCAAAAAAGTATGAAACATACTGTAACAGGTGCATTGGTTTCCCCTTTCCCTTTATTCGTTTGATCAGTGCATAAACTTGCTGGAATCTGGTTCCAACATGCGTTGGATCACCTCAGTCGCATTAAACAGGATCGCCAGTTCCCGTTTGTCGAGTTTTGCGAGGGCCTGAGCGGCCCAGGTCTCTATCGCTTCCCTTACGCGCTTCCTAAGGGCAATTCCCTTCGCCGTCAGTCTGACGTTCATTTGCCGGCGGTCGGTGGGATGGGGTTTCCTCTCCACCAGGCCCCTTTCTTCCAAAAGGGCAATGGCTGCTCCCATGGATTGCGGCTTCACGCCTTCCGCGCGCGCGAGGTCGGCTGATGTGGCGGGTCCATTGGCAAGACGCGATAAGACCGCCTTTTGAGTCCAGGAAAAATCTCGCAGCTCGGGCAGAGCATCTGCACGAACCCGGCGCACAACCATACTGATGGCCATAACGAAGTCTTCCGCAGTAAATGCTTTTGCTTTTTTATTCATGCGATGCATCTTTTAACTTATCAGTCTAACTGTCAAGTCAGACTGATAAGCGGTATGTTTAGAGATTTTCCAGCCGGGCGATTAGATCCTGGTCCCGCCGCCAGGCACCTGTTTTGCCATTGTGCGCCAGCAACGGTTTCGCTTTCGCCAGCGCTCGGCGTTTGTCGTCGAGATTGAAGGACAGGTACTTGTTTGTCGTATCAAGGTTCGCATGCCCCATCCAATGGGCCAATCGTGCTCAAGTCCACTCCGGCACGCAGTAGATGTATCGCGGTGCCGTGGCGCAAGCTGTGTGGGTGCAGGCGTTTATGTTTTAGGCTCGGCACACGCGGGATGGCGTTGGCGATGTGCTTGCGGAGGATGCCTGAGGCCCCTTAGCGAGGCGGGTAAGCCGGCGTAACAGGGCGCTGGTGAGGGGGCGTTGCTGGTGTGTCTGGCTCCGTGCGAAAACTACTGATAGATTTGGTTTTTGGCGCGCGAACTGCTTTTTGCGCCGCGCGGGTGAGCCACCGGATGGAGTCCATTGGACCGATTAGCCCCCTAGTTCAGAGTTCAACGTTCCATCCTCCAGCCTCCATCCTCCAAATTTCTTTGTGTCGCGGTGCGAGCAAGATGAGACGGCCGTGTCAGCAAAGTGAGACATTTTGTAGTTAGCAAAGGGAGACAGCGTGCGAGCAAAAGGAGAATGATCAGGTGGTCCCCTTGTTTGGGGTTACTGGCGTTGGTAAGTTCCTCCCTGCTCCAGCGGAGGATAGGGCAACGCAGGGATGCGACCTGAGCGCCGATCTGGAGGCTTGCGAACGGCAAGGTTCGGATCAGGCGGGCCGGCAACGGCCCGTCTGCTTTATCCGTCCTTGCTGGAGCAAGCGCAAAGCGATAAATCCCAGGGGGGTCTGGGGGACAGCGTCCCCCAGGTCTGCTACGCTCGCCGGATGAAAAAATCCCAAAACTCAACTAGCCCATCGCTGTGGCCTGCCCCTCATTCGTCGAGTGCTGGCCGCCTTCCGCGCTGAGGAACTCAAGGCGCAACCTGCTGCTGAGCGCCTCGGGCTTTCGCGAGCCCAATTCTACAGGCTCTACTCCGATTACCTGAGTGCTTGTGCTCACCATCAGCAGTCACATTGGAAACCCGGCGTGTCGGGTGGGCCCACGCGCCGCAGTGGCCCCCGGAGGTGGAGGTGCTCTTGCGCAAACGACTCAGCAGTAAGCCGCCGGCTTCCTACAGCTTCGCCGCCAGCGAGGTTCTTCGCCTGTGTGGTTACAAGATCGACCGCGCCCAGGTCCGCCGCTGGGCCATCCACAACCACCTGGCTCATCCCAGACCCAACCACCGCCCCAGCGCTCCGCTCAAGCGTTGGCAGCGCAGCCATATCGGCGAACTCTGGCAACTGGACGCCACCCCGCACGCCTGGTTCCCCCACTGCCCCCAACTCTTTCCGATGCTCAACATGCTCGCCGACTGCAGCAGGGTCTTCCCCGGCTGCAGAATATATGAACGCGAGATCCTCCTGGCCTATCTCGATTTCCTGTCCGCTGCTTTTACCGAGCATGGCCTGCCCTTGGAAATCTACGTCGACTTTCACAGCCTCTTCTTCACTCACGACCCGCAGGCGCTAACCCAACTGGGCCAGGCCCTCCACTTCTATGGCGTGAGCTTCCGCTATGCCCCAACTCCCCAGGCCAAGGGCAAAGTCGAACGGAGCCATTTCTTTTGGCAGGAGCGCCTGCCCGCCTACTTTGCCAGCGAGCAAATCTCTGACATCGAGCAGGCCAATCCCCATATCCAGAGTTTACGCCTGCACCGCAACCAGCACGAAGTCCATCGTGAACTTCAGATGAAACCTCAGCAGGCCTGGAACCTCGCCCTGAAGGAAAAACGCTCTCAGCTTCGCCCCGTACCACGCTGCTCGTGGTGGCCTTTTGTCTGGAGCGTTCGTACCCCCATCAAGGTCGGCCCCGACGGCCGTGTGCCTATCGGTACCCAACGCCTGCGCGTCCAAGCCCATCCCGGTACCAAGCTAATCCTCTGTCATCACCCCTCCGGAAATCACTCGCTTCTGGCCTCCCAGCCAGACCCCAACGCCAAACCGCTTGTTCTCTTCACCAACCTGCCTAAATGACCTCGTCTCATTTTGCCAGCTACAAACCCCAAAATTGTCTCGTTTTGAAAACTACGCGACATTGGCCGATTTTCGGCTTGCCGGGTCAGAAAAGATTCGGTAGGGTTGGGTTTCGCAGACATCGCGAAAGACTATGAAAACCAAGCACTTTCAGCAGTCTTTCAAGAGCGGTTGCGCGGTTAGCTCAGGGGTAGAGCACTTCCTTGACACGGAAGGGGTCGCAGGTTCAAATCCTGCATCGCGCACCATCTCTGAAACCTCAACTCTGTTAAAACCTGAGAGCCAGCAGTTTGCTGCTAGTGCCGTGCCTCAGATTTCTTCCCAGTTTGCTTTTTTTTGCGCTTGACGTTTTCGGAAGCCCAGGTAAAAAGCCATTGCTACCACAACAACAGTGGGCGCACGCCAGTTTGGGTGCGCCCAAATTTTTTGGAGATTGAACGGGTTCGCCCCTGAGAGGTCAAAACCAATGTCAGTGGTTAGTTGTTGTGGTTAGAAACGGGCGACTCGGGCAACGGGTCGCCCTTTCTTTCGGACGGTTTCACCCCATCTGTTTACTTAGCATCCAGATTCTGGCTCAGTTCGGCTTCCGTGACTCGGCTTTGCACACCATCGGGGGGGACCTCAACGTGTGCTGTCCAAAGAATCGCGTTGAGTACCAACCGGCGCACATTTTCATTTCCCCAATTTTTATGGTAATGGCCTCCTGTGAAACCAAAGCCGCGGCCCCCATCAGGCCGTTGACAGGCCCAGGCGACCGTCTGCGGTTCGCCGCGCTTCACCGCGGCTCGCACGTCTGGGTTCCCTTCATGGGGACCGTCTGGACGACTCATCGTGCTCTGCGGCGGGACCGCCGTCAGAATGGGGATGACGCCTTCCATTCCCTGACGGAAGCGCATGTAGAAATACCATTCGTCCCGGGTGCTGAACGGCTGTACGCCTCGCGTGATCGGGTGTTGGGGCAGCTTGGCAAAGTCGGCTTTCCAAACCGGGTTAACCGAACGATTGATTTCAAAACAGCCGCCCAGCCAATCCAGGAACTCTTTCTCGCCGTTGGCCTGCGTGGGTTCCACTGCGTAATGGAGGCAGACCAAGCCGACGCCGTGACGCATCAAGGAGCCAATCGTCTGCAAACGGTCCCCTTGCAGCAGCGGATGGCCCTCGCCTCCGTCGCTATAGACGACAATCGTGGCCGCGCCGCTGAAGGCCTCGTTTGGATTGGCCGGCCATCCGTTGCTGTAAACCTCGCAGGCCACGCCGGGAAAGTCGCGGAGACAACTCGCCAGCAGCAGGCACCCGGCTCGATGTTCGTGCTCCCCCGGCCCGTGGCTCGGCTTCCCGGCAATGAATACGATCTTCTTCGGTGTGGCGGAGAAGACCGGTGACGTTAACGTGAGCGAGAAACACACCATCACAAGCGAGCTGAGTATCCTTTTCATAAAGCGGGCTCTTGAAGCACGAGGCAGGTTGCCGCGCTCAAGTTGCGCTGTCAACGCTTGACTGGGGGCTGCATGGGATTCAAGACCGTCCCACGTTCCCGGAACTCACTCCAGTTTTAGGAGCGTTTTCCTTTCGCCCGGTGGAGCAACGGAGGTGCGGCTCAAAACCTCCGGAGGATGTCCGCTTGTTCCAATTTCGTAAGGTCGGCAGGTATGTTTTTGGCGATCTTGGCCTGCACCGCCGGGTCGAGTTCCTCGACCAACTGGCGATTGATTTCCTTGCTGGCCGCGAGGAAACAACGCTCAATTTCCTCGGGGCGCGCTAACACATTGAGCCTGTGGGCCAGTTGCCGAACGAGCCGCCTGCGGGCTTCCAGTTCAATGTTGTGTCGCTCGCCATCCGACATCGCTCCCGCTTTCATGCCCGTGCCCCGGGGGAACCGGCCGGACAAATCCGATACCCGATCCACCAGGCGCTCGTGTGCTGTTGCATTCTGAAATTCTTCGACAAATTCGAGCCTGGGAGCGCGGCTCATGTGATTATTCTCCAACTTATAGGCTTTGAATCCTCCGAGTTCCGCAACGACCAGCAAGGTGTTCTTCATACTATGAATGTCTGGTTAGGTTAACCGGTCTGCCCCGCGGGCCGAGGCCGACCTCTACCCGTACCATAGCACAACTCCCGGCATAAGACCAAAGGCTCGGCCGCGGTTGAACGAGATTCGCCCGACGGGCCTATTCCCCGGCGGACCCAGGACGGCGCAGATCGGGGTAGGGCGTCCGGTTCCGATAAAACAGCCAGAACCCGACCGCAAGCAACCCCGCGCCGCAGGCGTAACACCTCAGGTCCAGACTGTTATCGGGAAACTGCAGTCGCGACATGAGAAGCCCCATTGAATTGTTGAGACAGTGCCAGAGCATCGCGGGGAAAAGCGAGCCGGTGAGCAACGTGACCGCCGCGAGCATTACCCCCAAAAAGGCGGTCGGAACCAGCCGGAACAGGGCCACGTGAAAGAGCCCGAAAGTAATGCCGACTACTAGCGCAAGGGGCACCGGACGCAGCCGGCGCCGCAGACCATGCAGCAGCATCCCGCGAAACGCCATCTCCTCGAAGAGGCCCGGCATTACGCCCAGGAAAAACAGCAATTGGACGAGCGAAATGCCTGGTGGCAACACGCTCTGCTCGAACCCCTTCATCATCGACTCGGGCACGGGTAGAAACCAATCGGCTACTTGGAAGACTCCCAGCGCAGTCAGCAGCCCCCCTGGCGCGGCGCACAGAACTCCGAGCCACACCGCCGGTTTGGGCAGGCGGAGCGCCAGAGCCTGGCGTGGGTCGAGACGGTAGCGCAGCAGCATTGAGCAGGTCCCGAGGAAGAATATTCCGATGAGGTTGATTGTGATTTGCAGACGGATATCGAGTTTTTCCGTGTAGTTGCTCACCAGCAGCAAAACCGCCCAGAGAACCGCAAACCAGCGCACCACATGCCGTGCAAACAACGGGGGGCCGCCGGAAAACTCGGCCGCCCCAATCTCGTTACCGGTGGTGAGCCTTTCCGTCGAGAGTACGCGGACACCCAGGCGGGTGCTCCACACCGCTGCCCCGGCTGTGACGAGCCACGCCAAGGCAATCATTGGCCAATCAAATGAGCCGGTGAGAATCTCCTTTGCTGCCAGCGCAATATTGGCCACCGGAACCAGCACGATAGCGGAACGCAGCGCTACGCCGGGCATCAACGGGGCCACCCCGGGGACCAGCCCGATCAGAAAGGCCGGCATGAAGTACAACTGGGCCTCCTTATAGCTGCGGGAGTAACCTGAGATAAGCAGCAGCACATTGGCTGCCAGGGCGGTGACTGGCAAAAACAACACGACCAGCAACAGCACGACCCAGGGCGGCACCGCCCCAGCCAGGTTCGGCGGCAGCGGCAAGAGCTTGAATCTGACATAGACCAACAGGTTGAGCGCCTGAATACAGGTGATCATCAGGGCCACGGCCAGGATTACCAGATGCTTCGCCGCCAGGATTTCCACACGGCGCGCCGCAGTCGTGAGCAGCGTTTCCAGCGTGCCGCGCTCTTTTTCTCCTGCCAGCGAATCGGTTGCGATCACCGCCCCGCTGGTCAGGATGAACAGCAGCAGTAACAGGGTCAACATGCGGCCAAGGTTCAGACCCGCCACCTGGCTCTTTGAAGCCAGGTTATGGTCCGTCTCGACAGATACTTCGCTGGGCTTTAGTGGAAAGCCGTGCCGCTCCAACAGCCGGTTACGCTCTTTGGTCCGAAGCCGCCGCAGCAGCTCTTCCATGCGAGTGGCTCCCGCAGACGATTCGTCCCGATCCGCTCTAAAAACGATGCGAATGGCCGGAACCCCGGCCGACGCCGGTTCTCCCGTATCGCTCTGTTCCTGAAACGACGAAGCGTGTTTACTCCGCCCCGGTCCGGGGCTCGGACTGCTCTGAGTCTCAGGCCGGGTTTCCCGACTCATTTGGGTGGCGCTGAGCGTTTGCAAGATAAAGTTCACCTCGCCCCGATTTAAAGCCCCCGCGGGATTCTTGCACGTGACCTCTTCAAACTGAAAAAAGCCCTTTCCGTCGGGGTTCGTTTTGGAAGCGCTGTCCACTTGTTGGCGAGAGGCCTCTACCAGCGCGCGGGCCGTGGCGGCTTCGGGTCCCACTACCGTATATCGGTACGTCAGATGCCGTAGCTCCTGCTCACGCTTTTTAACGGTATGGCTCGACACCAGGAACATCAGCGGAGTGACCAGCAGGGGCAGCACCAACGAGGTCACGACCATGCGCCGGTCGCGCAGCACCATGCGCAACTCGGTGCGGAAAATCGTCGCGACGATGCCGGGGTTCAGGCGCATGTCGGAGGTCGTGGCTGCGGCCCGGCTGCGGCTTTTTGCACAAAATGCACAAAGATATCTTCGAGATAACGCCGTCCGGTGGCCGTCCGCAGGTTTTCCAGCGTATCGCACGCGTGGATTTTCCCCGCATGAATGATGGCGATGCGATCGCATAGCTTCTCCGCCTCGCTCATAATATGGGTCGAGAAGAGGATTGTTTTCCCTTCAGCCCGAAATTCGGCGATGACTTTTTGCATTTCGAGGGCGTTGAGCACGTCCAGGCCTACGGTTGGTTCGTCGAAAATGAGCACCGGAGGGTCGTGCACCACCGTGCGGGCGAGCGACACCTTCTGTTTCATGCCTTGCGACAGCTTGTCCACCCGGGCATCGGCGTACGCGGCCAGACCAAAGCGGCCGATAAGACGCTCGACCTGCTCGCGCGTTCGAGTCTGGCTGCACCCATTGATGCGCGCGAAAAACTCAAGCGTCTCCCGGGCGGTCAGGCGCGGGTAGAGCGCCGTGGTGGATGAGCTGAAACCGAGGTTGCGACGGACTGCTTCGGGGTCCTCCGCGACATCATGGCCCATGACGCTTGCGTTCCCGGAAGTCGGTTTCAGAATGGTTGCCAGCATTCGAAGCGTGGTGGTCTTCCCGGCTCCGTTCGCGCCCAGGAGACCGAAGATCTCTCCAGCCTGGCAGTCGAAATCAATCGCGTTGACCGCCGCCAACTCCCCTCGGGCCTCATCATAAAAGAGCTTGGTTAGACCACGCACGGAGACGGCGGGCGTCATCGTTTGAGCATCCTTTCCTGTAAAAACTTCAGCAAACTTCCTTTGTACGAGCCGAGCAACACGTCCTCGAATTGCAGAATAAAAGCCGCCAGCCGAAGGCACAGCGCGATGAGGCCGAGAGAGACCGCCAGGGTGACTCCGATCTGCGCCCAGTGAAAGGCGCCGCCGATGGCTTCGCGCACCATCAGCGTGAGGTTCACCACAGGTATGCAGGCCAGCGGCAAGGTGAACTTCAAACCGGGCGTCTGCAGAAACACCACCGGCAGCAGAATGAGCAGGTAAAACGGGGTGATCATCGCCTGGCCTTCTTTGAAGGTCCGCGCGAAGCAGGCGAAAATCATCATGCCCGCGGCGATAAAACCGGAGAGTAATACTGCTGCGAGAGCCGCAATCGGCAAGGAGGCCAAAGGTATTCGTGCAACAATCGTTTGGCCGGCTTGAGCCAGCAACGGCGCAAAAAGCGGCTTTAACGTGAGCAGGATCGCCACCAGGTTCAGCAGCCCGGCCAGACCTCCCATCGTCGCCACGTAAAGGTACTTTCCCGTGATGATGCTCAGGGGTGAGGAGGCCGTGGACATCAGCGTTTCCCAAGTATTGCGTTCGCGTTCGCCCGCGGTGGCATCGACTGCGGGGTAAAAGCAACCCACGGCCACCATCACGACGAATAAAATTGGGGCGGTCATCCCCAGGATGAACGCTCCCATCTGTTGCTTGGAAGCGACATTGCGCGTCGAGAGAGTGAAGGCCTGCCAGCTCTGGTCATCAACGCCGTGCTCGCGTCCCGCGCGTCGAAGCCATCGGGCGCAGTACCCGTCGAGCAGGTTGAGGAGGCGCCGGCGGGCCTCCGCGCTTCGCTCCTTGGCCTCGTCATACGTGAGTCGAACTCGAAAATTCCCGGGTAGCGCGCTCTCCTCCGGCTGCGCCGGCAAGAACTCGACCAGCGCATCGATTTGTCCGCGCTGGATTTTCCTCTCGATCCCCTCGATTAGCTCGGGGGTTTCAAGCAGTTGAAACTGCGCATCCCTGTCCAGGCTGAGCTGTAACCTGGGATGGCCGGCGGGCAGCCCTCGGACCGCTACCCGCGAGACGAAGCCCTCGGTCTGGCCGGTGACGAACAACAGACCCGTCAGCGCGATCCACAAAAGCACAGGATAAAGCAAAACCGGGATGAGCACGCTGTTGACCACGATGGCCCTTTCGCGAAAAGCTGTGCGCAACTCGCGCCAATAGAGCAAGCGCACCTGCCGCCACTGCAGGCGAGGCGGGCGGAGGCGGAGACCGGAGTTCATGGGCCTGCTGAGGCTGGCGCTCGGCCCACTAAGGGCGGCCCGCCCCGGCCAGGAAACGCCGTATCCTTACCATGGCTTCCTTGATATTTTCCAAGCTGGTCGCGTAAGCACAGCGCACGAAACCCTCCCCGCACTCACCGAAGGCGGTGCCGGGCACGACCGCCACTTTTTCCTCCCGCAGCAAGTTCAGCGCAAAGTCGCGAGAAGATACGCCGAACTTCGCCACGCTGGGAAAAGCGTAGAAGGCGCCCAACGGGCGATGGCAGGCCAGGCCCATGTCATTAAACGCGGCAGCGATGTAATTGCGGCGGCGGCGGTACTCGGCCAGCATTTCGGCAACGTCCGATTCGGGCCGGGCCAGGGCTTCGAGCGCGGCCTTTTGGCTCAACGACGACGCGCACAGCATCGTGTATTGGTGAATTTTCATCATCGCCTCGATGAGTTCCGCTGGCCCGCAGGCGTAGCCCAGGCGGAAACCCGTCATGGCCCAGGCCTTCGAAAAGCCGTGCAGGAAAATGGTGCGCTCGCGCAGTCCCGGCAGGCTGGCGATGCTGGTGTGCGCGGCGTCGTAGGTTAGCTCCCCGTAAATCTCGTCGGTGATCACGAGGAGATCGCGCTCCCGGGCAAATGCGGCAATATCCTCAAGGTCCGCACGGCTCATGACGGCCCCCGTGGGGTTATTGGGGAAATTGAGCATCAGGATTTTTGTGCGCGGCGTCACTCTGGCCTCCAGCATCGCGCGGGTGAGGCGAAACCCGTTGTCCGCGCGGGTCGGCACCTCGACAGGCACGCCGTGCGCAAAGAGAATCGTCGCGCGATACGAGACATAGCAGGGTTCGTGATAAAGCACCTCGTCACCGGGATTGATGATCGCCCGCAGTGCGAGGTCGAGCGCTTCACTCACACCTACTGTGATCAGCACCTCGTCTTCCGGGTTATACTCGGTGCCAAAAATCTTGAGCACGTATTTTGATAGGGCCCGGCGCAGTTCGATGTAGCCGTAGTTGCTTGTGTAATGGGTCGCGCCCCGTTCGAGAGCGAACACCGTCGATTCCCGCACGTGCCAGGGTGTGTTGAAATCCGGCTCGCCGATGCCCAGGCTGATCACATCCTTCATCGTGGAAACGATGTCGAAAAAGTCGCGAATGCCCGAGCGCTGGATATCGCGCACGGTCGCGTTGAGTCGATCACGGAGAGACACTGAGCCTTTCATCGGCGCCCTCCTCGTACATCAACACGCCGAAGCGTTTGTAGGTTTTGAGCATGAAATGCGTCGAGGTCGAGAGGACCCCGTCCAGGGGCGACAACCGCTCACTGACAAAGGCCGCGACCTCGCGCAGGGTGCGCCCTTGCACGAATAAAAGCAGGTCGTACGTGCCGCTCATCAGGTAGGCCGAGCTGACTTCCGGAAAACGGCTGATGCGCTCCGCTATAGTATCAAATCCGCCTTCGCGCTGAGGCGTGACCTTGACCTCGATCACGGCAGTGACCTTTTCGAGGTCTAATTGGTCCTCATTCAGAATCGCCTGATACCCGCGGATGACGCCGCTTTTCTCATACTCGGCAATCCGCGCGCTGACTTCGGCAGCCGGAATGCCCAGCAGCCGGCTGATGTTTTCGTGCGTTTCCAGTGCGTTTCTTTGCAGGATTTTCAATAGTTCGTCCATAATTCACCTCGGGTGAAGCGCGCGCGAACATAACGGAAAGCGCGGCGGAGGGTCGAGAGGAAACGTCAATTCCACGTTCCTCGCGTAAAAGAAAGTTAAGTTTGAGAAATGCAAGCTGGGCAGGCGTTCCGCAGGTTTTGGTGTTCCATATGGATTCTATGTTGGCACCGAAACTGCCTTATTTGATGTTACTGAACAAAATCGCTCTTTTCATTCCTTAGGCGAGGATTTGGGTCAATTACGGTGCGGACCATTTCGGTTGCGTTTCCTTATCTTCCTATCAACAATCCACCGTTGGCCACCACTGCTCTTGATCTCAACACACGGGCTCGCCAGGCAATGCTCGCGGCGGGCTTTCAACCCGATTTCCCTCCCGAAGCCCGCGCCGAGCTCCTCGGACTGGGTGCAAATTCCACGACGCCCACCGCCACGGCAGCTCGCGACCTGCGGGGGTTGTTGTGGTCTTCGATCGACAACGATGCTTCCCGCGACCTGGACCAGGTTGAATATATGGAACTGCTGGAGGACGGCGCCGTTCGCTTGCTCGTAGGCGTTGCCGATGTCGATGCCACGGTGGGGCAGGGGAGCGCCATCGACCAGTATGCTGGCAGGGAGGCGACGTCCGTTTATACGGGGGTGGCCACCTTTCCCATGTTGCCGGAGGAGCTCTCAAGCGGCGCGACGTCCCTGCTGGACGAACAGGACCGTGTTGCCATGGTTGTGGAGTTGCGCCTCGCCGCCTCGGGTGAAGCAACGGCCGAGGACTGTTATCCCGCCCGGCTGCGCAACCGGGCGAAGCTGGCCTACAGCTCAGTGGGCGCCTGGCTGGAGGGGCGTGGCCCGGTTCCGCCGGCAGTCGCCACGGTTCCGGGGATGGAGGAGCAACTGCGGCTCCAACTCGAAACCGCGCAGAAGCTGCGCCACATCCGCAAACAACACGGCGCCCTCACCTTTGGCTCGGTTGAAGCCAACCCCGTGGTTGAGAACGGCGAGGTAAAAGACCTGGCTCTCCGACGGCATAATGTCGCCGAGGATATCATCGAAAGCTTCATGGTGGCTGCAAACGTGGGAATGGCGCAGCACCTTAAAAAACACAACGCGCTGTGCCTCCGGCGCGTCGTGCGAACGCCCCGCCGCTGGGACCGCATCCAGGCCATCGCGCAACGGTTCGGAACCAACTTGCCCGCTGAGCCTAACCCGCAGGCGCTTTGCGCATTTCTGGACCAGCGCCGGGCCGCCGACCCGGACCATTTCCCTGATCTCTCCCTCTCGATTGTGAAGTTGCTGGGGCCGGGCGAGTACGTCGTCGAACCTCCAGGCGCGGAGCAGCAAGGCCACTTTGGACTGGCGGCCCATGACTACACCCACTCCACCGCCCCGAACCGCCGCTATGCCGACCTGGTTACCCAGCGCCTGCTCAAGGCTGTCGCCGGCGGCCGCCCCGGCCCTTATTTGGAAACCGATTTGCGAACCATCGCCGCGCATTGCACTGAGCGGGAGGACGCGGCCCGCAAGGTCGAACGCCTGATGCGAAAAGTGGCCGCCGCCTGCCTGTTAAGCACCCGCGTGGGCGAGGTTTTCGACGGCATCGTTACCGGTGCCGCGCCCAAAGGCACCTATGTCCGCTTATTGCGGCTTCCCGCTGAGGGGCGCGTTATACGTGGCGAGCAGGGCGTTGATGTCGGCGACCGAGTTCGCGTCCGGTTAATTTCCGTGGACATCGCCAAAGGCTTCATCGATTTCGAACGCCTGCCTGCCGCCCATCACTGCTGACTTGCCTTGGCGCGGTTTTTGGCGAGCGACTGCTTATCCAGCCACTGGTACAGGTCCGGAGAAGCGTAGGCCGCCTGCCACGAATTGTGGCCAATGCCCGTAAGTGTGGTCAGCCGAATGGTTGTGCTGCCCGCTGTCTGAATCGCCTCTACCATCTCTATGGACCGTCTGACCGGCACCACGGGGTCGGCCGCGCCGTGCCATACCCAAATCGGCAGGTTCTTGAGCTTGGCGGCGTCCGCGGGATTGCCGCCCCCGCAGATCGGCACGACCGCTGCGAAGCGGTCCGCATGGTCCGCCGCCAAACGCCAGGAACCGAATCCGCCCATGCTTAGGCCGGTCAGGTAAATGCGGTCGGTGTCCACTCGAAACGCGTTGGTGAGGTGGTTCAGCAGCCCCACCAGGAGAGCTTGCTCTTCGGGTTGCGGCCAGGATTTAGGCGCCGGGGGGCATTGCGGAGATGCGACGATATAGGGGAAATCCACTCCGTGAGCGATGAAATAGGGCACCCCCAATTTCTTTACTACGC
>VFSW01009991.1_pt1 | contig 13500 bp, 13 predicted proteins | sample 5358111 | NCBI WGS metagenome assembly VFSW01 (sample SAMN11554181, study PRJNA540505) | mine drainage metagenome | isolation source: sediment from site ElyBrook_90M | place: USA: Ely Copper Mine, Vershire, VT | collected 2017 | reverse complement strand
GGTGTTGCACGAGGTGTTGGCGCAGCACGGGAGACGGTAGTGTTCGCCAAGCCCACGGGGATCCCTCGTCAGAGCGGCTGCTATTTGTTCAAGAACGCTGCCGACACCGTGATCTACGTGGGTAAGGCACTGTCGCTCAACCAGCGGCTCTCGAGTTACTTCCAGAAGTTCGATGCGCTGAGCCCCAAGACTCAGGCACTCATGGGTGAAGCCTGTTCGGTGGAGTGGATCGTCACTCCCAGCGAGACCGACGCGTTGATACTGGAGAACGAGCTGATCAAGCAGAATCAGCCCCGGTACAACATGCGTCTCAAGGACGATAAGTCCTTCCCCTACGTCGCCATTGACGCGCGCAGTGCGTTTCCCGTCCCCTACATCACCCGAGCGAAGCATCAGCGCGGCGTGCGCTACTTTGGGCCCTTCGTCGACGTTCGCGCCTTGCGCCACACGATGGATGAACTCCTGCAGACCTTCCCCCTTCGTTCGTGTACCACGCACAAATGGGACTACCACCAGCGTTTGGGGCGCCCGTGTCTGCTCTTCGACATCAACAAGTGTTCGGGGCCCTGTGTCGGGGCGATAGACGCTGCGGGCTACGCAGATCTGGTGGCTTCGTGGGCGCGCTTCTTCGACGGCGACGTGCGAGAGCTTCGCACGTTGCTCCAGGGTCAGATGGTCTCGGCGGCTCAACTACAGCACTACGAGGCGGCGGCCAAGGCGCGTGACGGGCTGGCCGCGCTGGAACGCGCCGCTAGTGATCAGAGCATCGTGCTCGACGATCATTCGAACCTCGATGCGGTGGCCATCGTTACGCAGGGTGGTCGTGCTGCCCTGGTACGTTTTCGCGTGCGACAAGGTCGGATCATTGGCCGCACCGTGCACCACATCGATCGTTCGATGGACGAGAGCGACATTGAAATCTTTGAGGCCGCCCTCCCCGAGCTCTATGACGACCCCGCGTCGATACCTCCAGTGGTGCTCACCAACGCCGAAGTGGCCACTTCACTGGTCGCAGCGCGATTCCTGACGGAACGTCGCGCTCGATCCGTCGAGATCGTGGCACCCCAGCGAGGACGACGACGCCGGGTGTTCGAGCTCGCCCTCAAAGACGCGGCGGCAGTGATCGACCGGGATTCGCTGCGCCGTCAGAACGATCACAACGTGAGGTCGCGCGCCCTCCAGGAGCTGGGCAGCGCTCTCGGGCTAGCCCAGCCGCCCTATCGCATCGAATGCTTCGACATGAGCCATCTGCAGGGGACGAACTACGTCGGCTCCATGGTCGTCTTCGAAGACGGTCTCGCCAAGAAGTCTGATTATCGCCACTTCAACGTGAAGGAGATTCTGGGCAACGACGACGTGGGAGCAATGCAAGAGGTCGTTGGTCGGCGCTTGGGCTATTGGAATGAGGAACAGGCTCAGAGCAAATTCCGTCGAGCCAATTTGATCATCATCGACGGGGGATTGCCCCAACTGCACGCCGCCGAGAAGGCCGCGGCCAGTGCGGGCTTAGCCGGGAAAGTCGAGTTCGCAGCCCTCGCCAAACGTGAGGAGCTTCTCTATCGGCCGGGATCGAGCGCGCCGATCGTCTTGGACCGGGGCTCGGAGTCTCTCTATCTGGTACAACGTGTCCGAGACGAAGCCCACCGCTTCGCCATCTCATTTCACCGCTCTAAGCGCGCCAAATCGATGGTCGCGACCCTGCTCGACGGGGTCGAAGGACTTGGCCCGAAGCGTCGCGAGCGATTGATGAACGAGTTGGGCAGCCTGGAGCGCCTGCGTAGCGCGACTATGGAGGAGTTGGCAGCCCTCGAATGGTTGCCCGCCACGGTCGCTCAGAACATCTACGATCATCTACGCGCCCCTAATGCGCCAGGGCTATCGAAGGGATTCCGGAACGATGACTGACGTCTTGCTGGTGACTGGTATGTCCGGCGCCGGTCGCTCCACGGTGTCCACCGCCCTAGACGATCTGGGCTGGTTCATTATCGACAATCTCCCGATCGAACTTATCGTGCGAGTCGGGGAATTGGCTTCCGCGGGTTCAAAGGATGCGGCGGGCGTAGCGTTCATCGTAGGTCGCTCCGGGAGCACACAACCCGAGGCATTGCTCAACGTCAAAAATGAGCTCGAAGCCATGCACGAGAGTGCCAAATTGATCTTCCTCGACGCCCCTGACGACGTCCTCATCCACCGTTACGAGGGGACCAGGCGACGTCACCCCGTCGAAGCGGCCACGCTGGCCGACTCCATCGCCCACGAACGCCAATTCCTGCAGGGCATCCGCGATCGTGCGGACATCATCATCGATACCGGCACAATCAACACGAATCAGCTGCGTTCACGAATTTCCGAGATCTTCATGCCCAATGATGTCGACGGGTTGCGCGTATCGATGGTTTCATTTGGTTTCTCCAACGGCCTGCCTCGCGACGTGGACCTGGTCTTCGACTGCCGTTTCCTGCCGAATCCTCACTGGGTGGATGACCTGCGCCCGCTGACCGGGCTCGATAAGCCGGTGGCCGAGTACGTCTTGCAGCACGAGGAAGCCCAACATTTCTTACACGACGTGGTCTCGATGCTCGAATGGCAGATACCGGCTTTCGCCAAGGAGGGCAAGTCCTACCTGACGATCGCCATTGGCTGCACCGGCGGACGACACCGCTCGGTGGCCATCGCCGAAGAAATACGCCGGCGACTCGGCTTGCGTAACTCGGTGTTCCACCGCGACATCACCCGATGAAGTTCGTCGCCCTCGGTGGCGGCCACGGAACCGCGGTGACGCTGCGGGCGTTGCGATCCATCTCTCCTGATGTCACTGGTATTGTGTCCGTCGCTGACGACGGGGGATCAACGGGGAGACTGCGCGCGATGCTCAACGTGGCGGCCGTGGGCGATTTGCGCAAGTGTCTGGGGGCGCTCGCGAACCCACAGAACCCGCTCGCTCAGGCCTTCGAGCACCGCTTCAGCGTGGGCGAACTCGAGGGGCATACGGTCGGGAATCTCCTGCTCGTAGGACTCATTGAGTCCACGGGAAACCTCGAACTCGCAGTCGACGCGGTGGCGACCGCCCTCGAGGTCTCCGGGACGATCCTGCCGGCCAGTCGTGAGGGTGTCGTCCTGCTCGCTCGTCACGATCAAGGTGTCACGCGTGGGCAGACGGCGGTTGCGCGCCAAGCCGGTATCCACTCTTTGGGCCTCGACCCGCCATCGCCCCCGGCTCCGACGCGAGCCCTCCAGGCCCTGGAGGAGGCGCATACCATCGTCATCGGACCGGGTTCGCTCTACACCAGTGTTCTGGCGGCGTGTGTCGTGCCCGAGGTCAATTCAGCTCTCGCCCTCAGCCCGGCGCGCAAGATCTACGTAGCCAATCTGCGTCCCGAGGACCCCGAAACCACGGGATTCACTCTCCAAGACCATATCGATGCGCTCCACGCTCACGGCGTAGTGCCCACCCACGTGATCGTCGACGCCAATTCCCGCTTTGCCGCGCAGTCGTGTTCTGTTCACACTTTGGTCACTCCATTGACCGCGAAAAATCCACTGGTGCACGATGTGCCAAAATTGGCAGGAGCAGTCATCGACGCCTGCACAATGTGAACCCGAGAGATTTTGAGGAGATGTCAGTGACAATACGTGTAGCGATTAATGGATTTGGCCGAATCGGCCGAGGTTTCCTGCGGGCCTCCTTGAACAACCCCGACATCGTGGTGGTCGCGGTGAACGACCTCACGTCCCCCCAAACCAATGCCCACCTCCTCAAGTACGACTCGACTCAGGGCCGCTTGGGCTTGCCCGTCACCGTGAGCGATGAGGGCATGACGGTAGGCGACCACCTGATCAAAGTGCTCGCCGAGCGAGACCCCGCCAATCTTCCCTGGGGCGAGTTGGGCATCGACGTCGTCATCGAGTCAACTGGTCGCTTCACTTCGCGTGACGCCGCAGCGGTGCACCTGACCGCCGGCGCCAAAAAGGTCATCATCTCGGCACCGGCGACTGACGTCGACGGCACCTTCGTCTACGGCGTGAACCACGACACCTACGACGCACAGACCCAGCACATCGTCTCGAACGCGTCCTGCACCACCAACTGTTTCGTGCCGATGGTGAAAGTCCTCGACGACGCCTTCGGCGTCGAAACAGGTCTGATGACGACGATCCACGCCTACACCAACGACCAGAACCTGCTCGACCTGGCGCATTCGGATCTGCGCCGCGCGCGCGCCGCGGCCGTTAATATCGTTCCGTCCTCCACGGGTGCGGCCCGCGCCACCAGTCTCGTCCTTGAGGCGATGAAGGGCCGCCTCGACGGCACATCGTTGCGCGTCCCTGTGCCCGTGGGTTCGATCACCGACTTCACCGCCATCGTGCGTTCCACGAGCGTCGCCGAGGTCAACGTCGCCTTCCAGACGGCCGCGGAGGGGGCGCTCAAGGGTGTTCTGGTGTACACCGACGAGCCCATCGTCTCCGAGGACATCGTCGGTACCCCGGCGTCATGCACTTTCGACTCCAAGATGACCCTCGTGCAGCGCATCAACGACGAGCAGAGTCTGGTCAAGATCTTCGGCTGGTACGACAACGAGTGGGGCTACTCCAACCGCCTCGTCGACCTCACCACCGTGGTCGGCCGGTAATTCGTGTCGGCCCCACTACCCAGTTACGAACGTTGGGGGAGTCTCACGGGCAAGCGAGTACTCGTCCGCGTCGACTTCAACACCCCGGTGGCCGAGATCGACGGCCAACTCGAGGTGACTGACGATTTCCGCATTCGCGCGACGTTGCCGCTCTTCGAGGAACTCTTGGCCAAGGGTGCGACGGTCGTGGCCTGCACCCACTTCGGGCGCCCGAACGGTCAAGTGGTGGAGAAGTATTCCGTCGCCCCCGTCCGTCGCCGTCTCGCGCAGTTGTGTCCGGACGTCGAGTTGCTCGAGAACCTGCGTTTCAATCCGGGTGAGGAGTCCAACGACCCCGCCTTCGGGGCCGCCCTGGTGGAGGGGTTCGATTATTTCATCAATGAGGCGTTCTCCGCGTCACACCGAGAACACGCATCGATCATGATCCCGCCCACGCTGCTGCCCAGCGCCGCCGGTCCCAATCTGCAACGTGAGGTGACCACCCTCACCTCGATTCTGGATGAACCGGCACGACCCTTCGTCGCCATCGTGGGTGGGGCCAAGGTCAAGGACAAGCTCGGCATCGTCAAAGTCCTCTCGCACAAGGCTGATCGGGTCATCATCGGGGGGGGCATGGCGTACACCTTCGAAGCCACGCAGGGTCGTTCGATAGGTTCCTCCCTCTTCGACGCCTCGTACCTCGAGGTCTGCGGCGAGCTCATGGCAGAGGGCAAGATCGTGATCCCCTCCGACGCGCGAGGTCTCGCCGAGGGTGTGCCCTTCGGTAATGGCGGCGACGAAGAGGTAATCGAATGGGGCGAGAATATTCCCGACGGCTATCAGGGACTCGATATCGGACCCGATTCGGCGGCGACGTTCTCCACGATCATCGCGGACGCCGCCACGATCCTCTGGAACGGTCCGATGGGTGTCTTTGAGGATCCGCGTCTCAGTGCGGGTACCGAAGCGGTGGCGCGAGCCGTCGCGGCTTCATCGGCTGTATCGGTCATCGGCGGGGGCGACTCGGTCTCGGCGATCCAGGGTTACGGTCTCGAGGACCAGGTGAGTTTCGTCTCGACCGGTGGGGGAGCGAGCCTCGAATTCGTCGAACTCGGCGACCTGCCCGGCATCGCAGCATTACGTGAAAGCAAGTGGAACCAGTCATGAATCGCCCCCTCGTCATCGGCAACTGGAAGATGAACCTCGACTACGTCGAAGCGGTCCATCTCGTCCAGCAATTGGGTGTGGTCTTGAAGAACAAGCCCCTCGAACATGTCGACCTCGTCGTGGTACCGCCCTTCGTCGACATCCGCAGCGTGACCTCGGTGGTGGAATCCGAACGGATTGCCCTCGAGGTCGGTGCCCAGCACGCGTCCGTGCACGACGCCGGCGCCCACACGGGCGAGGTGTCGGTCTCGATGCTGCAGAGACTCAACGTCCAGTGGGTTCTCGTGGGCCACTCCGAACGACGGGCGATGTACGCAATGAGCGATCAGGTCGTCGCCCAGACCTTGCGCGCCGTCGTACGCCAGGGGCTCAACGCGGTGCTGTGCGTCGGCGAAGAATTGAGTGAGCGCGAAGCCGCCCACCACCGAGACTTCGTCACCGCCCAGCTACACGCTGCTCTGGAGGGATTGGATGAGAAGGTGCGACCCCTGGTGACGATTGCTTACGAGCCGGTGTGGGCCATCGGCACGGGTCTCACCGCCTCCACCGAACAGGTCCGTGAGATGACCGAGCATGTACGTACCGTCGTGGCTTCGCTGTCACTGGGCGATGCACGAGTTCTCTACGGCGGTTCGGTCAACGCCGACAACGCCGCGACCCTCATGACCGAGGGTTTCGTGGACGGTTTCCTGGTCGGTGGGGCGTCACTGAAGGCCGAATCGTTCCTGACGATCGCCCAGGCCGCCAACGACTGCTACGATAGCAAGCGCTAATCGGAGGTCGTGATGTTCACGTGGTCATTCATAGTTATTGAGGCAGCCTCGGCGATCGCTTTGATCTTTTTGGTTCTGTTGCACTCGGGGCGCGGAGGTGGAATCTCCGATCTCATGGGTGGCTCGGTCAACTCCATGGCCGCCGGATCGACTGTGGTTGAGCGGAATCTCGACCGCATCACCATCGCCGTCGCTCTCGTCTTCACCTTCGCCACGCTGACTCTCGACCTGCGTCTGCAGTAGCAACAATGGTCCCTCGCGGATCTGGTCGCCGGGTCGCCCTGGTGGTCGTCATCTCGGGGCTGATCGTGGTGGCCGCAACGCTGCTGGCCTATTCCAAACCGCCGGTGGCGGCGGGTCCGGCGAACCCCGCCACTTCCACCTTGACGCTGGCGCTACCGGGACCCTTCAATGGTTGCAGCGTTCTCAGCCCCGACATCGCCGCTTCGAGTGCGGCGATCCTCGACCTCATACGTCCGTCCGCGTTTCTGGTGGGCCCGACGAACATTCTCTCGGGGGAGGGAGGGGCAGTCACTTCGGCCGAACTCATCTCGTTGCACCCTGAGAAGGTCGTCTATAGCGTCGACCTGAAAATGAAATGGAGCAACGGGCGACCTTTTGACGTCAGTGACCTGATCTCGTGGTGGCGTAGCGCGCGCCGGTTGCAGAGCATCAACGGAGATGGCTACCGCCACATCGCCTCAATGCTGGTCAACAAGACCCACACTTCGGTCACCGCGACCTTCGCCACCGATTTCGCGGACTGGAACCTGCTCTTTCACGACGTCGAGCAGTCGGGAACGACGAGGTCGTGCGACATCAGTCAACTCAGGACACAGCCCTCGCTTGGCCCCTACCTGGTCCAGAGTGCGAGTCCAAATGAGATTGTCCTGAAATCCAATCACGAATGGACGAACAACTACAACCGATTCCACCGAATTATCATCACTTCCACCGAGGTACTGCCCGGCAGTTCCATCAAATATTTCGTTGGCTACGCACCCGTGGCGACCAAGATGCTGGTGGAAGACCTCGTGGCCCACCCGAGATACGTGGGTCAGTTCGCCAATTCGAGTGACATTGAGGAGTTGACCTTCAGCCCCCATGGCGCGAGCACCGGCAATCGATCGTTGCGCACCGCTCTGGCGTGGCTGCTCGATCGCAAGGCCATCCTCGACAGACTCTTCGGATCGTTCACTTTCACGCCCTCGGTGCCCACGTCGGCATTGTTCTCCCAGGGCCAGGTCGACTACCCCATCGCTCTGCCGGCGGTCCAGCCCACGGTGTCCAATAGCAGCCTGGTCGGACCCTCACAAGATTGCCGGTCGTGCGCACAGGCAATTCTCGCCAACTCGGGCTACCGTCGCGACTCTCGTGGTTGGCACTCATCCAACGGCGCTCCGATCTCACTGCTGGTCGCCGTCGGACCCACTCCACTCGACCAGGCCACCGCGGCCCTCGTCGCACAGCAATGGCGAACCCAGGGAATCGTGGTGCGACTACACCAGGCGCCCTCGGACGCGCTAGCGGCGACCATGGCCGCAGAGGGCAACGTCAACGTTGCCGTCTTCGATCGTCCCACGTCGACCACACCATGGACCAGCGCACGTTCTTGGGACCTCACCCCCTACACCGACGCCTATCCTTCGGGCGTCAGCTCCTCACAGACCCATCGGCTCTTCTTGTTGGCCCAGGGCACTTTCAACCCCTCCACTGCCGCGCAGACGTGGCTAAAGATTGACCACCGAATTCTGACCAATTTCTGGGTTCGCCCGCTGTACACGGTTCCTTCCTTGATCGAATACTCGGGGCGCGTGGCCAATGTCGTTCCCTCGCTCTCGTTGAGTGGGCTCGTCGATCAAGTCTCTAACTGGGGCATCGTCCTTCCATCCACCTCCACCACCGTGAAGTCGTCAACCTCAGGCATCGGCTAGACTTAAATCCCACGTCGAAGTGGCGAAATGGCAGACGCGCCAGCTTGAGGGGCTGGTGCCCTCAGGGGCGTACGGGTTCAAGTCCCGTCTTCGACACCAATACCGGTAGTTCATTCCTCCGAGGGCGAAGCGAGGAACATTTCGTTCAGGAGCACCCGACACAATGAGCTCAAGATCATGTCCGTGATCCGCTACAGGACACGAAGGGCGTTCACCGTGTCACGCTCGCGCCGGGCGAGGGCCTGCAACACCGCCAAATCGCCGTGACGAAGGCGAGCGAGGTCCACCAGAGTGTTGATCGCCACAGTGGCCACCGCCGGTGCGACGGTCGCGGCATCGGGTAGAGCCACACTGAGAGCCAGGTCTTGGGTATGGATGACCAGTTCCACGACTCGGGTCCGCAGATATTCATCCAGCGTGATGACCAGTGCCCCAAGGACCTCGATGCGGCGTTCTGAATCCTCTGTCACCAGGCGGGTGCGAAGGCGCGTGATCAAGGCCCGCGCCTCGGTCGCCACGGCCTCACTGCCGACAGTCGCCTCCTCATGTCCCCGTGTGCGGACGTCGCGATTGAGGGGTGAAGAGGTATCGGCCGTGATACCAATCGAGACGTAGTATTCCCCAGCACTGATGGATTCACCATCGGGATTGGAGCCGTCGAGGTATTTTTCAACGGTCTTGATACCTCGGAGCAAATGACCGGCCAGTCCTGCGATGGTGAATCCTACGAGGATGCTCCCCTCGTTCCAGTGTTCAGCTACTTGAGATCGCTGAAGAAGATTGGCGGCACCAGCGGCGGCCTCCAAAAATGCAACACGCACATCGTCCATTCACCCATGCTCGCACGTGCGTTGCGAGACGCAGGGGACTCGATCCACCTCCCCCAAGAAGGTTGTTCTACCCGCTATACCAGGTCCCATGCGTTCGCGGACCATTTGATCTGGGCCACTGATAACAAAGTGGGTAGCATCCTCAATATGTCCTCACGTCTCGATCCATCGTGGACCGTGATATCAAGCATCCAGACATTCGGTGGTGATCGGTGCGTTGATATTTTCGTCCGACCAAATGGGACATTCGGTTACGAGGAATTTCGTAGAGACCCCGAGGATCTGGGAACATGGACGCCGCTTCACTATTTCTGTGACAGAGAATTTACTCTCGAAGACGAGGCGGTCAAAGCGGCTCGTAGATCAGTCGCTTGGTTTGGCCAGTTGAGCGAGGGCTGATTAGATTCTTCGGAGAGGACGGGCGGACCCGCGCTTACGCATCTGGGGTAGTAGTCGCCGATGCGGGACCGACGGCGGACCTCGACGGTCCATCGTCGCCAATTGGAGTGTCGAACATTGTCCCACTTAACAAATGGCGTCAGCGGCTTCGGCACGAGGACTTTGAATGTGTCATCGTCCCGTTCCCACTTTGATCAGGATGCCCGTGAGTTTCGGTGGCTAGATTCGCAGGGTGACAACATCGCCGGGGAGTGACGAGGGGTCGGATGTTGTCGGTAGGTACCTCAGACCCGCGTGCCTGTTTATGGGTCTGGCGATTCTGTGGTCACTCGTTGCGATTGCCTTACTTCTCAATTATCACCTTCGAGAACCCCTGGGCACGACCTCGATCACAACCAACGGCCACACATATTTCGGCAATCCCCCGGCCCTCACCCTCTTCGAACGCGATCCTGTGTCGTTTTCGATAATTGCTGCAGTATTGGCGACAGGTCTGTTGATCGGATCAATTGATCTATTGGTCCGTTTCCGTCAACACTCCTTTCGTCGGGGTATCGCAGCCATCGTGGCGGGAGCAGTCGTCCTGCTCGTATCGTCGTTTGGATTGATCATTGGCGTCGCGGGAATAGGTGTCGTTGGTGTTTTGCTCATTGCCTCGGGCATCGCGCATCCTCGGGGTGGGAATTTGTGATAATCCGACGTCACCTCTCCATTCGCTCGGACGCCGCAGATCAGAGGAAGACTTGGCACCACGGGCCATCGCAACAGTCCGGACACAGAAGCGACCTCGGACGCGTACCGGCGCTCTGGTCACGTTTTTCCCGGTTGCCTCATACCTCCAGTGGAGAACGGCTTCGCCACCCGACACTCGAACACAGAACGCAGAACGCAGAACATCAATTCGCGCGTAACTCGCACCTCACCTATGGGCGCGAGTCTCGATTGCGATGCTCTCCGCTGACAGAATGTCCAGGTGGCTGATTTCTCCAGAACCGCATTGGCGACGAAGATGGGGGTCACACCTAACTCGACGTTGGTGATTCTTCGAGCACCTAGAACCTTCACTTTCGACGTGCCTCATGAAGTGGTCGTGCGCCGGCGAGCGATGGTGTCGGCAGACGTCGTGATGGTATTCGTCACGCGGGCAGAGTCACTTCGTCGTGATATCGAGTCCCTCAGCCAATCGATCTTTCCTAATGGCGCCCTGTGGGTCGCGTGGCCGAAGAAGACGTCGGGAGTCTCGACCGACGTCACCGACCACTTGGTGCGCCAGGTCGCACTTCCCCTGGGGCTCGTCGACAACAAGGTATGTGCCATTGATGAGGACTGGACCGGCCTCCGTCTCGTGTGGCGAAGAGAGAATCGTCAGTGAGGATAGAGTCGATTCCTTCGAATCACTCCGCCGTCAATCAGTGAGGCGGACGACCGCCCCTTCTGTCCTCCAACCGACGAGATGGCCGTCGCCACGGCGGCGGAGATCGCCACGCCATACTGGCGCACGCGATTCGGGCTATTGGTTCGCCGCCGCAATTCCCACTTGGCGGTGGGCAAAAGCTTCGTCGCCCGTGCCTACCGAAGCAAGGACAAACAACCGGGGCCACTCTCGTTGTCATCCAACCGACGTGGCAGTCCTTCATGACGTTGGACCCTGTTTGCTCCACCCTGGACGCACGACACTGTGCGTATGGGCAAAAGTACGGCGACCAAAGCGGTGGTGTCGCTCGTCGTCGTGGGCGCACTGGCAGTCCTAGCGGAAAGCCTCTGGGGTCCATCTCCGAGCGCGCCGCCTACGACCACGAGCACCGTTGTCCCAGTCGCCCAGCCCGACACCGCTATCTGGCCCTTCGTCTCGTCCGCGACCAGATATTCAGAGCCCGTTCGTGCAGCGCAGGAGTTCGCGACCATCTACTTGGGATTCCTCAATCCCATAATTGGCCCTTTCCAACAGGGCGACAGCCGTTCAGGAGAAGTGCCCGTCCGATCCACGCCGACTGGTCCCGTCACGACGATTCTGGTGCGCCGTCTGACGACGGCCAACTCGTGGTGGGTACTCGGCGCGTCCTGCGCGGACATCCAGGTGAGCGCCCCCACAACGTCCGAGGCAATTTCTTCTCCAGTGACCCTCCGAGGTCGTAGTACCGCCTACGAAGCCGTTGTCAATGTTGATTTTCGCCAGGATGGGAGTCTCGCACCGTTGAAAGTCTCAACGGTCATGGGCGGTTCCATGGGTGTCATGCGTCCTTTCACCACTTCAGTTTCATTCCCTCGATCCTCGACATCACGAGGTGCGATCCTGTTCCGGACCCGCTCAGCGAAAGACGGGCACGTCATCGAAGCCAGCGTGATTCGAATTTCCTACCAGCGGTGATGTTGCGTTCAGATCACGGCGTTCGCCGTCCCTGTATGCCGAAGATCGACCTCGCGAGAAGTACGATTTCGCCCTTCGCGCGCGTCATCCTCCCACGCGAATTGCCCGAAACTTGGAAAACGGATCCGGTGCAACGTCCATCATCGAATGCGCACTTCGACCTTGCGTCACCACGCAGTGGGGAACCCGAAAACTGAACCAGAGAGATCCTCCCGGAGCAGGCCGAAATCGATTCGATCATGCTTGAGTCCTCCCGTCAATTGGGCCTGACGAGCACCACCCTCCCGTGTAGAACCGGCACGCACTAGCGCACGCTGCTCCCCAACGTTCGCCGGATCGGTATCCGCCTGAACTCGGTTCCCCTCCCAGCGGGCGCGGAGTTAGTGGGCGAGAGTCCGCTAGGTCGCGGCACCAGAATGTTGTCGGCGAAAGGAGGGAGGGTTCGTGACTCCTATCGACCACGCCAAACTCTTCGCGCTGGGTCCGAAGGGAACCTGTCTCCATGACACGGAGCCCACCCTGGTCCCATCCTCGAGCTCAACGACTTGTCGACTCCCGCCAAAGTCCGTTCCGTGAAGACTCTGATCGTTCGAATCACCGAAACCGTACCTCTCGCCACCGACTTCGGGTCAGTTCGATTGATCGAGGAAGGCCTAATCCGTGTCGCGATCATCTCTGAGATTCACGTGAAGCAGGGGTTCGCGAGACTACTTCTCCTCAGTCGTAAGACTCCTCGTTCGAGTCCGTTCATTCTGCACCACTGGTGCACCGAGGTTTCGGAGAAGATTCGTAGCGTCGCTAACGATGTTTCAGGTACGTCAGATAGAACGCTACGAACACCAAGACGATTCCCACGTTGGCGATGAGTCGTTCGGTGACGTGGTGTCTGAAGAAAAGGAGATCCACGCCGACAACGACGACAATCATCACGACAACGTAGAACGCGGCCGTCAATTTTGTTCTCACTCTCCCAACATACTCAGGGCTGCCACCGCGCGGACCTTCGTCCCGATTGCCAATGACAGCTCGTCGAGGTTCCTCCCACGATGCGCTCGGCGAACACTATGAACTCCGCTTTTCCACTTCGAGGATGATCCGCTGAGCGTGCGACGTGAAGCTCCCGTCACGTTCGATCCGTTCATGAAGATCCATCAAACGACCGCGATACTTGTCGACCGAAAAATCTGGCACCGTCCAAACAACTTTGCGCAGAAAGTAGACGACCGCTCCAATATCAAAGAAGACCACGGGCAATGACTCCTCTCGAGCATCGAGAACCTTGAGACCCACCTCCGCGGCACACGAGATCATCCGGTGCATCATCTGATTCTCAGGTGGTTCCCGTGGCGCCACGAAGAAATCAGCGAGTTCACTGTTGGTTCCCGCGCCGAGCTGCTGGGAGAAATAGATCCCGCCGGG
>VFSW01009990.1_pt1 | contig 13501 bp, 22 predicted proteins | sample 5358111 | NCBI WGS metagenome assembly VFSW01 (sample SAMN11554181, study PRJNA540505) | mine drainage metagenome | isolation source: sediment from site ElyBrook_90M | place: USA: Ely Copper Mine, Vershire, VT | collected 2017 | reverse complement strand
CCGGCTTGAACGGAAGCACCACGCCGTCCACCTGATTGCTGACCAGATGAGCCACGAGGTCCGCTCCGGCCGAAGTGGTGGCGATTGCAGCGCCTCCCTTCGTCGCAGCGAGCGAGAACGACTCACCTGCAGCGTCCACCACGTAGTAGACCGTCCCGTAGGTCAGTCCACCTGGCATCGAGCCGCCTGCCGTGTAGGTGAGCGCGACGGCATCGCCGTTGTTCGCCTCGTATCCCGGCACCGTCACGACGCCGGGGGTGGCAAGGGTGCACGTGACGCCCTCGATGGGATCGCCGAACGGCACCGGCGCCTTGTCAAAGGGCAGGTAGATCGGCAGTGCAGTTACAGTCAAGACTTGCATGTTGATTTCCTCGAAATTGGTTGCCGGTCGCCTTACTGGATGCTCAGCACGGCGTGCGCATTGCGCTTGCCCGTAGTGAGCGCCGCCTTCGCAGTGAGCGCCCAATAGTGGACATAACGGTCGTACACGCGCGGCGGCGTGCGGCTAATCATCCAGTGCCCTTGGATGGGGCGCAGCTTCAGGTAGCGGCTGTTGATGAAGTAGCAGCGCTTCTCCCACGGAATCGTGGGGGCGTACAGGCCATCCAGCACCGTGAACACCGGGTCCCAAATCAGCTCCACATTCTTGAAGTAGAGCCCGGTACGCGTCCCTTCGCCCACGGAGCCGTCCATCTCGGTCGGGCCGGCCTTGTCCTTCATGTAGATCGTGCGGTTGATGGTCGCCTTCGCATCCTCGCGATAGGCGTCGATGAACGCCTCGCCGCACAGGATGTAGTCGGGGGCGAAGCCACCGTACCGGGTGCAATCACGCCATGCGACTTCCATCGACTGCGTGAGGTTGCCCGCGGTCGCCGTGCTGATGCCGGTGATGGCCGTATTCTGCCACCAAGAGTAGACCGACTGGTCGAGCCCACCGACGACAGCCGAGACGGTCGGAGTGGTGCTGATGAGCAGGTCCAGGCCAGGGATGTTGGTTGCCGACTGCGTGCCGTCCAGATGGAGCATGTAGTCGAAGTTCTCCTGAAAGCCGAGCTTCAGCGTCTCGGAGTTTTCCTGCAGGAGGTTGGTGAGCTGAACCTTCTCGGCATCCGTGGCGCTGCTCGACTTGTCATCGGTCATGACAATGCCGTTCTGCGCCAGTTCGTCCTCGTTCAGCCCGAAGCCGTCGTGGAACGAGCCCCAGGTGTACTTCGCCTGCTGCAAGGTGCGCTTACGGTTGTAAGTGACCTGCGTGTCACCGAAGTAGCTCTGGAAGTTGCTGTCGTTGGAGTAGCGAAGCTGCTCGACAACGTACTGCAGACCCCCGACATAGGGCTTCTTGCCCTCCATCAGCTTCTTGATGAGCGGACGGTTGACGTTGATCTGGTCGATGGGGTCGTTCTTCAGGAAATAGTTGATCGCGGCCTGGCCTGCATAGGCAAGCTGCTCAGTTGTAAAGGGCATGACGCTGCTCCGGTGAGTGAAAAGACGGTTTCCCGGCCTTCCTCGGAGTGCGACTTCCGCTACGCCACGCGACCGCGTGCTGAGGGGGCGAAGCTCAGATTACAGCCCGAAGGTCTAATCGGCGACAATCCCACCATAGGCCGACATCCCTGTCAACCGTAAAACGGACGAGGATCAATCCCCGTCGTCGTCTGTGTCCGCTGCACCGTCGCCATCGCCGTCTGCGTCCGCCGGCGCGAGCGCCTTGTCGATGGCTCCGAGCATCCCCTTGTTCGTCGCTTCGGGGCTTGGCGCCGAGGGCTTCGGAGTCACCCCGAGCTTGCGCAGTTCCAGATCGACGCGCCGCGATTCCCCATCCGCGTCTGTATTCTGGCTGACGCTGACAACGTGTGCCTGCGCCGCGAGATGAATCTTGGTCCCGACCTGCGGCAGCTTGTCGATCCCGAGTTTGGTCAGCTCCGAATGCCCGAGGCTGATGCTCAGCCCGTAAGGGTACTGGCTCTGGCCTACGGACGTCGGCTTCGACCGCGCCTTCTGCTCGGCTTTCGTGCGCTTCATGTCGATCATGTCGGCCATCGCTGGTCTCCTACTTCATACCTGACAGGGCGCCGTTTATCGCATCGAGCATGCTGCCAGGAGCCTTGGTCTGTCCCCCCGCAGGCTGTTTACCCCCGCGCAGTGGCTGATTCTTGGGCACCGCGGGGCGCCGCGGCGCCAAGAGCGAGTTCGGGAGCGCCTGGTACGCATCGCGGAAGCGCTGCGGCCATTCCGCCGGCGATACGGCCGGGAACACCTTCTGCAGCATCGGCACCAAGATGGCCTTCTTCGCCTCGTAGTTGGGGTCCTGCGAGCGCAGCGTGCTCTCTAGCGCCGTCAGTTCGCCGCGAGCCTTTAGGAGCACCTGCTGCTGTTGCTGCGTGGTCTGCTGGGTCTGGCGAGCCTGTTCCGTGATCTGGCCGCGGAACGCGCCCTGGTTGCGGTGCCGCGCGAGTTCACGCGCGTGCTGGAGAGTGATCTGCCCCTTCTGAACGGCATCCTTCAGGTCCGCATGCTTCGCCAGCGGGTCCCCGAGGTTCAAGTCTTTGCCGAGGAATGTCGCAAGCCGTTCGGCGTGCTCCGCGATCACCTGAAGCGCTTCTTCGCCCGCTTTGACATCGCCGCTCATCGCGCGGTTGAACAGGCCGAGGTAGGTCAGCGTCTCCCCGTACTGCTCGGGGCTCACACCTTGCGACTGTAGCCCCTGAACAAACACGTTGAAGTTGTTCGAGGCTTCATCGCGCTGCGCAGTGAGAGACTTTGCGGTCTCGACAAGCGTGCGCATCCGATCCCGAGTCTCAGCCTTCAGGTCCTTCGGGATCGGTGCCTCGATGGCTTTTTGCTGTTTCTCGGCGTCTTTCTGTTCCTTGGACTTGAATGTTCCGTCCGGGTTGCGTTCCCCGTCTGCCCCAGGTGCTTCAGGCTCGTAGCCTTCGGGCTAATAGCCATCTGGTTAGTAGCCTTCAGGTTCGTCGCCTTCGGGTTCGTCGCCTTCGCCAGCAGCGCCTGAATCCCCTTCGCCGTCAGCATCAGAACTGTCGGCATCAGAAGCAGGATTAGGGTCATCGTCACGGTCTGCCCCTTCCGAACCGCCATCCTGGGCGGTTGGAGTTCCGAGCGCGGCATTCACAGCATCGAGGACGGTTTCTTCGGCCATTTTACGGTCCTATTTGTGGGGTAAGGGCTGCAGGTGACGGAGGTGCCGGTGCGGGCATCGGTCCCCCGTTCGGAAGTCCTGGCGCACCTGGTGCACCTGGTGCGCCTGGTGCGCCTGGCATGCCGCCCGGCGGGGGCGGCGGCGCAGACGCCTGATCCTGCGAAAGAACAGGCTGAACGAGCGCTGCAGAGGTCTGCGGATCGAGAACGCCTTTGATGCTGACGTTGACGGTCGGCTTGACGGGCGGCGGCGGCGCTCCTGCACCCGGCGAACCCGGTGGCGGGCGCCGCGGGATGAAGCGATCCACGTCCGAGTCGTCTCCGAGGCGCAGCATCGTCTCTTTTATCAGCGCGGTGAGCGCGTTGACCATCGGCAGGTTGTTTGTTGCCAGCGCCTGCTCGATTTCTCCGATAAACTGGCGAATCATCGGCAGAATGGTGCTCCACGCCTGCTGATCGGCGCCCGCACGCGGCTTTCCGGTCGTGCCAGCCGTGATTTCGACCTGGACCAGCGTAAACAGGTCCTCAATCGACATCCCGGCGGGCCAAAATGCCTTCACGCCCGCGATTCGCTGTGCATCAGGTATCTGAAGCACCTGAAGCGCCTGCTCCGCGGTGTATTGAGCCAGCTCCGTGAGCATTCCTTCGAGTGCGTCACGGTCAGAGTTCGTCCGTGCAGCAGTTCCGGTCTGTTGGATGTTGGCTTCAGTCGCGGTTACAGGGTTTCCAGGGCCGTTGATCGCACTGGACAGTGCTTCCTGCACTCCAGAGATGCGCTCCATGTCGTTCATTATCATGCTCGGATCGAACAGGCGGATGTCGATCGGAGAGACAGGTTTTGGCGCAAAAATGTTCTGAATCGGGGTGGTAGGGTCCGCCGGACGCAGCGCCGTGAACTCCTGGTGCTTGCTTTTAGCCAGCTTTTCCGCTTCAGATTCCTCAAGCTGCGTAGCGTTGAAGATAACACCGGGAATCGAGCGTTCGCGCGTGATGCGGTAATTGCTCCGAGTCGCGCTGTACTCGTCTTGGAGCTTGTAGAGGCGCCAAGAGAGCGATTGTGGATGCCGCAGGCCATCCACTTCGTAGAACGCACAGTAGAAGTAGGGGTAGAACCGGCTCGTCGGGTACGGCGGCTCATACGGCGGCTTCGCCCAACGCTTCACGCCGTCAACCATCGTGCGAATCATCTTGTCGCGGCGGTCCCATACCTCCACGACGCGATAGAATGTCTTGCCGTGCGCTGTTGCATCGGAAGTAGCCGTCGTGTACGCCTGCGCAGCCTCGGCGCTGATCTGCCCCTGCGGCTGGATATGATCCTGCTCGCTGGTCGCCATGTTTTTTGGCTGACGCTGGTGGTATTGCTTGGCCGTTTTCATGTCGGCCGGCATCAGATGACCGCCATTTTCCTCGCTGAAGCGCGAAAGGCACTCGTCTTTTTCCAAAAACAGCTCGTTGGCGATCCAGTCAGCGTCCAGATAGTCGCTGATCGACGAAATATCCGTGGAAACCTGGATATTTTCTGTTGGAACGAAGTCGATCACGAACATTTTGTTGACGGCAAGCTCCAATTTGCCTTCCAACGTCTCGATCAACGCCTGTTTCTCAGCCATCTCCGCTTCGATGGTCTGCGGGTCGCTGTTGTCAGGGTCCTCAAGCAGCTCGATCTGCGCCTGCAGGCGCGCCATCGTCTCGCGCGCATCGTTCAGCGCTGAATCTACCTCGGGGTGCGGCACCTGCTCAGCGATGAACATCGCCTTCATCCAGAATTCGGAGTTCGACAGGATGGAGCGAACCCCTTTGCGCGCTGTTTTCTTCAGCTTGCCCCGGCGCCAGAGGTAGGAGATGACGACCTGGAGCGTGCGCGCAAACACGTCCATCTGCGCGGTGCCTTCATCATCGACCTGCGGGGCCTTGCGCACCGAGACATCGGGGTCTCGGGCGTAGAGCAGCGCCGTCAAGATGTCGATGAACGCTCCGATGACGTTCGTTGTGACCGCCCATGACAGATCGGCGGTTCCGGCCGCGTAGCGCCGGTCGAGTGCGACCTGTTTGCGGAAGTTCTCATCAAACTCGCGGGCCGCTTCGTACTCTTTCCAGCAGCGCTCGACGAGAACTTCTTCCTGCTCGTCGTCCTCAGCGTCCTCGGGCTGCGTGGGATCGACCCCCTCGTCGAAGCCGCCAACAGCGGCGTGACGAGGATCGGTCTGGATGCCAGCCGTCCCGGTTGTCGGAACACCCGTTGGTCCGCCGGCCATGTCCTAGATTCCAAAAACGAATTTGGCGAGAAGCGCGCCGACCAAGACCCCGGCCGCAAACCACATGAGCGACGGGATGAACGACGACGCTTCAGCGGCGACCTTGGCTTCCTCGGCGCGCACGTTGCTGCGCACGCCGCCGATCTGTGCCGCGATCTTCGCTTCAGCAGCGGAGACATCGCCCTGCACGACGCCTTTGGCCTTCGCTACCTCGGCCTGCACGGCGCTCTCGACCTTTGTGACCTCACTCATTGCTGCAAGTCTCCAGGCTCGGTGGGGGGTGCTTCCAGCGACAGCTCGCCCTGTGCAGGCGGCGCATCCTGCGGGGGTGCCGGCGTCTGCACGTTCTCGACCGGCGCGCCTGGGTCGTTGATGAGGATCGTTTTGGGCTTCTGGCCCGCAAGTGCGGCCTGACGCTCCGCGGCGCTGCGCATTGCCTCTTCGAGTCCCAGGAACGGTCGGTGGGGGCTGTCGCCCTGCGCGGGCGGCGGCGCAGCGCTGGTTCCCGCAGGAACCGCGTCCGCGCCAGTGAATACGGGCGCAAGCCCAGGGCGGAAGTGTTTCATGAGAAGTACCTGACTTTGGGTTTATCGCGGTTCGAGTCGTATTCGATCCAATCCGCGGTGAAGGGTATCAGCATCGGCCGGGGGCTTTCCACTGGCGCCGGAAGCTCGATCATTTTGTCAATCCCACGGCCGATCAGACCGCAGACATCGGCCGCGTCGTCCCATCGGCCGGCGGGGAACTTAATCAGTTCCTCTATGACGTGCTCGGTCCAGGGGCGCTTGAGCGGAAAGTGCACCGTGCGCGCGTGCGCGCGGGCATGGAACGACTGCAGCTTCATCGGCTTGTCTTGGATGGAGGTCAGCGACTCGATGACCACGAAGCGCCGGGAGCGGCGCATCGAGCTGCGGATCGCCGGCCCGATGGCCTTGTCGATCACGCCGCCTTCGTTCCACCAGCGAATAGGCTTCCACATTCCGATGAGGCGCACAAACTCGTTTATGCCAACATCCGTCTCGCACTGTTTGAAGAACCAATCGACGGCCCACAGGTCGCCCTGGCTATCGTAGCCAAAGACGCCGTGCTCGGTGAAATCCGGCTCGCGCTTGGCGGTCTGCGCCTCCATCGTGGCGTAGTCGCTCGCTCCATAGAAGCGCAGGTACTTCGGCAGCGCATCGACATCGGTGTAGAAGCCAACATCCATTATGCGGGGTGCGTCAGGTTATGAACCGGGTTGCGGAAGTTCCAGCACAGTGCGCGCCACCAAGCCCATGCGTGAGGCATGTACGGCACCCGTCTGATGCCGGTTGTATCCCAAATCAGCGCGTAGTACCCGCTCACGCCATCTTCCATGTTGCCGTAGACGCGCTGTGCCCAATTCCAGCGCCAGCGGTCGATGCGGCGCGGGTATCGCCCGAAGGGGTTGATGGTTGACAGCGTGGGCTCCCATAGCTGCCATGCGCAGAGGACGGGTAACAAAACGATTCCGGCCGCGTACCAGAAGATGATCTTTGCGCTTGGCACAGTTACACCGCTCGCGGCAGGTCCGGGTCGTAGAATTTGAACATATCCCGATTGAAGTGTACACCTGTGAACGGCGCAGGGCGCTGCTGGTACAGCGCCGACCATGTTCGCGCAGCGCGCGGGTTGTTCTCCCAGGTCGCCCAATGCTTCGCCGGGAACCACTCAGGCCACAGGTACTCACCGATTTCGCGCTTGAGCGGGTCGTCGGCACGCTCGCACTTCGCCGGCAGGCAGACCACTTCCCACACCTGGCCGTCCCGGCACAGGATCATCCCGCTCTCGCCGTCGTAGCCCTGCGGAAGAATCGAGCCGGCCAGGTCGTCCTCGTGCCAGCGCGTCATGATGAGGATGACGTAGCCGTTCGGCACGAGGCGGGTGAGCGCGGTGTCGATGAACTCCGCGTAGACCTTCTCGCGGATGGTGGGGCTGTCCGCCTGTTCGCGGTTCGCTACAGGGTCGTCGATGATGACCCCATTGGCGCGGTTTCCAGTGATGCCGGCGAGCAAGCCGGCTGCCATGAACTCGCTGCCATTGGTCAGCGACCATTCATCGACCGCGCGCTGATCGTCGAGCAGCCGCGGGGCGCTGTCCCATATCGACGAGTAGCGCATCTGGCGGCAGATCGAGCGCGCCTTGCGCGATTGCTTCGAGGCAATCCCGGTGGCGTAGGACCCGAGGATGATGCGGTGGCCCGGCCATCTGCCGAGCGCCCACGCAGGCCCCACCACGCTGGCGTAAGTGGACTTGGCGCACCCTGGCGGCTCGAAGATCATCAGCCGTCCCGCGGGGCGTTCCATCGTCCGCTGGATCGCATTCATCGTCAGAATGTGCAGGTCGGCTACGCGGGTCTCAATCGGCTTGAAAAGCTCGGACAGGTCATCGTCCGGGCGCGTCGGTGCACCTGGGATGTCGATGGCTTGACTGAACTCAACGAGGGTGCGATTGGCGCGCTGGCGGCGTAGGAACTCCGCTGCGGAGTGTTCTCTGGATGGGGCTTCCATCCGGTTAATCTAACAGCGGATCGTGCTCGGCGTCTACGGTGGTGTATTCGGCATCAATCGAGCCGGCCTGAGCGGGCGCGCTGAGCTGCCCTGGGTCATGGCCGATCACGGCCAGCAGTTCCTCGTTGCTCATCGCGTAGAGCTGCTGCGCGAGCTTGCGCGTCATGGGCAGCGCGATGATGGCTTGGCTTGCCTTTCCGTGGCCGCGCTCGGCCAGGAACTCCGCGGCGCGCAGCCGATCCCGCGGCTCCATCAACGGGTCCTTCATAATGTCTGCAGCCGTCTCGACTACATCATCGGTGTACTCGCGGGCGAGCGCGTCGATGTTGAGGTTACTTCGTCGGGCCATGATCCGCTCCGAGCAGCTTTTCAACGCGGTCCAGGGAGTTCAAGTCGGAAGCCATCGCGCGGGCGCAATGCCCCGAGGACAACCGCTCCAGCCCTGCGCCGATCCACTTGAGCGTGGTGGCCTGCCAAGCGTAGAGGCGCATCTGACGGACCGCGTTCTGCGCGAGGCGCGTCTGCACCGGCGACGGCGCCGGCGCGCCCAGCCCGCGGCTGGTGCGTTCGAGCCAACATAGACTGGAGATGGTGATGTCGGGCTGATTGTAGAGCACCGCTGCGCCGAAGCGGTCAACGCCGATGGCGAGCGTGTGCGTGTAGCTCTGCGTCCAGCTCATCAGAACACTCCCGAGTTACCCATCGCGGTGTTGACGTTGCGCGGTTGCTTCATGGCGCCCGTCGTCGCGCTCAGCCCGAGCCCGGTGTTGCTCTTTGGCGCCGTTGCATTCTTGGTCGCGGCGAGCCACGGATTCGGGCCGGTACCATAGCCGTCGTTCGCACCGGCAAGCGATGGTGCGATGCCCGCGTAAGGCGAGATGCCACCCTGCGTCTTGTTCTCGGCCTGGGTTTCGGCAACAAGGTTGCCGGCGGGCGAGTATTGCCCGAGCGCCTTTGCAACCGGATCGTTGCCGATCATCTTGCCGAGCGTCGAGTGCTGCCCGGTAAAGAGCGTGATCGGATCGGCGTAGTGCCCGATTGTTGAAAAGAAGCTGCCCACCCCCGGTCTCCCAAAATGGACCCGCGCTTTGGGTCCCCTCGAAGCCTACCGGGTGGTGGGGGCCTGCGCTACTTGGCACGGTTTTCTCGGCCGTCGGCCGTCGGCCTGGCGCGGTCTGCAGTCTGCGGGGATGGTCTGCAGTCTGCAATCTGCGCATTGTGCAGGGATGGTCTGCGTTGTGCCGGAAGCTCTCGGATGTCTGCTGGTTGCAGATGAAAACAAAGTTCGCGTTGCGCGAGCGGTCGGTAGGTTCAGAAAGGGGTTTCGCCGGTAGGGGGGTGGTCAAGGCCCTCCCTATCGCCGCGAGCGTCGAGCAACGCGCATCGAGCGGCGCGCAAAAGCCGTGCCAAGACGCATTATGTTGAATGCACAATGCTGGGCAGCTCAGAGCAATCCGCAATCCGGCCGTTTAACATATCAGCCGATTATGCGCACCAATGCCGCCAGCGCTGCGCGCCGGAGCGCTGTCACGCTTTCTGCGGGGACCAGGAAGCGTGACAAAAGCGTGACGGTTTTAAACCGTTGATTTTAGGCGCTTGTCCCACTTGTCACACTTGTCACACTATATTTAGTATTGACAGAAGAGAAATTGCGTAATGCAGTCTGTGGAGTGGAAAACGCCGAGACAAGTGGGACAAAGCGTGACGCGGGGACAAAAAACCATTGCTAAACAAAAAAGCCACGCGCAAACTGCAATCTGCTATACACTCTCTCACACTCTCTAACAGCACAAGGTGACCGCGATGAGCAATTTTAGACGCCAGTACCAGCGCAACCGGCTCACGGCAGACGGCGCACGCGCGCGAGCGCTACTTGCCGAAGGCAAAACGGTCACGGCAATCGCCGCGCTCCTGGGTTGCTCACGCGGCCGAGTGTATGCCGCGATGCGCGCTGCGGCCGGCGATGCGGCCAGCGTGGCCAGCGTGGCCAGCATGGCCGATCCAATGCTGGAGTAGTGGAAACGTGCGCCGCGTCACAAACTGGCGCTTGACATCCTGGCGGATCAGCCGATAATACGATTGCACAGTCGGAAACAGTCCAATACACTCTTAGACGTTAACAAGCATAGGAGCATTTACCATGCATTTATCCAATCTGCCGCCAGGCGCCACTGACCGAGCGGTCGAAGAACAGGCCGGCTACACGCGACGCGCCGCGCCGCGCAGCGGACTGACGGGCGCCGATCATCGCGCGCGTATCGAGCGCTGGGAGTGCATCGAGAATGCGTTACTGATAGCCACGGTATGCGCCGTGGTCGCGATGATTGCTTGCCTGATAGGGGCCGCACTGTCATGAGCGCCACTAATTCTTTGTATGGTTGGACCGGGGAGGATGTTTTGGCGTTGTGCCAGCGTGTTCAGCGTGCGCCGGCGCCAATCGACGCGACCACTACCGCGCACTATCTGAGCATTGACGCGGATCGGCGCGACTTCGACGCAATGCGCGCGCGCATGGGGTGCGCCGTGCGCGAAGTACCGGGCGAGCTGTTCGCACGGTGCGCATTCCTCAACCAATGGCGTGCGCTGGGCGGCAGCACGCGCCCCACGTTTCCGAAGTGACCGGAGCAACCAATGCGAATCTATTTCGACGAGTCGCGCGGCACCGTTTGCCCTAACGGTAGCGTGCGGTACGGATCACTGACGCACAATACGCTCGCCGCAGTCGGCAATTGTTTGTGCCGCGATGGCGTCCGCCGAATGGTCTATGCCACGTCGCGCGCGCGCCGCACCGATGGAACAATCGCGGCGCGCGTGTCAATTTCTGGAAAGAGCATTGCGGGATTCTTAGAGTATTCGCATGGCGGCATAGGATCGAGCCGACGTGCTGGATATTTTTTCTACCATTACTCGCACGCTCGGAACGCGCGGCTGATTGACACTCGCGGCGAGTGTGATATGGAGCTTGCATTGCGTTTCGCGTGGCGCCATACTCTACCGCGCAAAATAACTCCAGCAGAGTTTATGACGCGCGAATTTCCGACCGACTATAACGCCTAACATCTAACCGTTTCATAGGATCATAACACCATGAAAACCGTTTTCAGCAATCGTCAGTGCGCACACATTTGGGCACAGCTCTCTCAACCGTTCGGCCGTTCCGGCTCGATGCGTTTTGACGGCGCCGTTGCGTATTCGTACCGCGAACCTGTGGCGCATCTCATCCGGCCGCACGGCGCGACGCTGCCAGTCGCGCTGTTTCGGTCGGAAAAGTTCAGCGTGACCACGGCGCACCACGTCTCGTTGTATCGGCGTGCGGTGCGTGGCGGCATTCTCGCATTCACTGTGCCGCACATCTTCGCGCACGATGCGCCCCGCGTGCGCGATGCGCAGTCGACCGCGGATGATCACGCCGAAAATCTGGCCTATTTTCTCGGGGAGTATGAGAAGGAATACAGCGCGCTGATGCGCTGCCCGGCCGACTCCTACAGACTGGCGGGAAGCAACCTGGCGGAAACGTTGATAGCGCTGGCGCGGCGCTGTGAGACTTACTGCGATGCCTTCCGCATTCCGGCGCCGGCATGGTGCCATCCTACCTATTCGCGCGTGCCCGCGGATGTGGCGCGCATCGAGGCGCGGCGCGACAGACTGCTAAATGATCCGAAACGAGCGGCGAAGCGTGAGGCCGCGGCCGCGGCGCGCGAACGTGCGGCCGAGCGTAAGGCGGAAGCATTGCGCGAGGCGCAGCGCCTTGAGCGTCTAGAGAATGCCGCCAAAGTAGAAGCGTGGCGCGCTGGCGAGGATGTACGCTTGCCCTACCGCGCGCAGGTCGATGAGCACGGCGCCGCAATGCTCCGCATTCGCGGCGATATCGTAGAGACTAGCCTTGGCGCCGAAGCCCCGCTTGCGCACGTGCGGCGCGCGCTCGGTTTCTACCGTGCAACCGTCAGCGCTAACGCTCTGCCGTGGGAGCGCACGGACTCGGCGCACGGTGACAGCATGACGCGCCTTGGACACTTCACACTTGACAGCATCGCCGAGGATGGAAGCGTGCGCGCTGGCTGTCACTACATCAGCGCGGCCGAAATCGAGCGCCTTGCGGCGAGTCTCTGACAATCGCCCATGCGCCGCGGCTTGAGCCGCGGCGCATTAACGATTGCCACAGACGAACAGCATAGGAGCATTTACCATGCCTAAATTAGACTTTGACCAGATTCTGACGGCGCTGGCAGAAGAGCGCCCCATAAAACCCGCCGATGTGCGCGCCAGCGTGCTCCGGCGCCGTGTATGGCTCATGCAATACAGCGCTCCCGGTTGCCTTGCGGATCATTCCGAAGTGTGCCGCACGCGGCGCGATGCGCTGGAGTCGGCCGCGTTGCTGTATGCCGAAGACGCGCCGCGCGGGTTCGTGACAGCGCTCCGGCGCAATGGCATCGCGCCCACAGACTCAAGCGGGTATTACAGGGTAGAAGTCTCGTGCGTCCGCGTGCAGGACTTGTTTTAACAGCATAGGAGCATTTTCCATGCCGAAATTAGACTTTAATCGCACGTGCGAAGCGTGCGGCCTTTCCTACCTTGCAGCGCTCGACCGCTGCCCGGATTGCAACACGCGCCCCACGGTCACGGCCGCGGAACTTGCCTTTGCGCATTCCGTGCGATACCGCGATGGAATGCTGCACGCTTGGCTTAAACGAACCGGCCGTGGCAATTCCTACTGGCCGCATGACATCCCGGCCTATATCGATCCGCCCACAAATGACGAACGCGGCCGCGCTGAGGTCATTGAGTTTCTTTCGCGGCCGCTCGGGTATGGGCGGCCGTACTTCGCATATCTGCGCGCAGAGCAACCCGGCGACTGTTCAAACGGTTTCAGCGCGCCGCGTGGCGTGATTGCCACGTGGAATGGTGAGAAGCTCGCCATTGTGACCGCGATACGCTCAAGGCGCGAGGCACGAGGCTACACTACAGACGTGCGCGGCTCGTTTTGGGCACAAGGCATAGACGGCCGTATCTACTACGGCCGGCATAACGGCCGCAGCATGCATTGCACGCTGCGCCTCGCAAAAAATCAACCGGAGTAATTCAACATGAAAACAGAAGACAGCAAGACGGAAGCATTGCGCGCGTTGCGCACGCTGGCGCGTTATGAGACGCACGGCGGCTACACTTGGGCGGCCGTAATGTCCGACGGGGGCCTTCTGTGCGTGCCATGCGTGCGCGCGAATTATCGCCAGATATTCCGCGCCACGTCCGACCCGCGCGACCATAGCGGATGGCGCGTTGAAGGCATGATACACAGCGGCGACTCTGAGCAGTCGGAAACATGCGCGGACTGTGGCCGCGTTATATGGGAGTGATTCAACATGAAAACGGTAGGAATCGGAAACCTAGTTGTATCCGTTGACCTCCTACGCTGCGCCCGCTATGCGGTGCGGCCCGACGGTCAGCTCGGCACATGCGGGTTCTACCCGTACCCGTGGGATATCATCGTGGTGCGCGCCGTGTAGGGAATATACGCGGCGCGCAAAGCGTTCCCGAAGGTACTATCGCCGCGTGCGCGCGCCA
>VFSW01009989.1_pt1 | contig 13501 bp, 22 predicted proteins | sample 5358111 | NCBI WGS metagenome assembly VFSW01 (sample SAMN11554181, study PRJNA540505) | mine drainage metagenome | isolation source: sediment from site ElyBrook_90M | place: USA: Ely Copper Mine, Vershire, VT | collected 2017 | reverse complement strand
TGAGACCAAGCCGCCGCAGACCGTGATCGAGTCCACGCAAGACTTCCTCGAATACATCGCCGGCATCGCGCTGGCGCTGATCGTTTTCCACTGAGGCATCTATGACCGTCAACGAAATCGTTGCAGAAATCAAGCGCGGCATTCCGCTGCTCGGCCTGCGCCCGCTGGAAGGCGAATGGCTGACCGGCTTGCTGAACAAGCTCGTTGTGGCCCCGGCCGCGCAGCCCGCAGCCGCCGCGGCGGTAGTGGTCGATTACGGTCAGACCACGGCTCCCGGCTTCGAGGTCGGTCCCGGTTGGCTCGTGAGCATGCCCGCGCCGTGGCCGAATGTTTGGGTGCCCAAGAATGCTGACGGCAGCCCCGACTTCCCCGGCCTCATCGCCGCTGGCAATCCGAGCGGCCCTAACACGGGACTCTACGGCCTAGCCTATTCGAGCATGACACCGGCAGACCAGACCGCCTACGTGGCCGCCATCAAGGCGACCGGCGCGCAGTTCACCTGATGTTCGGCCTGAGCTGGCCCATCCTCGCGGGTCTTGTCGTGGGGTGGCTACTCGCCATCCTGCTCGGGTGGGGATGTATCCACGAGTACGGGGTCGCCACGGCCCAAGCAAGCCGCGATCAGGCCGCGATCAGCTCGGCGCAAGCAAAGGCCGACGGGTCAGCTCTGGCGCAGCAGCAGAAGAGCGACGCCAAGCAAGCCAGCCAGCTCAAGGCGTTCTACAGCCGCGGCGAGAGCGCGGTGGCATGGCTGCACCAGTTCAAGCTCGCCAACGTGTACGCGCCAGCTCAGACGGGCCGGCGCGCGATTCGCGTCGTGATCCGGTCAGAGCCACCGGCCGCATGCGCCCGCAACCCGATTCCGACCACGATCCTGAGCCAGCTCAATGGGCATTGACCTGCGCGTGTTGCTGGCGATTACGCTGCTGGCGCTGGCAGGTTGTGCACCGAGCGTGGCAGTGCGCCCAGCCGCGCCGCTGATCGTCACACACGCCCAATACATCCCGATCCCGGCCGAGCTGCTGGCGCCCTGTGTGCAGCCGACGCCGACCATCAAGACCTGGGGCGACCTGGCTCAAGCCTACCTTACCGTGAAGGCGGCCCTGACCGGGTGCGCGGCGCAGGTACAAGCCATCGCCAAGGTGCAGGGCAAGTGATCTACGCCATCCCCTACCTGCTGCTGGCCATCACGGTGGCAGCGGTGTCCTACGCTTCCCTGGCGCGCTCAGACGCGCAGAACCCTCAGTCGCAGCTCGTGTGCGGCATCCTCGGCCTGTTGTGGCCGCCGATGGTCGTGCTGCTGACCCTTTCGCTACTCGCGAGCTTTGTTGCACTGACGGGTGTAGCAATTGTGGACCGGCTCGATGGACTGAGCCGCAGGGATCCGCGGCAATGACCCTGACGCTTCGTGACATCCCCGGTGCCGAGCCGATCGCTCACCCTGGGCCTGGATGGGAAACCGACTACACCGACGCCAAGGGCCAGCTCTGGCGCAACGCCTACGACTACATCAGCGGACGCCTCCTGACGCTCGGCATGAGCATTACGTGATGGGTACCAAAGCGCTCAAGAAGAACAAGACCGGCGCGCCAAGCCTGTACACCGAAGAGTTGGCCACACTGATCTGCACGAAGGTGTCGGAATGTGTCCCGGTTCACCGGATTGCCGAGCTTCCTGGGATGGTGGACGCGGCCACGATCTATCGCTGGCTGGCGGCGCATCAAAGCTTCCGCGAGAACTACACACGCGCGCGGGAAGCTGCCGCTGATCGGATGGTCGCCGAAACCCGCGAGATCGCCGATGAGCCGATCGACAAGATGGGCGCCGTCGAGCGTGCCCGCGTTCGCGTCCAGGTGCGCCAGTGGGCCGCTGAACGCATGGCGCCGAAGAAGTACGGGGTCAAGCATCTGGATCACAGCTCGAGCGACCGGAGCATGTCTCCGACGCCCTCGACGATCATCATTGAAGGCGCGTGAGCGAAGCCAAGGTTCAACTGCCGCGCAAGCTATTGCCGGTGTTTGCGGGGAAGGCGCGCTACCGCGGCGCGCATGGGGGTCGCGGTTCGGCCAAGTCGTTCAGCTTCGCCAAGATGCTAGCGATTCGCGGCTACCAGACGCCGTCCCGCATCCTGTGCTGCCGCGAGTACCAGAACAGCATCAAGGAGTCGAGCCAGGCGGAGATCGTCCGCGCGATCGACTCGGAGCCGTGGCTGAAGGCCGGCTATGACACCGGCGAGGGTTTTATCCGGGGCCTGAACGGCACGGAGTTCATCTTTCGAGGGCTGCGGCACAACTACGGCTCCATCAAGTCGATGGCCGGCGTCAACCTGTGCTGGGTCGAGGAAGCCGAGACGGTCAGCGATGAAAGCTGGCGCGTGCTGATCCCGACCATCCGCGAGCCCGGTTCGGAAATCTGGCTGACGTGGAACCCCGAACGCGAGGATTCAGCAACCCGGCAGCGGTTCATTCTGACGCAGCCGACCGACAGCAAGATCGTCGAGGTCAACTGGCGGGACAATCCATGGTTCCCGGCTGAGCTTGAGCGCGAGCGCCAGGACGATCTGCGCTACCGGCCGGATCAGTACGAGCACGTGTGGGAGGGCGCATGCCTGACCCGCACCGACGCCCTGGTTCTGCGCGGCAGGCATTCCGTCGAGGCGTTCGAGGCCGCGAAGGATTGGTCTGGCCCCTACTACGGCGCCGATTGGGGATTCTCAGTCGACCCGACGGCGATGGTGCGCTGCTGGGTTGGCGGTTCAACGCTATACGTCGACTTCGAGGCCTACGGTCACGGTGTCGAGTTCGAGCAGCTTCCACCACTCTTCGACCAGGTCCCCGACGCGCGTCGCTACATCTCGCGCGCAGACAACGCTAGGCCGGAAACGATCAACTACATGCAGCGCCACGGCTACCCGCGCATGACTGCTGCGGACAAGTGGCCCGGCAGCGTCGAGGATGGCGTCGAGTTCTTGCGCAGTTTCGCGCGCATCGTGATCCATCCGCGGTGCGAGAAGACGGCCAGGGAGGCGCGGTTGTGGAGCTACAAAATCGACCGGCTGAGCGGCGACATCAAGCCGGAATTGATGTCTGGCAATGACCATTGCTGGGATGCCATCCGCTACGCACTCTCGCCGCTGATCCGCAAGCGAGAAATCAAGCAAGTCAACGTTCCCCTGATGGCGAGGTGATCCATGAAACTGAGCAAGGCATCCCGTAACGCGATCCCCGGCGCCAAGTTCGCCGGGCCGCATCGCACCTATCCGATCCAGGACAAGTCGCACGCCCGCGCTGCCATCAGTGGCGCTAGCCATGCGGCCAACGTCGGCAACATCAGCCACCACGAAGCCGCGGTGATCCAAGCCGCGGCTCGCCAGGAACTCAAGAAGTAATGTGGCGCCGGCTGCAATCGCAATATCCGTCCGACAAGGATATGGCGCCACGCGTGGCGCGCCTGCAGGCATTGCAGCGCGTGCTCGACGGAACGATGTACGACGTCCTGCGCCATGCTTTCGACGAAGAGCAGAACGGCGCGAACGAGTACATCAAGCTGCGCGAGCGCCGCCCGTGCGTGCGCTACAACCTGTGCGCGCTGGCCGTCAGCCAAGCCGTGGCCATGCTGTTCTCGGAGGGCCATTTCCCGCAGCCCGAGCATCCCGACCCCGACACGCTGGCCACGCTGGTGGCGATCATCAAGGGGTGCAAGCTCAACCTGACGATGGTCGAGGCAGCTGTGCGCGGCAGCGTCGGCAGCATCGCCCTGTGGCTTCGCGTGCTCGACGGTCGAATCTACGTCGACGTGCTCGACACGCCGTTCCTGACGCCGGCGTGGAACCCGGAGCGACCCGATGAACTCGTGAGCGTGACCGAGCGGTTCAAGGTCAAGGGTGTCGATCTGCAGGCGATGGATTACCCGATTCCGGAAAAGGACGCCGGCGTGACCTTCTGGTGGCAGCGCGTGTGGACTGCCGACGCCGAGGAGTGGTACGTCCCGCAGAAGGATGCCGACGTCAAGAAGGGCATCAAGCCGAAGCTCGACAAGGGCAACACCATCCAGCACGGTCTCGGCTTCGTGCCGGTGGTGTGGATCAAGAATCTGTCCGCCGGCAACGGAATCGATGGTTCGCCGACGTTCAACGACGAAGCGATCAATACGCAGATCGAATGCGAATATCAGCTGAGCCAGGGCGCGCGAGCGCTGCGCTACGCCGGCGACCCGCTGCTGTTGATCAAGGAACCGGCCAGCGACAGCGGTGGCCAGATCATCCGGTCGGCTGCAAACGCGATGGTGGTCGGCAAGGATGGGGACGCCAAGCTCGTCGAGATCGACGGCGCGGCATCCGAGGCCGTGGTCAATTACGTCAAGTTCATGCGCGACCTGGCGCTGGAACAGCTGCACGCCTCGCGCGTCAACCCCGAAAAGCTCGCATCGGCTCAGTCGGGCCGCGCGATGGAAATGCTCAACCAGCCGCTGATCTGGCTGGCCGACCAGCTACGCATCACATACGGCGGCGGCTTGCTCCAACTGCTGCAGATGATCGTGCAGGTCGGTTCGACCTCGCAGCTGATCGCGCGCGACGGCACGTCATACCCGAAGCTTAAACCCGGACCCGTCAGCCTGAAGTGGCCGCCGTGGTACGCGCCGACGTTCGCAGACCTATCCAGCAGCGCCAACACGCTGCGCACGCTCACCGATTCCAGTCACCTGTCGCAGGAAACTGCCGTCGGCATCGTGGCCCAGCAGTACGACATCGCCGATCCGGTCGAGGAACTGGCCCGGATCAAGGTCGATGAAGCCAAGCGTGCCGCCCAGGCGCCACAGATTCAAGAAAAGATCGTCGCTTGACGCTGGACTGATTCCGGCAACCACCCGAGGAAGATATGGCAGACCAAGGCAACCCCGCGCCTGGTGCGCTGGAAACACCTGCACCGAAACCACCTGAAACCTTCTCGCGCGAATACGTGCACGAGCTGCGCCAGGAAAACGCCGGCTACCGCTTGCGTGCGTCCGAAGCCGAGAAGAAGGCGACCGAGGCTGCTGAAGCGGCCAAGAAAGCCGCCGCGGAAGCCGCTGAGAAGATCACGGCGACCGAGAAAGCAACACAGCTTCGAGTGATCCGCGCGGAGGTCAAGGCATTCGCGGTCAAGGCGGGCATCGTCGACCTCGACGGTCTCCAGCTGGCCGACCTTAGCAAGATCACGATCAACGACACCGGCGAGATCGTCGGCGCCGAGGAGGCGATCGAGGCGCTCAGGAAGGCCAAGCCGTACCTATTCACCAAGACCACCTCCAGCACCGAGAAGGCGCCCAAGGGCACGCAGACCGCGCCCAAGAAGGCGACCGAAATGACCGCCGAGGAATACAGGGCGGCCAAGCGGGAACTCGGCCTCAAGTAACACCGTTCCTTAACCGCCGGATCGACCGGCAACGCAAGTGCATCGGGGACAGGCGCCCATGGCACGTCAACCTCTCACCAAGGTAAACGACCATGAGTATCAACAACCTTCCCACTGCTTTGCAGTCCGTCATTCAGCAGGGTTTTCTGGAGCGCGAGTTCCAGCAGTCCCTCCGCGCGAAGCTCGGCTTCCGCTCGATCGCCTCCCGCGAGCAGTTCATGGCGGGCATCGGCGAGACCATCACCAAGACCCGCTCCGGGCTGCTGCCGGCAATCACCACGCCAATGGCACCGGCGGCTAACTCGGACTTCACGTCGGGCCTGACCCCGCAGAACTACGCTGTCGAGCAGTACATCCTCAGCATCAACCAGTACGCCGGCAACCAGCAGCTCAACGTGGTGACGGCTCGTGTAGCCATCGCCAGTCTGTTCCTGCAGAACGCCAAGGCGCTGGGCGAGCAGGCCGCACGGTCGGTCGACACGCTGGCGCAGAACGCCCTGTTCGGCTCGTACCTTGGCGGTAATACCTTCGTGCGCGTGACGCTCGGTGCTGCTGGCGTGACCATCAGCGTCGACGACGTGCGCGGCTTCCAGTACACCTGGAACAGCGAGGGCCAGTACGTTCCGGTGTCGGTCAGCAACCCGGTGAACGTGACGGTCGGCAGCGACGTCTACTCGCTGACCAGCGTCGCGGTCGACGGCAGCAACGTGTCGCTGACCCCTGGCGGCATTTCCGGCACGCTGACGTTCTCGGCATCGGTGACGGTGGCGGATGGTACGGCGAAGAATGCCGTGCAGTCTGCGGTCGCGCCGGTGGTCGGCCGTCCGATGGATGCCGCGACCAACACGGTCCCCGTCTCGACGGTGTGGGGTATCGCGACCGGCCTCTACAACGGCGGCCGCCTGTCGATGCAGATGCTGCTCGATGCCAAGTCGCAGCTGAGTTCCAACGGCGTGGCCCCGGTCGAGGCGAGCGGCCTCTACCACTACTACGCCAGCCCGAAGCAGGCGGTCGGTCTGTTCAACGATCCCGACTTCAAGCAGTTGTTCCGCGGCGAGCCGAAGAGCCCCGAGTTCCGCCAGGGCGTCGTCGCCGAGTTGCTGGGCATCCAGCTGATCGAGACCAACCTCAACCCGAACGCCGCGTTCGCCGGGGTGGGCACCGTGAACTACGGCGCCCTGTGCGGCGAGGGGGCTCTGGTCGAGGGAGTCTTCACCCGCGAGGGGTATGCGGGCGCGACCAAGGAAGACGACGACGACATGATGGTGATGGCCGAGGACATCGCGCACATCACCCGCGAGCCGCTGGACGCCCTGAAGCAGGTCGTCACGCAGTCCTGGTCGTACATCGGCGGCTTCTCCGTGCCGAGCGACATCACCACCAACCCCAACACCATCCCGACGGCCAGCAACTCGGCCTACAAGCGCGCGGTGTTGGTCGAGTCGCTGTAAGCCATGTCGCGTCCATACAACCGCCGGCAGCTTGAGGTTGCCGGCGAGGACGCGCCGCGTAGTCAGCCGGAGCCTTCGGGCTCCGTGCTGGCGCGCAATTTCGGTCTGGTCGATCACGGGCGCTCGCGCTGGTGGCCGGCTGGGCATGTCTTCGACCCCGTTGCGGACCGCGATCTGATCGCGCGCTTGCGACGCATGGGCGCACCTTTCAACTGAGGGCCTGAGCGATGCCATTCACGCCCTTCGTCTTCACCGACGCGCAGCTGGTGGACATCCGCCGCTTCTGCGGCTATCCAGCCTACGGGAGCGGGGCTGTGGTCAACCCGCTGCCGTGGATCATGAAGTACTACCAGGTGCTGGAATACAAGCTCCAAAACCTGGACGCGGCCGAGGGCGCGGTGGTGGTCAACACCTACCTGACGCCGCTCTACGTGCTCGAGACCGCGATCACCGGCGCAGGCGCGAATCTGGACACCGACCAGGCCGCGGTCTGGACGCACAACAAGAACGAAGTCCGCGATCGTGATGTCTTGTTCGCCAACTGGCGCCGCAAGCTGTGCGCGTTCCTCGGTGTTCCGCCGGGCCCTGAGTTCGTCGGCCCGAGCGGCAGCGCGCAGCTGGTGGTGTGATGGATGCTTTCGTTCCAAAGGAACACTTCAAGACCACCCTCGCGAGAGACGTCTACGGGTTACTCGTTGGCGACTACATCGACAAAGGCGCGCACCGCTCCGTGTACACACACGCGTCACTCTCGGATGCAGTCGTGAAGTTCGAGAATCGTGAGAGGAGCTTCTGCAACGTCTATGAGCATCAGGTGTGGAATCGCATCAAGGACACGGAATTTGCCAAGTGGTTCGCCCCCGTGATTGACATTAGCGCTAACGGCGTAGTGCTCATAATGCGCCGCACCACCAAGGTTGAGGCGCGCGATCTTCCGACTCACGTCCCGGCATTTTTCACCGACTTGCAACCTTGCAACTTTGGCTGGATGGACGGCCGCATTGTCTGCCACGACTACGGCTGGCACCGCCTCATTGAACGCGGCATGACCAAGAAGATGCGCAGGGCGACGTGGGCTGCAACCCACACGCTCACCGGAGCGGACACCTGATGGACGGCCCGACGCTCGAAGGCTTGATCGCCAAGGGCTACCAGCGGGGCGCCGCGAAGATAGGCACCACGCACAACTGGTACCGCGGCGGCAACATCACGCCGATCGCGGCGGGCAATCTGCTCGGCACGTTGCCGGCCGCCTTTTCGGTTGACGCACAGTTCAAGTCGATCGGCAAGCAGCAGACGCTGCTGTGGAGAGCCTTCGTCGACACCACGCAGGTGCAGCGCGGTGACATTCTGGTCGGTTCCTCGACCTGGGTGATCGTGGACGGCGGCTTGCGGCCACCGATGGCGCTTCTCTGCCCGCAGACCATCAGCGCAGCTCGCACGGTGCAGCAGTTCAGCCCGTCGACCGGCGCAACGCAGACCACCACGCCGATCATCACGACGTGGCCCTGCAACATGCAGATGAAACGCGACAAGGGCTTCAGTGAGCCGGTCGGCTTTCCAGCGCCGAGCAACAGCAGCGCGCCGATGCCGGAGTGGACGCTCTACCTGCCGATCCTGACCGATGGTGTCTTGATCGAAGGCGACATGCTCACCGACAACAACGGCGCGACCTACAAGGCCGACGCCGTCAACTTCGGCCTGTTCGGCTACGTGATCGGCTGCACGCCCTACGAGCCGCCGGCGTGATCGAGGTCGACGCCGAAGCTGCGCTGATCGAGCTGGGCGCGATCGTCGCTCGTGCGGCCATGCCGACACCCGTGTTCGAGATCATCGGGCAGTCCGAAGTCGAGAACGCCCGAGCGCGCATCACCGAGTCGAAGCTGAATCCGTGGGGCGGCGCGTGGGAATCGTGGTCTGACTCCACGCGCAAATACCGCGAGCGCAAGGGCAACGCTGGCCTCGGTCTGCTGTTCGACGAAGGCGACTTGCTCGCCAGCATCCACTTCGCCGTGGAGGGCCCGAGCGTGGCGATCGGTAGCGATCTGGACTACGCGCGCTACATCCAGGAAGGAACCGAAGACATGCCAGCCCGTGAGTTCCTCGGATGGTCTCCCGACATGTTGCCCTTCTACGAACAACTATTCGCCACCTACATCCAGACGGGGGTCGCATGAAAGTCCGCATCTTCCAGCAGCACACGCACGAAGGCGTGACCTATCCGGCTGGTTCCGAAGTCGACGTGCCGGAAGACGTGGCGCGCTGGCTGATCGCCGCCGGTGCCGAACTGCGCGCCGGTGCTGTCGCAGCCGCCGCTAAGGCCGACAAGGTGTTCGGCGACCTGAAGGCCGCGGTTGAGGCTCGCCAGTGATTGATCTGTGCGCCTCGGACCTCTACACGAAGGTCCAAGTCATCCCGGCTATCGCTTCTGCCACCGGCCTGGCCGTCGGTGGCAAGACGCCAGACCCGGGCCTGTCGAAGATGCCGCTGCCGGCGGCGTGGATTCTGTTCGAGAGTGCCACCAGCACGGTAGATCCAAGCACGCCGCTGCCGAGCACCAACCTGCCGGCGCTGCTCAGCTACGCCGTCATGCTCTACGTGCCCTACATCGGGCAGCAAGACCTGATCGCCAATCAGCTGCCACTGGTTGAACTGGTGGCAAAAACCGTCCACGGCACGACTGCCCCGACGGGCCAGCGCTGGCGCTTCAGCACGTCCAAGCTCGTACTGGTCAACGCGGACCGGATGGGCTACCGCATCAACTTCCTGCTGGATGCGGGATCGCTCTAAGCACCGTTTCAAACCACCTACCAGGGCGCCTTCGGGCGCCTTTTTCGTTTCCGCCTTCCGCGCGGCCCCTCAGGAGATCGTTCCATGCCCGCATTTTCCGACAGCACCTACTACATCGGCCAGGGCCAGTGCTTCTGGGCGCCCCGCCAGGCGGCCGGCCCGATCATCGGCGGCTTCCAGTACTTCGGCGACACGCAGTCGCTGCAGGTCAACTCAAAGCAGAAGATCGTCGAGGTCGAGGAAAACACCAGCGGCTTCGGTGGCATCGCGCTGCACGTTCCCGTCTCCACGCCGCTCGATTTCAAGCTGCAGCTGCCGATCTGGAGCATGCAGAACCTGGCCTTCGGCCTCTTCAGCGCCCTGGGCGCTGCGAATCCGGGTGGCACCGTTTCCGGTGAAGCCGTGACGGCCTACGCGGGCGGCATGACGCCCTTCGCCAACTTCGGCCTGACCGGCGCGCCAACGCTGACCACCGCGACCGGCATCGTGACGGGTATCACCATCGGCACCCCGGGCACCGGGTATGCCACGCCGCCCACGCCAACGTTCTCAGCGCCCACGTCGGGAGTGACCGCTACCGGTACCGCGGTCATCTCAGGTGGTGCGGTAACCGGCATCCTGATCACCAACCCTGGCAGCGGTTATGGCGGCACGCCCCCCACCATCGCATTATCTGGTGGCGGCGGCTCTGGTGCGGCGGCTACGGCTTCCGTCACGCCGAAAACGCTCGTGGCCGGCACCGACTTCACCTACAACGCGCAGTTCGGCCAGTTCACCACGTTGACCACCAGCGGCAGCTTCTTCGCAGCCATCTTCCCGCCGACCACACCGGTGCCGCTGACGGCCGGCTACAGCTACTCCGCCAACAACGGATCGAACAACATCCTCTCGGCCCCGTCGGTGGAAATCGCGCTCCGCTTCAACGGCCTGAACGTGGCCGTGCCAAGCGGTAGCGGCTTCCAGGCGGTTCCGGTGGCGATCAAGCGCGCCAAGCTCGACTTCATGAAGATGATCGACTTGATCAGCAAGAAGGAGGGCGTCATCGAACTCGACGGCGCGATCCTGTTTGACGCGACCGCGACGGATGGCGTGTACTACGGCACGTTCGCCAAGGCTTGACCATGACGGACCTTGACTTCGAAAATCTGACGGCGGAACAAGAGGACTGGCTTCTAAAAGAGGTAAAAAAGCTTCAGAAGCGCCAAGAGTCCGGCGAGCTTGCGATCCTCTTCCCCGGCAGGGAGATCTCTGCCGGCGGCGAAACCTTCACCCTGTCGCCGTTCAAGTTCGGGCAACTTCCGACGGCGACCCGACTCCTGAAGCCAGTCGCCGGTGCGCTCTCGGCCGGCGGCGTCTTCAGCATTCAGAACGTCGCAGGCGAGACGCAGTTCCTGCTGGCTTCCGACTGGCCACTGAAAGTGGTCGAGCTGATAGCCGACGGCGGCGAGGACGTACTGAAGTTCGTCGCCTTCGCTTCCGGCAAACCCATCGAATGGGTCAACGGCCTGGACGCCGACGAAGGCATTGCGCTCGCCAAGGCCGTGCTGGAGGTGAACGCGGATTTTTTCGTCCGCCGCGTCCTGCCGCTGCTGGGGATGGGCCAGCCGTCGGCTGGGGCGATCTCGTCGGAATCCTCATCGCCAGCGGTCACCGACGCGCCGACATCGACGGATACACCCTCGGACAGCTCAAGCTCTACGTCGGAGCCTCCGAGCGTCACCGCAGGCGCCTGATGGCCGCAGACGCCCAGGCAGTCGCCCTGGGCATCGGGCTGGCGCTCGGCGGCGGCAAGGAAGCGCAGGAGGCGATCCGCAAGCTCAGCAGCGAATGAACCGCGCCAGCAGTGCAAGGCTGCTGGCGCTGTGGATACCGCGCGCCGCCGGCGATCCGATGCGCGCCTAGCCAGTTGATCACGATGGCTACCTTCTTTTCAGAATGATCTCTGCAAAGGTAGCAATCGACATAACGATGCTGGCAGCGGCGAGGGGAACGCCGATCAGCGGAATGCCGTAGATCAGCGGGAAGCTCACGATCCCCATCAAAACCCAGAACGCCAGCATTGTCCCGCGCGAGTTTTTTGGGCGAACGCGCACTTCAACTGCCGAAACCTCACCCATCGGCCTTCCGCACACCGGACACGTGTCCGCAATAGTCGAAATCCAGCGACCGCAATCGGGGCAGCTTTGCATGCCCATACAACCCTCCCGGCTCAGAACGGCTGAATATTAGGCGCCCCCATGTCCGACATGCAAATTGCGATGCGCCTGACGCTGGCCGACCTTGCCAGCGGGCCGCTGGGCAAGTTCATGGCGCAGCTTGAGGCGCTGCAGGGTATGGCAGATCGCGTGACGGCCAAGTTCAACGGCGTCACGGAAGGCATCGGCAGTATCGGAGCGGCGAGCACGACAGCCGCGGCCGGCATGAAAGATATGGCGGTCAGCGGCTCGGCCTCCATGCAAGCCGTGGGGAGTGCCGCAGTCACCGCTACCGAGCGCGTGAAGCTCGCCAGCACCGGCATGGTGATGCGGTGGCGCGAGGCGACCGTCAAGATGGCCGCGGCCTCCGAAGAGAGCGCAGCCGCGTCTTCGGCGTCGCTGATGGGCGTCGTTGAGTCCGCCAAGCTCGCCAGCATGGCGATGGTCAGCCGTTGGCAGAAAGCTACCGCCGCCATCAACGCCACTACGGCCGAGATGGCGGCCAGCATCGAATCGCGCAACGTGTTCGGCATGACCGCTGCCGAGACGGAGGCCAACTACAAGAGGGTCGCTGCGGCAGGGACTGCCTATGCGGCCTCGATGCAGACGGGCGCCGATGCGTCCGCCATCTGGACCGAGGAAGCGCTGGCTCGCAACGCGGCGCTGGATGCAGCCCACGACTCGCTGGACGCCGAGCACCTGGCGACGCTGGGCGCTACTGCCGCCACCGAAGCCAACACGGTCGCCGCGGAGGCCAACACCGCCGCAGCCATCGAACAAGGCGTCGCCATCAAGGCGGTGGGCGTCAACTCGCGAGTGAGCTCCGAGCTTGGCACGCTGCTGAGCGAGGCCGCATCGGGCAACTTCTACCGCATGCGCCGCTCGGCTGCCGCACTCGCCAACCAGACCGGCATTCTGCAAAAGCTGTTCACCGGCACCGGCGTCGCAATTCTTGGCATAGGAGCTGCCATCGGTGCATTCACCTTTGCTGCCGTCAAGGGCGCAATTGCCGAAGGCGATCTCAACGACACCCTGATCTCTACGGGTAATTATGCCGGCTCGACGACGGGAGCACTCCTGCGGATGGGCGACACCCTGGCAGGGGGTGCGGTCACGATCGGCAACGCTCGCGCTGCGGTCAGTGCGCTCGCCGCGTCGGGTCGATTCACCGGCGAACAGATGCAGTACATGGCGAAGGCCGTTGTCGACGCCGGCGTGCTGATGAACCAGAGCGTCAAGCAGAGCGTCGCCGAGTTCGCGAGACTGCAGGAGCGCCCGGTGCAGGCCGTCGAGGCGCTCAACCAGCAGTACCACTTCCTCACCACGCGCATCCTGCAGCAGATCGTCGCGCTTCAGCAGCAAGGCGACACGATCGGCGCCGCTGACCTTGCGATGCGCACCTATGCCAACTCGCTGGCCACGCGCACGGCGCAGGCCGAGGTACAGCTCGGCGACTTGGCTCGCGGGTGGGACTGGGTAAAGCGTGAAGCCAGTGGCGCCTGGGACGCCATGCTCGGAGTCGGGCGCCCTTCTACAGCTATGGCCCAGGTGGCCATCATGAAGGCTCAGCTGCTGAAGCTGGAGCAAGTGGGGGCCGTGCAGATCGACGCGAGCGGCGGCTGGAAGATCAACAAGGGCTCAAGCTACTTCCAGCAGTTTTCGTGGAATGGTG
>VFSW01009988.1_pt1 | contig 13503 bp, 11 predicted proteins | sample 5358111 | NCBI WGS metagenome assembly VFSW01 (sample SAMN11554181, study PRJNA540505) | mine drainage metagenome | isolation source: sediment from site ElyBrook_90M | place: USA: Ely Copper Mine, Vershire, VT | collected 2017 | reverse complement strand
ATCCGCGGGATGCCGTCTTCTACATTCAGGAAGGACGCGTGAAGCTGACGGTGGGGTCGCGGCAGGGAAAGGAAGCGGTGAGCGCCATACTTGGCGCGGGCGATTTCTTCGGCGAAGGGTGTCTGGCGGGACAGGCGGCGCGCATGTCCACCGCCGCCGCCATGTCGGAATGCTCGATCGTCCGGCTGGCAAAAACGGCCCTGATCCGTTTTCTTCGCGACGAGCCGGCATTCTCCGAAATGTTCCTGATGCACGTGCTCTCCCGAAACATCCGGATCGAGGCGGATTTGGTGGATCAGCTCTTCAATTCCAGTGAGAAGCGCCTGGCGCGGGTTCTGCTCCTGCTGGCGAATTTCGGAAAGACCGGAGAGCCTCAATCCGTGATTCCAAAAATCAGCCAGGAAACCTTGGCCGAGATCATCGGCACCACCCGCTCCAGAGTGAGCTTCTTTATGAACCGGTTCCGCAAATTGGGATTCATCGACTACAACGGCGACCTGGAAGTTCACAGTTCGCTACTGAACGTGGTTCTGCACGATTAGACTCGTTCCCCCGGGCCGGCACGGAAGTGAAGCGGATCCCTGGTATTCTGCAGCACCCGATAGTAATAGAGCGGAAGCGGCCGCCGGTCTTTGAACCGCAAGCGTTTGAGAAATTCGATTTCTTCGTCGGTGGCGTCGCCGCTTAACAGAGGATCTCTGAGGAACTCCTCGAGGCCGGGCTCCACGTCTACGGGATTTTCCGGCTCCCGCTCGACAAAATCGAACCGCTTCATACTACCCGGGGCGAGGTGGCGATTCAGAACAATTTCGATGCTGAACGTTTCCAGGTCGATGTCCCACGAATGGACCAGCGAGTCCAAAAGAGCGATGCAGTTTCCGCCGGAAACGCGGAAGATGTCCGCGTCCAGGAACTCGAGGACGATGGCGCGCGCCTGCGCGCGTCCCAGACCGCTGAGCCCAGCCACCCGTTGCAGCCATTGCTCACTGTCCAGCTTCTCTCCGGCAACCCTTTTCGCTGCGTCCAACAGTTTCTGTGTGACCAGGCGCTCGAGTGCGCCAAAGGGTTCCTTCCCGAAGCTTTCCCGCACCGGCAATTCCCGGGCGGGGTCGCATTTGCGGAGAATCAGCTCGCGGAAAGCCGGAAACAGCGGCGGCGGCGGATCGGCTACCTTTTTTTTCAATTCCTCCCTGCGCTGCAGGTCGGCCAGCTTCGAAAGCCCCCCCTCCGGGAGCTTCAGGAAAATTTCGATCCGGTGGTAGATGTCCGTCCGGCCGGAGGTCGGCGGAGCCTTCTTTCGGGCGAGCAACTGTGAAATGTAGGACTCGGTGACCCGGGCCGCAGCCGCCAGGTCCCTTTGCTCCAGCCCGAGTTCCTTCAGGCGATGCCTGATCACTAAAGACACATCCAACGGGCGCGCCTCCGCTGCCTGCTTAACTGCTACGGGTGAAACTGCCTTCTCCAAATGTGCCATAGTCGCATTGACAAGTAAAGCTACTTAACCGACAATGGTTAATGTGTGGGCACTTTTGCTCACTCGCAGGCGATCTGGACTAAGTCAGGTCATCTGCTTCTCTTCCTTAGCGACCATTCCATCAGAGAAGTGGAATGCACACCAACGGATAGCAGTTCGGAAGTTATTCACTGGTAGTTAGTCACCGTAAGTTGTGCCGCCGGGAACGTATGAAACGCATAAACTTCACACTCACAATTGAAGAACTCAGTCTGTTGGCCAGTCTGGCGTCCGATCAACTATTTCGGAGGCAGTTCATCGATCCGAGAATGCCCGGCTATAAGGGCAGTCCGGAAGAAGTGGCGCGCGGCAAAGCGTTAGTGGGACGCATGCGGCAGATCCTCGACGCCGGCAACGGACACACCACGCCGCCGCAGGCAGAGAACCAGCCCGCGAAGGAACGGGAGAGCGCTAGAAAAGCATCTTTGTCAGCGACGTAAATGCCGGCCGGTGGCGTCCCAAGGGATCCACCAGAAGGCTGCAACGCGCCGGATTCACAAATCGTCTACCTACTAGCCGCTCGCGGGGAGTTATGTAGTCTGCCAGGCCGTGGCGGCCGGTTCCGGCTCCATCCACACTACCGCCTGTTCCAGAACCAACTTCTGGAACTTCACGACCCCGTTGCTCGGAAGCATTCCTGCCAAACGACATGGGCGTCGCCGGTTGCGGCCGGTGCCGCCCCCCAACGCCGTCGCGCCAATGGGGCGGATACCACATCCGCCACCAATCCGGACACCCCGGCCACGGGAGTTTACCTGTTCGGGTTCTCAAGGTTGTCCCAGTCCGCAAACGGCACCGTTGCCACCAGGCGAATTTGTCTTCATGCATCACCTCCCCATCTCTAATCTGGCGAGATATTGGAATTCGGCTCGCTTGATTCGACATTCCAGGCATTGACTGGTGATCCGATTGCTGAGAACTCCCAGGGTAATTTGCACTGCCGCTCACGGCGTCTTCTGAGCCGACGCGCCCGGAGACCCGCTCAGCCCCCCGTTTACGAGGCGCGGCATCTCTCTTGCGAGGTTAGTCCATGAAGACTGTTCGTTCCATCCTCATCCTGATATTCGGGGCTTTGCTGACTGCGGGACTGGGGTTCTCGCAGGCCGTCAACGCCCCGCTGGTAGGCACGATCACGGACTCTTCCGGGGGCGTGATTATGGGCGCCAGAGTGACCGCAACGGAGGCCAATACCGGCATCACCCGCAACATCAACACCAATGAAAGCGGTAACTATACGTTTCCGAACCTGTCCCCCGGAACCTATACGGTTTCAGCGGAACTGGCCGGATTTAAGAAAGTTACGCGGCCCGGCGTGGATGTCCTGGTGGACAGCACCACGCGTGTCGACCTGGAACTCCAGCCCGGTCAGGTCTCCGAGACGCTGGAAGTAACGGCGGAGGCCACGCTGCTCCAGACCGACCGCGCGGATACCGGCCGCAAGATCGAGCAGGTGCAACTCGCCAACCTGCCCATGGGTTACAGCCGGAACTTCCAGTCCATGCTGAACCTGGTGCCCGGGACCACCCGCGCCTTCGAGCCGCACTCCGAGTTCTTCAATTCGCAGGGCGCGTTGACCACGCAGGTGAACGGCGTGGCGCGCGAGGGCAACAATGTCCAGTTCGAAGGCGTCGATAACAACCATCGCACCGGCCTGTTGACCGTCCTGATCCCGCCGATCGAGGCTCTGCAGACCGTGGACGTCAGCACGAGCAACTACGAGGCCGAGTTAGGCCGTGCCGGCGGGGCCGTCACCAACATCATTCTCAAATCCGGCACCAACAATCTGCACGGCGCCGTTTACTGGTTCCACTCGGATAGCGCGCTGGGCGCCCGGGAGACGTTCCAGCCGACAAAGCCGGTGACTACCTACAACTACTATGGCTTCAACGTGGGCGGCCCGATCCGAAAAAACAAAACGTTCTTCTGCGGCGACTTCCTGGACATCAAGGACCGTCGCGGGGATGGCTACATCATCACCACCCCGGGCGCGGCGTTTCGCACGGGCGATTTTAGCAGCCAGATCGCGAAGGCCGTGATCTACGACCCGGGGACCGGAAACCTGGACACCGGCGTGGGCCGCACCCCGTTTGCCAACAATCAGATTCCCGATTCGCGGATCAGCCCGATCGCGAAGAGGATCCTCGCGTTCGTCCCTCTGCCCAACCTGGGCAGCGGCCTTACCAACAACTACGCCGGACAAACGCCGCGGAAGAAGGACTCCGACTCCTTCGACCTCAAAGTGGATCACGAACAGTCGCTGAAAGACCGGTTCAGCGTCCGCTACAGCTTCCAGCGCCCGGTGGTCACGGATCCCGGCCGCTTCGGCATTTACGGCGGCGGTGGCAAGGGTTTCGCCGCCACGGGCGTTAATCGCACGCAAAGCACGGCCGTGAACTATACCAGGCTCTTCTCGCCGACCTTCATCATGGAAGCCCGCGTGGGGTTGAGCCGCTACAGCAATGTCGCCACGAACCTCGACAGCGGCACCAATGCGGCGGAAGCCATCGGCATTAAAGGCGCCAATCTCGACACCTGGACCAGCGGTCTCACCACCATGAGTGTAGGCGGGTACGCCGACCCTCTGGTAGGGTATTCCGCCAGCCTTCCCTGGAACAGGGCGGAGACGAACTTCGACTATGTTTTCAACTTCACCAAGGTTCACAGCAACCACACCATCAAGTGGGGAGTGGACCTGCGGCGCATCCGCGAAGAACTGCTGCAAACACAGGATGCGGGCGGGCCGCGCGGCGAATACCAGTTCCGGAATAACCAGACCTCCATTCCAGGCGCGGTTGTTCTGGACCAGGTGAACTCCCTGGCCAGCCTCTTACTGGATACTCCGTCGCTGTTCCGGCGCGACCTCTCGGTCCAGTTCCCGACCAATCGCCTGTGGAATCTCTTCAGCTATGTCCAGGACAAATGGCAGGTCAGCCAGAAGTTAACCTTGGACTTGGGCGTGCGTCACGATTTCTATCCGCCCGGAACCCCGCGCCTGAAGGGCGGCTGGTCGAACTTCGACCCGGCGACCAATACTTTTGAGGTAGCCGGCTACGGCGCCACACCAATGAACCTGGGACGCAAGACCTTTTATACGAATTTCGCTCCTCGCCTGGGCTTCGCCTACAGAATCAATCCGGAGACGGTGTTCCGCGGCGGCTTCGGCATGAGCTGGATTCCCTTCCCCGACAATAAACTGGCATGGGACAACTATCCCGTCAAGCAGAGCAACTCTTATGCGGCGCTCGGTACTTTCGGGCAGGCGCAAACGGCGCCGGGCGTTTACGGGTCCATGGCCACAGGCTTCCCCGCCCCGCTGATCGTCTCGATTCCGCAGAGCGGACTGATCGTGGGCAACACTCCGGGGTTGCTGGCGCAGAACATCAACAGTTCCATGCCGCTGAACTACCGTGAAGGTTATATCGAATCCTGGAACATCGCCCTGCAGCGGCAATTGCCCGCCAACTTCACGTTCGAAGCGGCCTACGTTGGCAACCATACCGTCCGCGCACCGGTCGCGTACAACGTGAACGCCGGGATGGTGCTGAACGGCGGCGCCGCCGGACGCCCGCTTTACGCGGCGTTTGGCAAGAACGCCGACGTGCTGCTGCGGTACGCCGGTTACAGCAACGCCTACGACAGTCTCCAGGTCAAGGTGGACCGCCGCTTTAGCGGAGGCGTCATGATGACCCTGGGCTACACCTACGGCAAGGCAATGGGGTATTCCTCGGAAGATGGCAGCCTCTGGAATTACATTCAGCCCGGCCGCTCCTACTCGCGCCTGGACTTCGACCGTACCCATACCATCGTCTCGAGCTTCTTGTACCAGTTGCCGTTCGGCAGGGACAAGCGCTGGCTGCAGAGCGGCCCGGCCCGCTGGGTATTGGGCGACTGGCAGATTAACGGCGTCCTGACCCTGATGACGGGAACTCCGATGACGTTCGGAACCACCGTCAGCCCCAACGCTTCCGGTAACACGTTGACGCCGGATATGGTGGGACAGTTCAACGTGCTTCACAACGTGGCCGGAACCTCCGGCACGGCTTTCTGGTTCGACACGGCACCGTTTCAGCAACCGCTGAACGCGGACGGGAAGACTCCGCACTGGGGCAACATGGGACACAACAATGTTTCCGGTCCCGGCTTGGGCGACCTGGACCTCTCACTGTTCCGGCACTTCCAAATCAGCGAGAGAGTCCAAGGCGAGTTGCGCGCCGAGACTACGAATTTCACGAATACGCCGGCATTCGCGAATCCCAATACAACCGTGGGCAACGTGAATTTCGGCCGCATCACCGGAACACTCGCCGGCCTTATTGCAAACCAGGGAACCGGCGGCACCGGCCCCCGGTCGGTTCAACTTGGGCTGAGGGTGACGTTCTAGATCCGGCGGAGGTGCTCCACACGGTACAGTGGCCGCAGTTTTGTGTCCCAAAAGGGACAGGGGACCGCCGTGCCGCAAGCTGCGGTGCAGCGTGAATAAGGGGGATGCTGATCGAGGGCGATTCGCTACTCGGGCATTCCCCCAGTTTGTTTTTTCCTCTTCCCCTTCTCCATCGAGCGGACTGTATTCGGAAATTTCTGTCCTTTTTGCGGCTTGTTGTCCCGCAGGTTGTCTCTGTTGGGACAACTTTGCGCCAGCCGTGCCTGAATCCACCGATTCCCCCGCTGCGGTCGGGGAAATGCACTACAGATCCGTATGAGATGCCCAGGTTGCGGTACCGACATGGAGACGGTGGACCGGCAGGGTATCGAGGTGCTCTGCTGTCCGTGGTGCGCAGGCATTTGGCTGAATGCCGGAGCGCTGGAGAAGATCGTCGACCGGATTGTAGACGACGATGCAGTTCCCCATTCAAATCAAACAAAAGGAAGGTCGTTGAAGATGAAATTAACGTCTGTACTCATACTTGCCGTGTTTGGGCTGTTAGCCGCCGCGGCGTTTGGCGACGAGCCCAAGAGTTATCGGATTGAGCTTTCGGCCGCGAAGATCGGAACGGCGGAATTGCAGGCAGGCCAATATCAGATGTCCATTCACCGCGATGGCACCGAACCGAAAGTCCGCTTTGTCCGCGTCGGAACCGACAAAGAGATTGAGGTCGCGGGCAAGGTGGAAAGTGGCGATAAGAAGTACTCGAAGACCGAGGTTCATACCAACGAAGTGAATGGCGCCCAGCAAATCACCGAGATTCGAATCGGTGGAACTTCACTCCGCGTAGCCTTTCAGCAAGGCTCCTGATTGCCCGGACGGCTTGCTGCGCCACGGCGCGGAATGGAGCGCAGTTGGTTTGCGCGCCATTCCACGCCCGCAAGCCGGACTCAGAACGTCAGCCGCGTGCCCAACTGCAACTGGCGTTCGCGGAAGAGATTGGTCCCAGCCGCGGAAATCGTCTGAAAGTCGGTTCTGGGAAACAGCACCGATCCCCTCACGTTAAATTGCGTCGTATTGATTCCGGTGACCTGGACGCGGTTGGTCACATTGAATGCCTCCAGTATCAACTGCCAGCGCATGCGCTCCGAGATCCTGATCTCCCGGGAGAGACGCATATCCAGGTTTGCCACACCCGGCCCGGTGAATGTGTTCCTGCCGATGTAAGGCACCCGCGAACTGCCGCCGACTCCTAACAAGCCCGACTGAATCCCGCTGGGCGAGGGGTTGCCGGACGCGGTGCCGGAGTACGGCCGGCCATCCGCGAAGAGCAGAATCCCCGAAAGCTGGAAGCCGTGAACTGCCCGCCGGAGGTTTTTCTGCGCAATCAGGTGCGTGGGTAGCTGCCAAACCGCGGACATCGAAAAACGTTTCCGCTGATCGAAGTCGGACAGCGAATAGTCCTGTCTCAGATCGAACGGATTCAACGGCACGTTGCTGGAGGTGAACGTGATGGAGTTCTGGTCGTCATCCATGGCCTTGGACCATGTGAAGCCGGCCTGTAATTGGAAGCCTCTGGAGAAACGCTTCCGCGCCTGGATCACCAGCGCGTTATACCAGGTATTCACCACACTGTCGGCAACGGTCATATAGCCATAATTCGGGTTCGGCCTCGCTCCGGAGAAGAAAGGCACCGTAAAGGCGGTCAGGGGATTGGTACACGCGGTGGAGGAACCCACCTGGGGCGAGCCGCACACCGTGTACATCGCACTCTGGCCGGAAGGAAAGAGGTTGGTGTCGCGGAACACCGGCATCCTCGTCCCGCGGTTACCCATGTAGATTCCGCTTAGCGTGAAGTTGCGGAAAAGCTCGTGCTAGATGGCGAACTCGGTCTGGTAAATCATCGGATTGGCGAAGCCCGGGGACGCGAAAACCACATCCGGGCGGGCTCCGCTACCGGTCGGAATCCCGGGGAGCACATTGGGAAACAGCGGAGAACCGGCCGACGAAGGAATGAACGAATAGGACTTGAACCGGACGCCGTTGTTGGTGATCAGGTTTGCCAGGAGCGAGTTCTGGGTACGGCCATAATAAACCCCAGCGCCCAGGCGGATGACGGTCTTCTGCCGGCCGAAGGGATCCCAGGATATGCCAAGACGCGGTCCGAAGTTGTTGTAGTCCGTGTTGACCCGGGTGGTAGCCGGCACATCCGGATTACCCGGAAGCGGTGGCATGGTCTGAAGGTCGTAGCGCAGTCCCAGATTCACATTCAGACTGGAGACGGGCCGGAACGAATCCTCCAGATAGAACGCCAGGTCCAACGTTTTGAATTCCGTGGCGCCCCCCTTTCCCAAGGTGTCGAAGGCCTGAATGAAGGTCGTATAGTGTTTGCCGGCAATCGTACCGCTGGGGATGGCGGTGGCGGCCTGGCAATTCTGCAGGGGAAGCGGGAAGGCCGGATTTCCGCAGTCCAACGCAAAATCGTTGAGTGTGGAGAAGCTGTAGGTGCCGCCGCCCTGGTAAAGGTTGATCATCTGGTCGTTCACCTGCGTGACGTCGTACCCGAACTTCAGCGAGTGCCGCCCGCGCACCCAGGTCAGGTTCTGGGAGACCTGCCATCGCTTCTCGTCCGGATACGCCGCGCGCGGCAGGAAATTGGGCATGCCGAAGTTGATACCGTTGGTGACGCTGATGCCCGGTCCCGGTCCGTTGGGCATCTGCGACTCGAAGTCGCGGCCCCACTGGACGCGAAATTCGCTGACGAAGGTGGGAGTGACCACGGCGTTCCAACGGCCGATGACGGTTTCCGCGCTCACATTGTCGGAGCCATTCGCCGATTCATGGTACCCGTGAGTAGGCGCGGTCTGAATGCCGTTCGGGGAATCCCACCGCAAAATGTTGATCGTGGAGGAGACCTGATTCCTGGGCGTGGCGTTCCAGTCGACCTTGGCGAGACCCACCCACTGGTTGCCGTCGCGGGCTTGCGGACCCACCATCCCCTGGAAGAAGCCGACCGCGCTGCTATAACCCGGCGCGGTGCCACTCGACGTCAGGAAGCTGGACGAATAGGGAATGATCACTGCCGGGAACGTACGCTTTTGCTGGTCGTAACTCAGGAAGTAGAACAGTTTGTCCGGCTTAATCGCGCCGCCTAGCGAGGGACCGAACTGCTGACGCCGGTCCTTGGGCTTTGGCGAGAGTCCCAGCGCGATCAGTTGCGGACCGCCCACCGGGTTGGCGGCGTTCAGAGAATCGTCGCGGATCATATAAAAGAATCCGCCATGCAATTCGTTGGTGCCGGACCTCGTTACGGCGTTCACTACGCCTCCCGCCGACCGTCCATACTGAGCCGAAAAGGCGCTGGTTCCCACCTGAAATTCCTGAACGGCTTCCGTGCTGATGGCATATGACAGGCGGGTCCGGCCCTTGGCTTCGGAAAAGAAGGCCTGATTGTTGTCCATTCCGTCGATCATGTTGTTGTTGTAGAGTCCCGACATGCCGCGGAAGCTGATCAGACCGTAACCGCCGTCGTTGGATGCCCCTGGGGTTGTGAGCGTGAAGGAGTCCCACCTGCGCCCGTTCATGGGCAGGTTCATGACGTCTTTGAGATTGACTACGGTGCTCACGTCGGTTTTGTCCGTTTCCACGACGGAGGTGTTGGCGTCTACCGTTACGGTGGAACTGGTAGCGGACACCTGCATGGTCAGATCGGCCACCGCCCGCTGTCCTACAGCCAGGGTGATGCCCTTGCGCAACAGCGTGGCAAAACCTGTTTTACTGGCCGTGATTTCGTAATCGCCGGGTTGTAAGGCCACAATGTCATAACGGCCGTTTTCGTTCGACTGCACGGTACGGACGACATTGGTGGCAATGTTCCGGACCTGCAACTCCACTCCCGGCATCACGCCGCCGGAGGTATCCGTCACCTCGCCAGAGACGCTGGCGGCTCCCGATGAGGCCTGCGAGAAGGCCGCGGGAGCGAAGATGAGAACCAAGAGGATCATCGAACTCAGGAGCATCGCGAATCTTCCAGCTTCGAAGCAGCCCGAGCGTACGGGGAACGATCGCTTCGTCATTTGCACTACCTCCTGCTAGCTGTTCAGCCAGGGTTAACCGATCGCGGAGATGGCGTCCGAGACTTGCCATTCACGCGGCAATCGTGTTTGAAGGTCGCGGTCCGGACGGTCTACGCACCCGGCATTCCACTCGGGGTCTCGCCCGAATGGCCGGCATCGGCAGTGGCGCGGGGCGTTCTGCCGGTCGACTTAGGCAGTTCCGGCTGCCGGACATAGTTGCCGTCGAGGTCGCCGGTGAGGCACTTCAGGAACGTTACAATCGCATCGCGGTCGGCGGGTGCCAGTTTCCTGCCTGTCTGGAACTCCGCCATCTGATCGACCGCCTCTGCCAGGCTAGCGACTTTGCCGGTATGGAAGTAGGGACCGGTCATGGCCACGTTCCGGAGGGTCGGAACTTTGAAGAACATCCGGTCGCTCTGATTCCGGGTCACCTGGTAGCGTCCCGCATCGGTGGTGTCGGAGTATTCCTTCGCCGCGCCGAGTTTCTGGAAAGCGTTTCCGCCCAGGAGCACGCCCGAATGACACATATCGCATCCCGCCGCAACAAAATGGTTGAAGCCGGCCTTTTCCTCTGCCGTGAGGACCGCTTGGTCGCCCTGTAAGAATCGGTCCCATCGTGAAGGCGTGATGAGGCCGCGTTCAAATGCGCCGATGGCTTCTATCGTACGCGCGAAGGTAACAGGATCCTTGTCTCCGGGAAATGCCTTATGGAACGCCACGGTATAACCCGGCATGGATTTGATGACGGCCACCACCGCCGCTTCCGATGGCATGGCCATTTCGACGGGATTCAACATGGGTCCTCCCGCCTGCTTTTCCACATCGGGCGCGCGCCCGTCCCAAAACTGGGCGAACTGCAGGGCGGCATTGTACACAGTAGGCGAATTGCGGGTGCCCCGCTGTCCGGCGTGGCCTTCCGAAGTGGGTTTCCCATCCACTCCGTACTCAGACAACCGGTGACAACTGTTACATGAGACCGTTTGTCCCTTCGACAGGCGGGCATCGTAGTAGAGCATTCGCCCCAATTCGACCTTGGCCGCCATGGAAGTGTCCGCAAGGACGGCGGGCGCCGCTGGTAGTGCTGCAAAATTCTTCAAGCTTGCCTGGTCAACGTTGGTCGAGCCTTTGCTACACCCCCCGGTAAGCACCGCGGATAAGGCGAGGACCCCCGACAGGGCCACCACATTGCTGTTCCTGGTCACTGTCCGTTCTCCTTCGAGATTGAAAGTCGATTCCGTTTCCTGTGCAACTGCATCACCGCTACAACATCTGCGGTGATAGGCAGGCCATGGCATTCCCGCTATCCCATTTGGGACAACGCAAGGGGTTCATCGTACGTCTTGCGGCACCCAAGCTATCGGGATCACCGTAGTATTCTTCTGCATCTCCGAAGGTTCAAATCCTTTCATGCGATGGCGATCAACTTGCCTCTAGTGGGCACAAGGATTAGCAGGCTATGCCAGGTGATCTGAGCGGCGTGAGCTATTTCATGAGGGAACCGTACGTACGAGCGATCGAGGTGATTCGCCGATCGCTGGCCAGCCGTGGACTCAGGGTAGTGGGACAACTGGACGTGGCGAGACGGGTCGAGCGGTCGCTCGGAATCGTTGTGGCGCCCTGCAGCATTCTCTTCGTGCTGCCGCTGCCCGATGTGCTCGGCGTTGCCAGTATGCATCCGTGGGCAGCAAGCTTTCTGCCGCTACACATTCTTGTCTCTGCCGTTGGCGACGAAACCAGAATCCAGGTGCCGAACAGAGTCTGCCCGGATCCGGACGAGGCGGAAACAGAGCTGGTCGCCGCGATATCGGCAATTCAGTCGCACGTCTCGGAGGCACTCGGCGCGGTTGCGACGCGCCCCCGGATGGTCGTGTAAAGCGGGCCAGCCGCCACAAACTCGGAAGAGCTCAAGAATGTCCACTTCCCCACCAACGACTTACTCCAGGGTATTACAGGCAGCGAAAGTCCCTGCCGGATTTGCCTTACTGATCGCCGGAGGCGTGCTTGCAATTCCAGGTATTCCCGGACCCGGAATTCCGATTCTGTTGCTCGGCCTATGGATGCTGAGCGACCACTTCACGTGGGCGAAACGGGCGTTGGCCTGGGCCAGAGAGAAAACGGCATGGATGCAGCGCCGGGCGAAACGGCCTGTGAAATGCCTGAGCAGCAGTGAATGAGTATGGTGGCGCCGATGAAGATTGCAACCGCCGGCAACACTCGCATCATTGCCGAGACCATCGAGAGGTCGGTACCGCTGGTTCGCCGCTTGCTTCGGGAAGCCGGCCTCAGCGTTGTGGAAGAATTCAGCCTTTCGAACAACCCGCACTTTCAATTGGGAGTCGCCCGCCGTTCGTGCATCGTTCTTTTGGTGGACACGCCGGAGTTGTTGCTGCAGTGCATCGCTCTGGATCACGCGGCGGCCGTGCTCCTACCCGTTCACGTTGTACTCAGTGGAGATTGTGACACCACCTACGTTTATTGGACGCATCCCCTGGCAGGCTCCGGACAGCGGCCGCCCCTGCCGGCGAAGGCTCCGCTGGAAGAGCTTAGTGCCCGCGTCACCGAGGCCCTGCGGGTTCTCCCACAGGTTGCCAAGGCCGCTTCGCAGCGGCCATCCGATTAGATAGGAACTCGGCGCTTGCCGATTGGAGGCTATATGTTCAACAGCTTGGATGAGCAAATCAAACACGACAATCAGGCCACATCGACACCGCGGGAACGCCGGCTCTTCTATGCCGCCGTGATGATGGTTTCGATTATCCTGTTTGGCGGCCTGTACGCCGCAATCAAATACCTCGAATAAGCGTGCAGCAGGACCGGCTCGACCCGGCATGGCAGCTTGACAGAAGCTGCTGATTAACCAATACTGGTTAATGTCCGGATAATTTTGTCCAGGCGCGGATCCTCTGAACTAAGACTGGCGATCCGGTCCTTCCTCTTAGGCCAACCCAACAAGGCAGGAGGTTTTCCGTGTCACGACTGAAGCCGGACCGTCTGGTGGCCTGTTCCGAACCGCAACGGTACCGGCGCATCCTTCCTTTCGCGACGATCGGATTATCCCGTCGCACGCGCAAAAGGAGGAGATCCTGATGGAGAATTCCAAAACGCACTTCATTCTCAAGGGTTTTAGTCAGGCGATGGAATTCCGTGTTTTTGAATTTGACGGTTTAATGGCAAACTCGGTACGGGCTGCGTTTACCGTCAAGATCGACACCGCTCTGGCCAGGAAATATGGCATCCGGCTGCAGGAACTGCCGCTGTTATGCAGGGGAGTGTTGGATCAGTACCAGGAAGGGGAGCAAAGATGCTTCCTGTACACTGAGGCGAACATGTCCGAATACGCATACAGCGTGGCTGCACGGGAAGAGGCGGCAAAACGCAAGAAGCCGCGGCAGCCCGCCCCCACTCCCACTCAGGCCGCCTGGCCAGCGGCGCCCCGTTAGCTGATGAATGTGGCGCCGAAAACCGCTCAAGCTGCAGCCGCGGCGACGCGGGGTTGGCGACCGGTCGCCAGCGCCACCACCGCCACCTAGACAATAGCGGCGGTCGGAATC
>VFSW01009987.1_pt1 | contig 13504 bp, 14 predicted proteins | sample 5358111 | NCBI WGS metagenome assembly VFSW01 (sample SAMN11554181, study PRJNA540505) | mine drainage metagenome | isolation source: sediment from site ElyBrook_90M | place: USA: Ely Copper Mine, Vershire, VT | collected 2017 | reverse complement strand
ATCGAAAACGGAAACTGGCCGCATTGGAGCCGGCACGTAATGTATCGTTGTAGGGCTATATGCCCCCCTGAATGGACGCATCCGATTTTCCAAAACTGAAGGTCATCGCCGCCCATATGGGATTCTGCCGGTGCATGAGCTTGTCAACCTCATAGCGGACAAGGCAACGGCCTTCCCTGCGGACTTCCGCGGCCCGGAAAGGAAGGGATCATGAATCTTTCGAGGTTTTCACTGGAAGGGAAGGTCGCGCTCGTGACCGGCGGGAGCCGGGGCATCGGCCGCGCCAGTGCCCTTGCCCTTGCCGATGCAGGTGCGGCGGTCGTTGTCAGCAGCCGGAAAATCGAGGGGCTCGAGACGGTTGCAGAAGAGATACGCGCGAGGGGCGCGAAGGGAATGGCCGCTGCATTCCACGTTGCCAAAACGGAAGATTCGCAGGCCCTCATCGAAAGAGTCATGAAGGAATTCGGCAGGCTCGATATCCTCCTGAACAACGCGGGGACCAATCCCTACTACGGCCCGCTGATGGACCAGGATGAAAAGACCTGGGATATAACGATGAACGTGAACGTTCGGGGGCTCTTCTTCCTGAGCCAACTGGCGGCAAGGGTCATGAAGGCGCAGGGTGGAGGCGTTATCATCAGCACCTCGTCCATCGCCGGTTTGCGGGCGGGTGATCTCGGGGTCTACGGGGTGACGAAGGCCGCCGTCATCATGCTGACCCAGGTAATGGCCAAAGAGTGGGGACAGTACAATATCAGAGTGAACGCCATTGCCCCCGGGATCATCAAGACACGCCTCAGCGAGGCCCTGTGGAAAGCGCCGGAGGCCAATGCGAAGGCGGTTTCCGAGATCCCCCTGATGCGACTGGGTGAACCGGAAGAGGTCGCCGGCGCCGTGGTGTTTCTGGCATCCGATGCGGGAAGCTATATCACCGGAGAGACGATCGTGATCGACGGGGGACGCATCCACGGAAACCCGGCACACCTGGCGAAAAAGGTTGATACTATGCAGCCACGATGACAAAATAGTGAAGTGAGGAATGATTCTATGGCAAAACAATTGCCGCTGGAAGAGATCAAGGCCCTCGTGGGTACAGAGGTGTTCGTATCCTGCTGGAAGGAAGTGAGCCAGGGGCAGATCGACGGGTTTGCCGATTCCACCGGGGACCACCAGTGGATCCATGTGGATCCGGCGAAGGCGGCCCAGGGACCTTTTGGCACGACTATCGCCCACGGATTTCTGACCCTGTCGCACATTCCCTTTTTCAGTTACCAGGGCGCCGTCTCGCCCGAAGGGGCAAAGATGACGATCAACTACGGCCTGAACAAGGTGAGGTTCCCCAACCCGGTCCCCGTGGGTTCGCGAATACGGGACCGGATTTCTCTCTTGAACGTCGAGGAACAGCAGGGCGGGAGAATTCTGATAACGACGATTCATACCATAGAGATTGAGGGGCAGGAGAAACCTGCCTGCGTTGCCGAATCCCTCGCGCTTTTCTTCATGAAATCATAACGGAAAGGAGGACACACACGAGATGGGCGAACGAGAGGTCGTGTTTGTGGCGGGAATGCGCACCCCCTTCGGCAGGATGGGAGGAACCTTACGGGATTTCAGGGCGGAAGAGTTGGGGGGCATCGGCATCAAGGGGTTGATCGAGAAGACAAAGATTCACGAGAAGGCGCACGTGGACTGCGTATTTCTGGGGTCTGCCACGCATTGTTCCCGCGCGCTGAACCCGGCCCGGTGGGCGCTCCTCCATGCCGGCCTTCCCCATTCGACATCGGCGAGCTACATCGAGATGCAGTGCGGGTCGGCTATCGATTCGATCAACCATGCGGCCTGGAAGATCCTGGCAAACCAGGCGGACATCATCATTGCCGGCGGCATGGAATCCTACAGCCAGATGCCGGCCAAGTTCTCCATGAGCACCCCGCCTTACCAGCTCATCCCCCCCATGCCGATGATGCCGGAGCTCTCGCCGGTTCCCGCAGACTGCATCGGCATGGGCCTGACAGCGGAGAATCTCCAGGTCATGTACAACATCCCCCGCGAGGAATCGGACAGATTCGCTCTCCGGAGCCAGGTGCTGGCCAGAAGGGCCATCGATGCCGGTTACTTCGCTGAGGAGCTCATCCCGGTCACGGTTCCCCAAGGCAAGAAGAAGCCCCCTATCGAGTTCACGGCGGACGAGCACCCCCGTGCGACCTCCCTGGAGGCCCTGAGCGCACTGCCTCCGGCCTTCAAGAAGGACGGTACGGTGACCGCCGGCAATTCGTCGGGCCGGAACGACGGAAGCGCTTTCGTGCTGATGATGACCGGAGAGAAAGCCGCTGCACTCGGCTACAAGCCGATGGCCAAGTGGCTTTCCGGGGGGGATTACGGTGTGGATCCGAAGATCATGGGCATCGGTCCCGCCTACGCCATCCCGATCGCCCTCAAACGCGCCGGTCTGAAGATCGCCGACGTGGATGTCATGGAGTGCAACGAGGCCTTCGCGGTCCAGAATCTGGCCGTAATCCGGGAGCTGGAAAAGCAGACGGGCGGGAAGATCGACCTGGAAGGCAAATGGAACCCCAACGGCGGGGCCATTGCATTCGGGCATCCGAACGGCGCGTCCGGGGCGCGGATCTGCATGTTCACCATGCGCGAGCTGATCCGCCGGGGCGGCAGGTACGGATTCTTCAGCTCCTGCTGCGGCGGCGGATTGGGCGTCGCCACCGTCATCGAAAACCTGCAGCGGTAGGCATAGGAATAAAAAAGCCCCCGTCACCGGAAAACCAATGACGGGGGCTTTTATTCAACTGTTATGGCCGGGAATTACATTCCCATGCCGGGATATCCGCCGCCGCCGCCCGGAGGCATCGCCGGCATCGCCGACTTCTCCTCGGGCTTCTCGGCGATCATGCACTGGGTGGTCAGCATGAGCGAAGCGACGGAGGACGCGTTCTGCAGGGCAAACCGCGTTACCTTGGTCGGATCGATGACGCCGGCTGCGATCATGTCTTCGTACGTATCGGTCCGGGCGTTGAATCCGTAGGCGCCCTTCTTCTCCTTGACCTTCTCCACGACGATGCTGCCTTCCTGGCCGGCGTTGTTGGCGATCATCTTGAGGGGCTCTTCGAGGGCCTTTTTGATGATCCGGACGCCGATCTCCTCGTCGCCTTCGAGCTTCATCTTGTCCAGCGCGGAAAGCGTCCGGAGATAGGCCACGCCGCCGCCGGGAACGATTCCCTCTTCGACGGCCGCACGGGTCGCATTGAGCGCATCCTCGACGCGGGCCTTCTTCTCTTTCATCTCGGTCTCAGTCGCGGCGCCGACCTTGATCACCGCCACGCCGCCGACCAGCTTCGCCAGTCTCTCCTGGAGCTTCTCGCGATCGTAATCGGACGTCGTCTCCTCGACCTGGGCGCGGATCTGCTTCACGCGGCCCTCGAGGGCGGCGCGGGTGCCGGCTCCGTCGATGATCGTCGTGTTGTCCTTGTCGATGGAGAGCCGTTTGGCACGGCCGAGATCTTCGATCTTCGTGTTCTCCAGTTTTAATCCCATCTCCTCGGAGATCATCTTGCCGCCCGTGAGGATGGCGATGTCTTCGAGCATGGCCTTCCGCCGGTCACCGAATCCCGGGGCCTTGACAGCGGCCACATGGAGGGTGCCGCGGATCTTGTTGACCACGAGGGTCGCCAGGGCTTCGCCTTCGATGTCCTCGGCGATGATCAGGAGCGGACGGCCCATCTTGGCGATCTGCTCCAGTATCGGGAGAAGGTCCTTCATGCTGCTGATCTTCTTTTCGTAGATAAGGATCAAACAGTCTTCCAGTTCGACCTCCATCTTCTCGGCGGTCGTTACGAAATAGGGGGAGAGATAGCCGCGGTCGAACTGCATCCCTTCGACGATCTCCAGTTCGGTCTCGAGTCCTTTGGCCTCTTCCACAGTGATGACGCCTTCCTTGCCGACCTTCTCCATCGCCTCGGCGATGATCGCGCCGATGGCCTCGTCATTGTTCGCGGAAATGGTGCCTACCTGGGCGATCTCCTTGGCGTCCTTGGTCGGCTTGCTCATCTTCTTGAGCTCTGCGACGACCACGTCAACGGCCTTATCGATTCCCCGCTTCACGTCCATCGGGTTGCTCCCGGCGGCCACGCTCTTCGCGCCTTCGCGGAAGATCGCCTGGGCAAGAATCGTGGCGGTAGTGGTTCCGTCGCCGGCGACGTCGCTCGTCTTGCTGGCGACTTCCTTCACCATCTGAGCACCCATGTTCTCGAACTTGTCGGCAAGTTCGATCTCTTTGGCGACGGTCACGCCGTCCTTGGTGACGTTGGGTGCGCCGTAGCTGCGGTCGATGATGACATTCCGGCCTTTGGGGCCCAGGGTCACCTTGACCGCGTCGGCCAGGATGTTGACCCCGTTGAGAATCGATTTCCTCGCTTCTTCATCGTATTGAAGTATCTTAGCTCCCATGTATGTATCCTCCTTATCTGCTCAGTATATGCTTAGTTGATTATTTCTCGATGATTCCCAGAATGTCGTCTTCGCGCATGATCAGGTGCTCAACGCCGTCGATCTTCACCTCGGTGCCCGAGTACTTGCCGAAGAGGATCCGGTCGCCCGCCTTGACATCCAGTTTGATCAGTTTGCCGTCGTCCGCGGTCTTTCCCTTCCCCACGGCGATAACCATCCCTTCCGCGGGTTTCTCCTTGGCGGTGTCGGGTATGATAATTCCCCCCTTGGTCTTTCCCTCTTCCTCCAGCCGCTTCACAATAACTCTGTCCTGCAATGGTCTGATTTTCATGCTTTCGCTTCTCCTTTCATTATATTATATTTACTGATCATCTTAGTACGGTATTACAGATCCGCCCTATCATATGCATCAATTTTTTCCTGTCAAGGCATGCACAAGAAAAAATTTCCACCCAGCCATCCCGAGCCTTTAGAACAGATGATCCGTCAGTTCCCTGAGTGAACCGATCCTGACCAGCTCGATCGGTATCTCCGGCAGGCATTCGCGGGTCTGGGTCCGGGGGAGGATGCAGCGGGTGAAGCCCATCCGGGATGCCTCGCGCACCCGGACCTCGGTCTGGGAAATCCCCCGGATCTCGCCGGTCAGCCCCACCTCACCGAAGACGACTGTCCCCGCCGCGATCGCCCGATCGAGGAAGCTCGACGCCATCGCCGCGACGATCCCAAGATCGATCGCCGGCTCGTCGACCTTCACCCCGCCCGCCACGTTCAAGAAGATATCGCTCGCGCCGAGACGGATCCCGCAGATCCTGTCCATGACAGCCGTCAGCAGCGACACCCGGTTATGGTCCACGCCGATCGCGGTGCGCCTCGGCATCCCGAAGCTCGTGGGGCTCACCAGGGACTGGACCTCGACCAGGATCGGCCGGGTCCCCTCCATGCTCGGCACGACCACCGATCCTGCGGCCCCCTCGGGCCGCTCCGCAAGAAAGAAGGCCGAGGGATTGGCGACCTCTGCTAAGCCTGTATCGCGCATCTCGAATACCCCGATCTCGTGGGTGGGACCGAACCGGTTCTTGATCCCCCGGATGACCCGGTAGGCGTGGCCCGAATCCCCCTCGAAGTAGAGGACCGTATCGACCATGTGCTCCAGGACCTTGGGGCCGGCGATCGATCCGTCTTTCGTCACATGGCCGATGAGAAAGATCGGGATGCCCGTCTTCTTGGACATGAGGATCAGCCTTCCGGAGGCCTCCCGCACCTGTCCCACGCTCCCCGGCGCGGAGGAGAGCGCGGCGGAATAGACGGTCTGAATCGAATCGATGACCGCGATGGCGGGTTTGATCTCCTGGATCCGCCTGAGGATGTTTTCCAGCTCCACCTCCACCAGGACCAGGAGGTCCTTCGCGGAGGCTCCGAGCCGCTTTCCCCGGAGCTTGATCTGCCGGGCCGACTCCTCGCCCGAGCAGTAGAGGACCGTAAGCCCCCTCCGGGCCATTTGCTCGAGCACCTGCAAGAGGAGCGTCGACTTTCCGATGCCGGGGTCGCCGCCGACCAGGATGGCGGACCCAGCGACGATCCCGCCCCCGAGGACGCGGTCCATCTCGGCGATGCCCGTCGTGAGCCGCTCCCCCTCATCGGCAGCGATCGCGTCGATCGACTGGGGAACGCCTTCGAACCGGAGGTCGGCCGGATGCGCCGCGTCGGCGTCCCGGACCTCCTCCTCGACGAACCGGTTCCACGCGCCGCAGGAGGGGCACTTCCCCAGCCATTTCGGCGACTGCTGGCCGCATTCCTGGCAGAAGAACATCGTCCTGATCTTTTTCACGATGCGCACTCCCTCCCGGCAATCCGCGTTTTTTCCGCATACATACCGCGTCCCTTCCGCCCCGTCAACGGGAAACCAAAAAGGCTTGTGCAATCATTCCAATATTGATATATTCCCCCGTCATTTTTTCATTCCTCATTGAGATTAAGGAGTCGACCATGCATAACCCCAACTTCGCCTCCGGCCCCTGCAGCAAACGGCCTGCATGGAGCCTCGACACCCTGAAGGACGCCGCGCTCGGGCGTTCCCACCGTTCCGCCCTGGGAAAAGAAAAAATCAACCTCGCCGTCAGCGAAACCAAACGGGTCCTCGGGATTCCCGAAAACTACCTCGTCGGCGTCATGCCCGCCTCGGACACAGGGGCCTTCGAGGCCGCCATGTGGAGCCTCCTGGGCGCGAGGCCAGTCACCGTGCTCGTCTGGGAGAGTTTCTCGGAGGGGTGGGCAACCGATGTCGCCAAGCAGTTGAAGCTCAACCCCACGATCATGCGCGCCGATTACGGAGCGATCCCCGACCTCAAGGCGGTCAACTGGGAACACGACTGCGTCTTTGTCGCCAACGGGACGACCAGCGGCGTGAAGATCCCCCACTGGGACTGGATCCCCGCCGACCGAAAAGGTCTTGCCCTCTGCGATGCGACGAGCGCCGCCTTCGCCATGCCGATCGACTGGGCGAAGATCGACGTGGCGACCTTCTCCTGGCAGAAGTGCCTCGGCGGGGAGGCCGCACACGGGATGCTCGTCCTTGGCCCCCGGGCAGTGGAGCGGATCGACTCCTACGACCCGCCCTGGCCGCTCCCCAAGATCTTCCGGCTGAAGAAAGGGGGAAAGCTCAACCGGGCGATCTTCGAGGGAGACACGATCAACACCCCATCGCTCCTCTGCGTGGAGGATTACCTCGACGCCCTGAAATGGGCCGGCGGGATCGGCCTCGACGGCCTGATCGCCCGGAGCAGGGAGAACCTCCGCATCATCGAAGAGTGGGTCGCCGCAAACGACTGGATCGCCTTTCTGGCCGCTGCACCCGAGATCCGCTCCAACACCTCGGTCTGCCTCTCGGTGGTCAGCGCCCGGGTGCTGGCGCGGACGAAGGTGGAAAAGGCGAAATTCCTGAAGGGGATCGCGGCCGAGATGGGTAAACGGAAGATCGCCTACGACATGGGCTCCTACAAGGACGCCCCGCCGGGATTCCGCTTCTGGTGCGGGCCGACGCTCAGCCCCGAGGACGTGCGCAGGGCCGTGGAGGCGCTGGGGAAGGTTTACCGGGAAAAGATCGCCGCTTTAGAGTCATAAACTTCCAGGAGGGATACTTCATGAAGAAAATTCTGATCAGCGACAACCTGTCCGAGGAAGGTATCGAGATATTCAAACGGACGCCGGGAATCGAAGTCGACGTCAAGACGAAAATGACCCCCGATGAGCTCAAGGCGGTAATCGGGGAGTACGACGGCCTGGTCATCCGGAGCGCGACCAAGGTCACCCAGGAGATAATCGATCGCGCCGGGAAGCTGGCCGTCGTCGGCCGCGCGGGCATCGGACTCGACAACGTGGACATCCCGGCGGCCAGCAAGCGGGGGATTGTCGTTATGAACACCCCGGGGGGCAACGCCGTCACCACCGGCGAGCACACGATCGCCATGATGCTCTCCCTGGTCCGGATGATCCCACAGGCGACGGCCTCGATGAAGGCCGGCAAGTGGGAAAAGAGCAAATTCACCGGACACGAGTTCATGAGCAAGACCCTCGGGATCATCGGGACGGGCAGGGTCGGGAGCATCGTCGCCGACCGGGCTCAGGGACTGAAGATGAAGGTCATCGCCTACGACCCCTTCATCTCCCCGGAGGCGGCACAGCAGTTGGGGATCACGCTGGCGAGCCTCGACGAGATCTTCCGGCAGGCCGACATCATCACGGTCCATACCCCCCTGACGAAGGAGACCCGGGGAGTGATCAACGCGGCCGCCTTCGCCAAGATGAAGAAGGGTGTGTACATCATCAACTGCGCCCGGGGCGGGATCGTCAGCGAAAAGGACCTCTACGACGCGCTCGTCTCCGGCAAGGTGACCGGCGCCGCGCTGGACGTCTTCGAGGAGGAGCCGACGAAGAACACGGCGCTTATCGCACTCGACAACGTCATCTGCACGCCCCACCTGGGGGCCTCCACCGACGAGGCGCAGATCAACGTGGCCATCGCCATCGCCGAACAGATCGTCGCCTACCTGACGACCGGCGAGATCAAGGGCGCCGTGAACTTCCCCTCGGTCAGCGCCGAGCTCCTCACGGTGATCCGCCCCTATCTGACCCTCGCGGAGAAGCTGGGGAAGTTCGAGGCGCAGCTCGTCTCCGGCGCGATCGAGGAGGTCATCATCGAGTACAGCGGGGAGATCCTTAGCTACAACGTCGCCCCGATCACCATCTCGCTCCTTAAGGGACTTCTCACGCCGATCCTCAACGAGAGCGTCAACTACATCAACGCCCCCCTCATCGCCAAGGAGCGGGGCATCAAGGTCGTCGAGGCGAAGAGCAGTGAGGTGCAGGATTTCACGAGCATGATCTCCGTCACGACCAAGACCGCCAAGGGTGAGGCGTACGTCGCTGGCACCATCTTCGGTCGCCAGGCGCCGCGGATCGTGCGGATCAACAAATTCACGGTCGAGGTGATCCCGGAAGGGCGGATGTTCGTCCTGTTCAACGAGGACAAACCCGGCGTCATCGGCAACGTAGGCACGACCCTCGGCCAGAGTGGCGTCAACATCTCGCGGCTCCATCTGAGCCGCGAGCAGGTGGATGGTAAGGCGATGGTCGTCCTGAGCACCGACAGCGTCGTCTCCCCGGACGTGATCGAAAAACTCCGGAAGCTGCCGCACGTGATCTCGGTCACCGATCTGGAAATGTAGAGATACCGCGCGACTTCTCGGGTAACAGTGTGTTGGGAGAAATATCTGTATGGCAAACGTGGTGGTTGTTGGAACCCAGTGGGGTGACGAGGGAAAGGGAAAAGTAGTCGATCTGTACGCGGAGGACGCCGATGTCATCGTCCGGTTCCACGGGGGCAACAATGCCGGCCACACCCTGGTCGTCAAGGGCCGGCAGACCATCCTGCATCTCATCCCGTCCGGGATCCTCCATGCCGGCAAGATTTGCATGATCGGCAACGGCGTCGTCGTCGATCCGGCCGTCCTGCTCGGAGAGATGGACGATCTCCGGAACCGCGGCCTCCTCCCGGCGAGCACGCGGTTCCTGGTGAGTGAAAAGGCCCACGTCATCATGCCTTACCACCGGCGGCTCGACGTCGCACGGGAATCGCACGGCCTCGGCAAGAAGATCGGCACAACCGGCCGGGGAATAGGCCCCGCCTATGAGGACAAGATCGCGCGGGTCGGCATCCGCATGTGCGACCTCCTGGACGACGAGACCTTCCGGGAAAAGCTGAACCGCAACGTCGAGGAGAAGAACTTCACCCTCACGAAGCTCTTCGCGGAGGAGCCGCTCGACGGTGAGGCGATCTTCCAGGAGTACAAGGCCTATGCCGAACGGCTCCGGCCCTACGTCGCCGATTGCTCCCTGATGCTGCAGCGGGAGATCGACAGGGGAAAGCGGATCCTCTTCGAGGGGGCGCAGGGCAGCCATCTCGACATCGACCATGGCACCTTCCCCTACGTGACCTCCTCGAACACCGTGGCCGGCAACGCCTGCTGCGGCGCCGGCGTGGGACCGTCGGCGATCCAGTCCGTAGTTGGGATCTGCAAGGCCTATACGACGCGGGTCGGCGAAGGACCCTTCCCGACCGAACTGACCGACGAGACCGGAGCGCGGCTCCAGCAGGTTGGGCAGGAGTTCGGGGCCACGACGGGCCGCAAACGGCGCTGCGGATGGCTGGATATGGTCCTCGTCCGCCACGCCGTCCGTGTCTCCGGCATCACCGGCATCGCCCTGACGAAGTTGGACGTCCTGACGGGCATCGACAAGCTGAAGCTCTGCACCGGGTATCGAGCCGGAGGGGAGGAGTTCAGCGAATCCGTTCCCGCGAGCCTGCCGCTCCTCGGCCGGTGCCGGCCCGTCTACGAAGAGTTGGACGGCTGGACCGAGGATATCCGGGGGGCCCGGCGGATCGAGGATCTGCCGCGAAACACCCGGCGCTACATCGAGCGGCTGGAGGAACTCGCCGGCGCCCGGATGGTCCTCATCTCCGTCGGTCCGGACCGGGACGCAACCATCGTCACCAAAGACCCCTTCGCCGATTGACGGGGAAAAGGTCTTGACCGAACGTGTTTCCGCTTGACAAAAAACGCCCGCTCCTGTTATGTGGGCGCTCTTTCCAATCATGGGTCGTTAGCTCAGTCCGGTAGAGCAGCGGACTTTTAATCCGTTGGTCACGGGTCCGATTCCCGTACGACCCACCAAACAAAATCAAGGGGTTACAGCCGTTGCGGTTGTGACCCCTTTGCCTTTTTGGGGCAAATTGTAACTAAATTGTAACCGTCCGGCTTGCAGGATGAAGAATTCATGGCGCTTTTGCGCCGCTTCCCGCAAGTCGTCCTGGGAAGTGATGTTGTACCGGTCAAAGATGTTGCGCGTCTTATGACCGGAGATGGTCATCGCCACCCGCTCGGGGATCCCCGCCCGCACCATGTTGCGCACCGCGCTCCGCCGGAGGTCATGAAACAGGAGCCCCGGAATCCCGATCTTCATGCAGGCCGTCGCCCAGGACCTCCGAAAATCCCCCACCGGGCTGCCGTCCAGTTGGAACACGTAGGGACAGCGCAACCGCCGTTTCCGGTAGAGACCGACCAGTACCTCCTGCAGCTCCGGCTCCAGGTAGAGGGTCCGGCCCTCGTCGTTCTTCGAGTCGCCCGGCTCCAGGCGGACGATACCGTCACCCAGGTTGACCTGACGCCAGGTCAACCCCACGATTTCCGACCTCCGCCAGCCCGAAAAGTAAGCGAAGGTCAACACGGGTTTCAGATACTCGGGCAAAGCCTCCCGCAACGCCTGGTAGGCCTCCTGCTCGATGAACCCCTTGCGGACGTTCCGCTCCTTGAGCATCGGGATGTAGGGGACATGGGGCACCCTGGGCGGCGTGCAGCGGACCGCCAGATTGAAGGCACGCTTGATGGCCGCCAGTTCCCGGTTGATCGTCCCGTTCATCCGGCCCTGCGCCTGCCGCCTGGCGACATACCGCTTGATGGCCGGGGTATCGATATCGACCGCACTCATGTGCACGAACTCCCCTTTGAGGTTCCCGACCACTCCCTCGGCCCGTAACAGGCTCTTCCTTTCGTTGATCCTGAAGTCCGTGAGGTAGTCATCGAGCAGTTCACTGAACATCACCTTCTCGAAACAGATCCCCGGCAATCGCCCCTGGGCGATCTCCCCTTCCCGCGTGTTCAGAAGCTTCTTGGCGACCTCCTTCTTGTCGCTGTGCGCGGATTCGGTGTAGGGCTTGCCGTTCCGGTAATACTTGATCCAATACTTGTTTCCTCGCCTGTAGATGCATCCCACTGATGCGCCTCTCCTTTCCGGGAGTGCTCGCTCTTGACCCGCTGCGGGTCAGAGCCCCGGTCATCGACGATTCTGTCGCCGATGCCGTCTCCCTCGTCAGAATGTCTTTCAGGCGATTTCCCATCATGGGAAAAAGCGTAGCACTAGACTCACCGTGATTCAAGAATTTATCAGCGATAAACGGCCTTGTTCGCCTCGACAAACCGATCGAGGTCCTGGACGTCCAAGAAAATCTTGCGCGCCGCCTGCGGCTTGACGACGGGGATGATGCCCGCCCAGATCAGTTCCCGCATCCCCCACTCCGAACGCCCCAAGTAGGTCGCCCCTTCCTTAAGGGTGTAGAGGCGCTTACTCGTCGGCGCGATGTTCGCCTTGTTCATACCCTCTCTAGGTGCCTTGCCAGTCATGTCACACCTGCCAATCATCCTGTCGCCGCGCCTCGAATTTCGGGATCTCTTCCACGGGAATCCTGAGGCAATCACGAAGGCGGATGGCCTTGAGCTCCCCCATGTCAATGAGGCGGTAGATGGTACATTCGGAAACTCCGAAGTAGCGCGCTACCTCGACGACGCGGAAGTAGCGCCGGTCGGTCAGGCTGGAAACAGTGACCCCTTTTTCATCCATGACATCATCGTCCTCCGGCCGGGCACGGGGGGTTACCCCTCGAAAAAGGTTTTGACCCGTAAGACGCGCCGGCTCGACACCCATTTGGGGTTAAGGCTGGCCGTCTCGACCCTTTTTCAAACCGGCTCCGGCCCCCTTCCGGCTGCCCTTTTTCGGGAAGCTGAATTTTCTCAGATGGCGGGCCCGGGCGGCCGGGCTCTTCTCCGATGATTCCCCCCGTTCCGGCCGCTTCTGAAACCAGGCCCGCAACTGTGCCTCTTCGGGAAGGTCCGGATCGAGGCCCGTGATCCCTTTGCGGATCACGACCAGGCGGCTGAGCATCTCGAGCGTGAAATACCCGGCGCCGCTTCCGGCAACCTTGGCGAGCCTCCGTTGTGCCCTGATCCAGGGACGGCCCCCCTGGGACCGGGAACGGCAGATCTCCTCGTCAGGGTACCAGATCCCCTTGAGGCTGCTCTGGTCCAGGGGACAGAGGGGCGCGAGGCAGTCCTCGAAGAGCGTACAGGACGGGTGCCTGGCCGAATCGTTTTGATCAGCCATGGGCCTGCCTCCCTCCATTCCCCGCCTTGGTCAGCGTGTAGCCGTGCGCTTCAAGATCGACCAGGAAGGCTGCCGGAACGCCGTTGAGGTTCGACCGCTTGCACCTCCTGCAGCGGAAAAGGTACCGGATCCCCTCCCTGTAGACGCTGATCATCCCGGTTTCATCGCAATCCGGACATTCTGTCTCGGTGTTCCCCCGCGCCCGCCGGAGGGGATGATCCTCCAGCCACTGTTGCCAGAACTCCCGTATGACCAGCGGCAGGTTCCTGGGGAAGGCATCGTGGCGGCTCCGGATCTGCTCGCTCATCCAGTCCACCGGCTCGTCGGGGATGTGCTTCACCCCCTGAAACCAGAGATCAAGCGTTTCCTCCCGGGGATCCCGGCGCTCGTAGTAGAAGCAGAGCCCCTTCACGAAGTCGTGGAAGACTTTTTCAACCATCGATCGAGCCCTCCCTCCCCTTCCGGCGGGCCACCTCTGGGCCCACTGCGGCCGCCCCTGTCGTGAGCCCGGGACCGCCAGTTGACGCGGAACCGCTGCCAGGTCGCTTTCCGG
>VFSW01009986.1_pt1 | contig 13504 bp, 12 predicted proteins | sample 5358111 | NCBI WGS metagenome assembly VFSW01 (sample SAMN11554181, study PRJNA540505) | mine drainage metagenome | isolation source: sediment from site ElyBrook_90M | place: USA: Ely Copper Mine, Vershire, VT | collected 2017 | reverse complement strand
GGGCAGGGGTGGCAGGAGAGGCAGGAGAGGCAGGGGCATCATAAAAGATGCCCAGCAATAGTAATTCCTCGATACCGTACACACGGTTTTGACCGCACGACTCGCAACGATATTTACGGGCGTCTGGTTCTACACCAGACGACACATCCCCACAACCTAGACACCATCCTGCAGTACCATCTTCCAACAGTTCTTCGATTTCCGTTAACGAGGGGCGGTACTGGTCCAGTAGGGATTTGGTTTTTACAATTTTCATGTTTGTTTCTCCATTGGTTAGTGGTTGGGTGAAGTACTTCCTGCTTGTCTAATGTTTTACACTATCGGCCAGGCAATGTCAAGCATTTATTTTTTCGTGACAAACCAAGTATTTAATAAATAAAACAGAAAATATTGCAGGTAAAACCAAGTGGATTTTTGTAAGTAGTTGATATTGCAGTTTATGTGGTTTTTTTCGTCTGTAAGTATATGATATTGCAGTTTAAGTGGGTTTTTTCGTTATTTTTTTTCGTAGAGAGACTTTTTTTGGGGAATGGGGGGTTTACGAAAAAAATGAATGGCCATTCATTTTGCCCCCAAAAAAGTGAGTATAAAAATCGAGGAAATCCTTTATTTATATTATTATTAAGAAATAACATAATAAGAACCAAGCCCTTTTTTCCTTACTGGCATTGCCCTGCCCCCTGGCGGAATCCGATTTTACTTGGCTACAACTTCAGCCAGTTTTGAAATGGCAAAAGTGTCAAAGCTAGAGTACGTTTTACATTTTCAGCTTGTCAAATGTCCAGTTCAAAAAAGTTGGAATTCAAGGTAAAGTCACTACTTGGTTTCATATTGCCATTAAATAAGTTAACGATTTATTAAAAATCTCCTCACCCCAATGTCAAGTCAGCTTTACATTCAATTATGAATTTTTTTTTGGTGAATTATGGATTTTGCCTCCCGACTACCACAATGTGGTAGTCAAAACCAAAATCACTTGGCTATCACTTGCGCTATTTTTTTGTGACCAATTACGTTCAAAGCTATACACTTTTTGCGTAAACTCAAGTGATTTTATTTTCACTTGAGTTTACTTTTCTCAAGTGATTTTATTTTTCACTTTAGTTGAAAAAGTACCACATTTGGGCGACATTGCCGCCCCAGACATATCACAAATCGTTCCGATCGGCCCCGCGTAGGTCGGCCCCGCGTAGGTCGGCCCCGCGTAGGTCGGCATCTTGCGGGTCCACCCCGCGTAGGTCGGTCCGGCACAGGTCGGTATGACGGTTTTTAATGGTAATCATGGTCTTGCCTCCTGGTTGGTTAGTGGGGCGACATTGCCCCGTTCATGTCTAATGTTGTACATTGTCCGAAAAGCAATGTCAAGCATTTATTTTTCACTTTACTTTTTTTGTTGCCGCCTCTCCCCATCCGCGATCCGCATCGCCGCATCCGCCTCTCCCTATCCGCGATCCGCATCGCCGCATCGCCGTGCTATCTGATAATAGTTATCATTCTCGATATGGGGGCGTACCCCTTAATAGTAAGGAATCTATTTTAATGTCCAGTACCCCTCACCCCCCAGCCCTGATTTTTCCTTAAATATGTGTCAAACATTATTCATACCATAAATTCCTTGACATTTCATTTTTGTCATCGTACCCTTATGATATGAATGACGAATTTCAAATAGACCTTCCTGAGTCCGACACGACGCCCCCGCCCGTGGTAACTCCTGTTGCTAAATCCAGCTGGCCCGCACGATTACCGTTTGACGTGGCAATGGGCGAGAGTAATGAAAAGCTATGTGAACTCTATGACATTACAATGGAGGTTCTTAATGGCTATTTCCTTTGCCAACCCTTCCGACGTGAGGTGTCACTTCATGCTAAAGAGATTCAAGAACACGGAATTACGTTTAAGGCAAAAGCCAGGCTGCAAGCTGAAGAGTATTTACTTGACCTCGATGCTATTGTACATGCTCCTGATATACCACCTTCAGTACGTCTTGAGGCTATTAAGTCCGTAGTTCGGTGGGGTGGTCTAGAACCCGCGCCTCTGAAAGCTGATCCTGTCTCGTCAGTGACGAATAATCGAATTGAAATTAGTTGGATGTCACCCCCTGATCATTCTCAGTCCAATGTCATAATCGACTTGCCCGTATGATTAATGACACTCCCTTAAAGGTAATCATCCCTTATACGCCTCGTTCCTATCAGTCATATCTACATGATGAACTAGACAAGCACCGATGGTCTGTGTTGTTCATACATCGTCGTTTTGGGAAGACTGTGCTTCTCATTAATCATATAATTAAGGCTGCTTTGCAGTGCGATCGTGAAGCTCCTCGTTTCGCATATATGGCACCATTCTTGCGTCAAGGGAAAACATTGGCGTGGGATTACATGAAGAAGTACACCGCGCCGATTCCAGGTGTAGAGTATAATGAAAGTGAGTTAAGGGTTGACCTACCTCTAAACGGGGCGAGGATCCGCATTTTTGGTTCTGATAATGCCGACGCGCTCCGTGGTATGTACTTAGATGGAGTGGTTCTTGATGAATATCCGTTGATGAGTGAACAAGTATTTCCATCAATTATTCGTCCTTGCCTTTCTGATAGAACAGGGTTCGCCATTTTTAGTGGTACTCCGAACGGTAAGAATCACGCATATAGCCTTTTGCAACGAGCTAAGGAGTACGGGACTAATCGTGGATACTTTCATTGTGTATTGAAGGCATCCCAAACAGGAGTTCTCAGTCAAGAAGAACTTGACAGTGCACGAGAATTGATGGGAGATGAAGCATACAACCGAGAATATGAGTGTAGTTTTGAGTCAACATCTGGGAAACTTGTCTATCCAGAGTTCTCTTCTGCTTTGCATATTGCAACTAAGTCTCTACTTCCCTCCGACCCACAAGATATAGTACGAGGTTGGGATAACACAGGTCTCTCTCCCGCCATCGTGCTGACCTATTTAAACTCTATTGGCCAGTGGTGTGTATTCAAAGAATTTACCTTTGATGACACAGGTATCGTAGACGCGGCAGAAGCGATGTTGATTTGGTGTAATCAACATCTTCATAAGGATTGTCGATTTACGGACTACTGCGACCCCGCTGGACGTAATAGAGATAGTACCAAGCAGAGTCCAAGAGACTATATAACTAAAAAAGCCAAGGAACTTGGTTATTTAGTTGATCTTCAGAATGGCATACAAACATTTAAGGTACGTCGGGATGCTGTCGTATCCAGACTCACGAAACTCGTGGGTGGCAAACCCGCGATTCAGATTGACCCGTCTTGTCGTGTGCTGATTGAGGGTTTTGAAGGGTCATATAAGTTTAAGGAAATAGGCAATTCGGGGATTTATAAAAGTGATCCTGAAAAAAATCATACCAGCCATATTCATGATGCGGTTCAGTACGCTGCTAGTAGGCTTTTTTCATCTATGAAGATCGTAGCCCCCAAACCAGTATCTTATTATATGGATAGATGTGCAAATGCAGGAGTATGGTAATAATTTGTAGTAATAATTACTATTGACATTTCTATTTCCATTCTTTAAAGTGTGAGAATGGAGACTAATATACCGAAATCAGCGGAAGAAAAGTTCTTAGAGACGATGCAGTCGAACCTCAAACGGGCGATTAAGGCAGACTCTCATAATAGAAAAGATGCAATTGACTCGTTGAAATTTGTCAACGGGGAGCAGTGGTCTCAGTCAGAGTTGCGTCGGCGCGAGTTGGCAAATCGTCCCGCATTGACAGTCAACATGCTGACAAAATATGTCAACCAGCTCGTGGGAGATGAACGACTTAACCGACCACGAGTAAAGGTTCATCCTGTGGACACTCATGCCGATACTACTATGGCGAGTATCCGTGAGGGATTAATTTCTAGTATTGAGTATAACTCAGATGCCGCGCAGATTTATGATGATGCATTTGAGATGTGTGTCAAATGTGGGTATGGCGCATGGCGGATACTTACCAGGGAGGCAGAGGATGACCCATTTGTTCAGGAGATTTATATCGAGGGGATTCCTAACCCCTTCAAGGTGTTGTTTGACCCCGACTCAATCAGTCCTACATTTTCCGATGCTAAGTATGCGTTTATCATCGACAAAATGCCCAAAGATGAGTTCAAGGAAAAGTATCCCAAGGTTGAAATACCGGGCCAGACTCTCGACATTGGTTTGGGTGGCATGTCCGAGAACTGGTTTGATGGGGAGTTGGTTACTGTAGTAGAGTATTTTTTAAAGGATACTAAAACCACCCCAATGGTACAGCTTGAAGATGGGACTGTACTAACTAAGAAAGAGTTTGATAAACGACTAAAGTCATGGACAGAACGTTATAATGCATTATTGACGAAATCACAGTTGCCGGCTAAGGGTCTTCCTCCTCGGCAGTCTGCATTAAATGCATTGCCTTCGCCTCCCCCGGCTGGACAACCACCCATGCTCCAGCCGGGTCAAGTGCCTCCCGCTCCCGGGCAACCATCTCCTCAACCCGCGCCTGCCCCTCCCGCTCCTGGGCAACCATCTCCTCAATCCGCGCCTGCTCCTCCTGCTCCTGTACCGAATCAGGATATTCAAGTTATGATCTCTCAATTGGGAGATAAACCGAAATATGTCAAAAAGAAGGATACCCAGGAAACGATTATCAAACATTGGGTGTGTACGTATGACACAATCCTTAATGATAACGGCGTAGAAGGTGAGGTTTTTGCTGGTAAGTATATTCCTATTGTGCTTGTAGTTGGTGAAAAGGTAAATATTGAAGGTAAAGTGCATATTCGCGGTATCGTCCATGCCGCAAAAGATGCGCAAAAATCACTTAATTACTGGATTACTGCGGCGGCAGAAGTTACATCCAGTTCTCCTAAAGCACCTTGGCTTGGTACTCCTAAGCAGTTTGAGGGGCATGAGAATGAATACGCTGCGGCGAATATCGAGAACTACCCGTTTTTGCGATATAATGTTGACCCCGATGTTCCTGGGCCACCTCAGAGGATGGGGCCACCTCAGCCCCCCGCTGCATTATTTACTCAAATTTCCGTTGCTGAAGAACACATAAAGTCAGTAGTGGGGATGTTTAACGCTGACGTAGGCGCTAATGGCAGCGAGCAGACAGGTGCCGCGATTACAGCACGTCAACGCCCGGGAGATGTTGGGACGTTCCGGTATATGGATAACCTCGCTCGGTGTATTGGGTTTAGTGGTAAAATTATAAACGAAATGATTCCGGCTATTTATGACACCGAGCGAGATATTCGACTGCGGTTTTTTGATGAAAGTGACAGTTATGTGCCAATAAACACTACTATCGGCGAGAGTATTGAGAAGATTAAGAAGTTTCCTGAACGATTTAGTCGTATGGATAAGTTTAGAATACTATCCGCTGCTAAGAAATATGGTATGGATGCAACATTTAACGACATGACTGCTGGTAAATATGACACACGGGTGGTTGTTGGGCCTAGTTATAGCACCCAACGTCAGGATTCCGTGTCTTCATTGCTCAGTCTGGTTAATTCGATGCCTCAGCAAATGAGCCTTGGTGCGGATATTCTGGTCAAGAACATGGACTTTAATGGTGCGGAGGAATTGGCCAAGAGATTGAAGAAGACCCTGCCTCCTGGATTGGTTGAACCGACAGAGAATGAGCCAAATCCCACGCCATTGCCGCCCAATCCTGCTCAGTTGTTGCAACAGTTGAAATTACAACAGGAACAGACGAAGGTTCAGTTGATGACGTTAAAGGGTGAGACTGAAAAATTAAAGATTGCTCTCAAACAGAAGGAATTACAACATCAAGATGTATCTAGTGCTATGGAATATGACTTAAATAAACGTAAACTAGATAATGAGACAATCGCTTCGCATCATGCAAATCAAGCCGATATTCGATCGCATCATTTGGACAAGATGAAAGTTCATAAGGGGATGGTGGATGAACAACAGAACATCCGTGATACTGTAATGCAGGTTCTTAGTGAGTTAGCAGCGCAAAATAATCATCCCACTGGGGGGCAGTAATGAAACTCATAGACGTCAGGTGCAGTTGTGGAAAGTTGTTAGGCCGAGTATTGGGGCGATATGAGATTAAATGCCCTCGATGCAAGGTCATAAAATGTGGCACTACTGCCACTCAACCTATTTAAAGGAGAAGGATCATGGAATCCGAGAATACCGTAGTACCCGTTGAAGAGTCAACGAACGTCGCAAATTCGGAATCGACACCCGAGACTATCGAAGCAAAAGAAGAGGATTCTCAAATTTCTGATACCCAGACTAATACCGAAACTGAAGGGGCGGAACCTTCGGGCGCAGAAAAGAGAATCAAGCAGTTGCTCAGTAAAGAAAAAGAAAGAGAGCGGTTGCAACGGCAAGCAGAACAAGAGGCAGCATATTGGAAGGGTAAAGCTGAAGGCGCAAGGACTGAAGAAGTTGTCGTTCCTAAGCCTACTGTTGACATTAAGTCTCCGAAACTTGATGATTTTGCAGACTATGAGAGTTATGAGAAGGCGAAGGATGAGTACCTTCTTAACCTCGCAGAAACGCGAATTCAAGAAAAGTTGACAGTCAAACAGCAACAGATGCAGATTGCTAAGGTTGACACAGAATTTTTTGAGAAGGTGAAGAAAGCGGCAAGTGAAGATGATGATGTATCGCGTATCATGTCAGATAACTCGTTGCCCATTAGTAAACCAATGTCGGACATAATCAAACGTTCAGATTTGCCGATTGAATTGCTCAAAGTTCTCGATGAAGACCGTGTTTTGGCTACAAAAATCGCTAATATGGGGCCGTTGATGGCGGCGAAGGAATTGGGTAAATTGGAATTTAAGATTCAGAATAAACCCGCGCCTGAACCGCCGAAACGAGTCAGTCAAGCACCTGAACCTATTCAGACTGTCAAGAGTTCTGGAACACCCGTTGTGCCAGAAAACGAGTTGCCTATTGAAGAATTTATCAGGCGACGAAATAAAGCACAATTTAATCTAAGATAAGGAGTAAACCAATGAGTAATACTATTTTAACTAGTTCTATCATCTTGCGTGAAGCACTACGTGTACTTCATAACAATTGTGTATTTTTGAAAGGAGTAAACCGTCAGTATAGTTCTGAATTTGGCAAGGTTGGGGCTAAAATTGGTTCCACCGTCAACATCCGCTTGCCGAATAAGTATTATGTTCGTACCGGTGCGGTAATGGACACTCAAAGTTCTACTGAAACTTACACGCCGTTGACCTTGAACCGTCAGTGGGGTGTGGATGTGTCTTTCAGCAGCAGCGAGTTGACACTCTCTTTGGATGATTTTTCTAAGAGAATTCTTACTCCTGCTATGTCGAGACTTGCCTCTCAGATTGACTTTGAGGGTTTGGGTCAGTTTGTTAATGTATGGAACTGTGTAGGTACTCCGGGTACTACACCTGGTACTGGTGGTGGTTCTGCTACTGGTCTAGCTCAGTATATTGCACCCATCTGTTTCCTGAATGCAGGTATGGTTTTGGATAATAGCGCATGTCCTAGAGATGAGAATCGTCGAATTGTTATGAATCCGGCTGCTCATGCTCAGTCGGTATCTGGGCTTTCTGGTTTGTATAATGACCAGGGGACTCTCGGTGAACAGTATCGTAAGGGTGTGTTGGGTAACGCTCTAGGGTTTGAGTTTGCAATGGATCAGAATATAAATTCCCTTACCAGTCCCGCTCTGACCACCGGCACCATTTCTGCAGCACTTGTTAATGGCTCCAATTCAGTATCTGTAACCGGTTGTGGTGTATCCTTGACTGTGCCGGCTGGTGCGGTGTTTACACTCACTGGTGTTTATGGTGTGAATCCTGAAAATCAGCAGTCCACCGGGCTTCTACAGCAGTTTGTGGTTACTCAGGCGGCAACTCTGAATGGTTCCGGTGCTGGCACTCTAACGATATCTCCTACTCCGATTCTCGTTGGTGCTGGTGTTGCTAACGGTACGGTGACAACTGCTACTGGCGATTTCACTGGTTCTTCTACCGGTGGTGGTACTAGCACCCCGTTGACTTGGTTCACCAATGTCACGGCTACAGGAGTTACTTCTCCCCAGAGTCTGGCGTACCACCAGGATGCTTTCACTTTGGCTACGGCTGATTTGGAACTTCCAAGTGGTGTTGATTTTGCGGCGCGTGAGAACTACGAAGGTATTGCAATGAGAATCGTTCGTGGGTTCGATATCACTAACGACCAGTTCCCTTGCCGTATTGATATTCTAGGCGGTTGGAAGACTCTGCGCCCCGAACTGGCTTGCCGGATTATCGGTTAATGGTAATTTTGATAACTCCGTTATATTTCAAATTAAAAAAGGAGAAACGTCATGTCTGCACCGAATAGTGAAGTAACTAGTCAAGTAACTCAACGTTCTAATGGTAATCCTGATGGAGTAATGCTAGGACAAAATTCCACTGATAAAATCAGTTTTTACGGTGTATTGCCCTACTCCCAGCGCACTAATAGTGCACAGTCTGTTGGTACTACCACCGCCACTAGCTCGGCGTCGTTCTGGGGAGCTGCTTCAGTAAACTCCACATCGTGGCAGGCCACCCAGTATAATAGTTCTGCTATGACTGGTGGCACTGCTCAGGCCACTCTTGCCGAGATTTGTAACACTCTCGTTGGTCTCGGGATTTGGAAGGGGGCCTGATGAAAAAAGTAATCTTCGCAACTCCATCATTGAACGGCCCGATCGTCCCGTATATTAAATCAATGAAGAAGTCTATACCATTGATTACAAAAGCGGGATGGGAAGAAGGTTACATTCAGGAAATCGGTTGTCCGTATATCTCAGCAGCTAGGGCAACTATGACCAGAAAAGCTCTGACCGCCAATGCAGATGTAATAATTTATATTGATTATGATCTGTCTTGGCGGTCAGAGGACTTATTAAAACTTTTGACGACAGAAGGCGATGTCGTCGCCGGAACATATCGTTACAAGAAGGACGAAGAGGAGTACATGGGAGATATGTTACCTGATGACCAGAATCGTCCGATTGTGCGAAGCGATGGATGTATAAAAGCAGGGCATGTGCCCGCAGGATTCTTAAAAGTGACAGTCAATGCTTTAAGAAAGTATGCAAAAGCTTATCCAGAACTCTTGTATGGAGATATACTGACACCAAGTTTAGATTTGTTTAATCATGGTGCACATAATGGCGTATGGTATGGTGAAGACTATGCTTTCAGTCGTAGATGGACAGATTGTGGTGGAGAAATATGGCTAATCCCTGATATGAATTTAGATCATCACAATGGCGATAAGATTTATAAGGGAAATTTTCATAAGTATTTGCTCCGTCAACCCGGCGGAGCAGAACACAAACTTGAAGAGGATACGACAATGAAGAAGAAAAAGATTGCTGGCAAAACTACTAGTGAGTATGCTGTTAATTCTAAGACTCATATCAAAGTTGGCGGAAAGAAAAAGAAGAAGTAAGGGGTGATCATAATGAAGAAAAAAACTTCTAAAGTAGGAAATGCTTTGGCGGTATTGTTTAAACCGAAAAAGAGTAAGACTACTAAGGCCAAGGGTATGAAGAGTAATAAATTGAAGCATAATGAGTCTATTGAAGACTTCATGCGTAAACGTGATAAGGAATTGGGAGGTTGAGCGATGTCAGAGATTCAGTATCGGCAAGATGAACATGGGTTATATTATCCCGTTCACATGGATGACGACGGAAATCCGCTTGTTAAGTCTTTTGAGTTGAAACCTGCTGAAGATTCAGTAATTTCAAATCTATTTGCAGATGAACCGGTTGTAACAAAACGAGGTCGAAAGAAGGAACATAACAAATGAAACTTCAAGTCAAGGATATTCTAATTGATGCGATGGGTCTCATTAACGCAATTGATGTTGATGAGACTCCTACTTTATCTGAGATGAACCTCGCACTGCGCACTGCGAACGTCATGCTCGATAATTGGTCATTGAATAGGATACTCTTGCAAAGTACAGTTTCTGAATCATTTCCGGTAATTGCCTATAAATCTATATACACTATTGGTAGTCCTACTGGTTCAACTCCTGATATTGTTACTGCAAAACCTATCAATATCATTTCGGCTTTTTTACGTGATTTAAATAATGTCGATACAATGCTTAGTATTCGTGATAAGAAAGACCTTGACGCATATGGCGATAAACAGATTTCATCAGCCAGGCCTGAGGTGTTGATATATGATCCGGGTATTGCGCAACAGACTAATAATGTAGGTACCATAGAACTCTATCCTATTCCAGACTCGTCTAGTCCATATACCATTTTCATTAGTTCTGATAAGTATCTCACTGAATTAGTGAATTTAACTGACGTAATAACTTTCGCGCCTGGTTATTATGAAGCTATGATATATAATCTAGCGGCTAGACTATATCGTCACTTCCATGAATCAAGTACAACACTCCCTCCTGATATTATGTTAATTGCATCGACTTCTCTCAAATCAATTTACAAAGTATCATCTGAGACATTCAAATATGCATCTGATTTTCCTGTAAGAGGAAATAGATATAACATCTATATTGACCAATAAATGCAAATACCATTTGTCGGGGCTACATATAATGGACGTTCTCCCAGAATAGATTCTTCCCGGTGTATAAATTTTTATCCCGAGTTAAGTTCGTCGCAGGATTCCGCAACACCGGTGGCTTTAATCGGCACGCCTGGCGTTGTTCAACGTGCATATTTGGGGACATCTCCGATTCGAGGAATGTATTCATTTGGTGGATATTTATTTGTTGTTTCTGGTAATAATCTATATAGGTTAGACACATCTTATCGATCAACGATTGTAGGCACACTTGCAACTGTATCTGGCCCGCTTTCATTTGCTGATAATGGGATTGCCGCTAATGGGTTAGGCGGAAATGAATTGGCAATTGTAGATGGTACTACTCTGTATATATACAATATTTATGACAATAAATTCTCTCCAGTTTTAAATAGTTATGTACCTGATAATCCCATTACTATTACATACATGGATGGGTATTTCATTGTAAGTAATAGTACGATGAGGTTTGATGTTAGTGAATTATATGATGGATATACATTTAATGGTCTTGCCTTCTCATCGGTAGTTGGTGTTCCTGATAATATTCAGACAATTGTGAATTCTCATCAACTATTGTTTATTATTAAACAATATTCTACTGAAATTTTTTATAATAATGGATTAGCTACAAGTCAAGGATGCCCATTTTCGAGATCACCAAACGCGGTTCTCGATTATGGTACGATTTCGAGGTTTAGTGTCGTTCGTGGAAACAACTCTATCTTTTTCCTTGCTACACAACGATTAAATAATGATATAGGTTCATTTATTGGGATCATGGAGATGGATCAAGGTGGAGCAAAATTAATTAGTCCGTCTTCTATAAATTATAAGTTATCACAATTAACCAATCTCTCAGATGCGATAGGCTACTGCTACGCAAATGAGGGGCATTTGTTTTATGTATTAACTTTTCCTACCGACAATTTGACGTTGGTATATGATGTTCAATCACAGATGTTTCACGAATGGTCAACTTATACCAATGGTGCATACACTCAATTTGATTCTTCGGGGCGGATTAGTGGAGCTAATCATAGTGTGCCATTAACCGAGAACCGTCATTTATCAAATTGCTATTCTAACTTCAACAACAAACACGTCGTTGGGGATTATCGTGTTGGAAATATCTATGAATTATCAAGTGATTATTATAACGACGCGGGAGAACCCATAATTAGTATCAGAATTTCAGAATCGTTGCTAGATAAGGATGAGAAAAACAATTTGTTTATCACCAAGATTCTGATTGACATGGATGACCCAGGGGCAAATAATGGTGAGACAGTAAGTAATAACCAGTTTGTCTATCTAGCGGATGGAACTTGGTATGCTAACTCCACCGCTCCTACATCCACCAATTATGGAACTACTGTAAACGTATCACCTACACAAGTATTTTTGTCATGGTCAAAAGATGCATACACTTGGTCGGCAGAGTATCCATCAACATTGTTTGTATATGGAGATTATTCCCATAGAGCTATTTGGCGGCGATTAGGATATTCTCGTGATAAGATTTTCAAACTACGTATTTCTAATTCTGTTAAGAAAGTAGTCTTGGGCGCAATGGTCACTGTGTCAAAATAGTGAGGTAACTACAATGAGTGATTTTTTCAGTGGATTATTGGGCGCAGCAGGAAGTATAGGTGGTGCGGTATTGGGCAATAGTGTTCTACCTGGTGCTGGCGCAATACTAGGGTCTAGTTTAGGAGGGCAACTAGCCGGAGCATTGACTGGCTCTCCTGTTTCAGCAGGTACAGCGGGGACTATTGGGGGTGCAGTAAATCAGTATTACAATACCCAGAATGCAATAAATGCAAATAATTCCGCACTTACTGCTAATGTAAATGCAAATAATCTTGCTACCAATTATCAAAACACTGCATTGACAAATGCAACAAATGCTGACGCAAGTGGTTATCAGAACTCGCTTGCCGCACAGCAGGCTGCCTATAACCAGATCGCGGCACAACAGGCAAATGCTTACGGTAATGCCACAAACTATCAGAATACTGCTTACAATAATATAAACAATACCAACCAATCAGCTTACCAGAACTCACTTGCCGCGCAGCAGGCTGCCTATAATCGCTCTGTAGCGGCGCAACAAGCATCGTTAAACCAAGGCACCGCAAACGCTCAACCGTTTATTACGAGTGGCCAAAATGCCAATGCAACGTTAAGTGGGATGATGCCGTCACTGACACATCAGTATAATCTCTCTGATTATCTAGCTAGTCCTGAATATCAGGCGCAAATGGCCGCACAACGCAACATGGCTCAAGGACTAACTGCTCAGGCAGCAGCTACGGGGAATTTGGGTAGTGGCACAGCTTTGAATCAATTGCAACACAACGCAATGGATCAGGGTTTACAATTCTATCAAACAGGACTGAATGATTATAATAACCAGAACTTAAATACCTTCAACATGCTAAACAATGTAAGTAATGAAGGTAACACTGCAGCGACTAATTTGAATAATCTTGGACTGAATTATGCTAACCAGTTCAATACTGCCAACAGTAATTTAGCAAATGCCAACACTAATACAAATAATACGCTTGCTGCTAATACCAATACGCTCGGTACTAATTTTGCTAATTTAAATAGTAATACCGGTCAATGGAACGCTGACCAATTAAATACCGCCGCTACAAACAATGCCAATGCTATAGGTAACGTAAATATATGGAACGCAAATTCAACAGGAGTTAATAATCGTAATTGGGCGGATAATCTCAGCAAAAATGCAATTGCTCTAGGAGCACTAACAGGACAAACACAAATCGCTAATGCTGCAATTCAGAACACAGGTAACTCTAATCTCGCTGGTTACGCGAGCAAATTGTTAGGTGGTGGAGGTGGGACTATCGCGGGGGTAGGTGGTCTTAATGGTGGTGGAGGCGGGGCTATCGG
>VFSW01009984.1_pt1 | contig 13507 bp, 13 predicted proteins | sample 5358111 | NCBI WGS metagenome assembly VFSW01 (sample SAMN11554181, study PRJNA540505) | mine drainage metagenome | isolation source: sediment from site ElyBrook_90M | place: USA: Ely Copper Mine, Vershire, VT | collected 2017 | reverse complement strand
CCCCCCGCCCCGCCCCGCCCGGCCCGCTCGGCGGGCCCCCCACGCCGAAGCCCGCCGGGCCATATGCGTCGCCGCGCGGCCCGGATGGCGGGCGCAGCGCCGGGCTGTCGTAGAAGTCGCCGCCATAGCGACCTGGCACAGCTTCCGGGCCGCTCATGCGGCGGGCGGGCGAACGCTGGAAGTTGGTCAGCGTCGCGGCCAGCTCATCGCCATCACGAAAGCGCTGCGCCGGGTCTTTCGACAGGCACTTGAGGATGATGCGCTCCAGCGTCGGCGGGATGCGCGCATTCAGCGCGCTGGGCGGCTCCGGCTCCTCCTGGATGTGCTTCATCGCCACGGCGACTGGCGTATCGCCATCGAATGGCGTCTGCCCCGTGAGCATCTCATACATCACGATGCCCAGCGCATAGACATCCGCCGAGGGCCGCACGATCTCGCCCTGCGCCTGCTCTGGCGCGTAGTATTGCACGGTGCCGAGCGTCATGCCGGTGGTCGTCAGGCGCTCGGCGTCGGCGTCCTTGTACATGCTGGCGATGCCGAAGTCGGTCAGCTTGACCAGACCATCGTCGTTGACCATGATGTTCTGCGGCTTCACATAGCGGTGGACGATGCCGCGCCGGTGCGCCGCGCCCAGCCCCATCGCCACCGCCCGCGCGATCTCGACCGCGCGCTCCACTGGCAGGATGCCATTGCGTCGCTTGAGGTAGCGGCGCAGGTCCATCCCGTCAATGTATTCCATGACGATGTAGTAGCTCTCGGCGCTCTGACCGTAGTCAAAGACCTGCACGATGTTGGGGTGTTGCAGGGCTGAGGCCGCGCGCGCCTCGCGCTGGAAGCGGGTCACGAACTTGGGGTCGTTGCTGTAGACCTCGCGCAGCACTTTGACCGCCACCAGGCGGTCCATCATCGTCTCATCAACCGCTTTGAAGATCGTCGCCATACCGCCGCGGCCAATGGGTTCTTCCAGGCGGTAGCGCCCGCCGATGATCTCTGGTGACTCCATACCTCTCCCAACCGCAGTGGCCACGCCGCACGCTAGCCACCTCGCCTCGCCGCCTGACGTGGCCCACCGGGGCCCGGGTCAGCAGTTGAGCCGGGAGCGTAGCAGGCAACCGAAACGGAGGCTGCGCAGAGCATCTACCATCCGAGACGCCCAGGCGACGCGTAGCGACTGAGCGCTCGCTGAGCAGGAACCGCAGCGCCTGCCACTCGTCCGCCGCGCACGCCTAATCTAACGTGCGGCAGGGCGCCTGTCAAGCGAGAACGCGCATGGATGAGGCGGATGACATGGATAGTCAGCGCCCAGTCGATGAGGCTGCGCTCGTACGAGTGAGTGTACCACACCCGGCCCACAGCCGCAGGCGCGATGCCCGATATGCCTAGCGTCCTGGCAATCTCTCATAGAGAGTGTACGTGCCCTGAGGGCTGGCGCCTGTGATGCGCGTCACAGCGAGCGTCGGGGACACACCGCGAGCGCGGAAGCGACAGGCGAATGAGTATCGCGTCTCGCTATACCTCAGTAGTATTGCGTACCCCGCCCCTGCGCCGAGCCTGCTGGCGATTTTCTCCTGCGTGACGTGTTATGCTTTCTACATCTTCACCGCGCGCCACGCTCGCAGTGCGGCGCAGATGCAGCGATGCAGCCAAGTGGCGCATGAGGCTGCCCTGACTGCCTGATGACGGTGTGTTCGTCCACTGGAGAGGTCTGTGGCGACATGGAGCGCATGCTAAGCCCTCACGGCATCAAGTTCGAACATGAGCATATGATCACGCGGCGGCGCTGCTCGATCTGCGAGCGCAAGCTCGACCGGACGGCGTTCTACCTGACCGAGAGCGACGACGCGCCAGAGCCGCAGCAGGCATGGCTGCTCTGCGCGTCGTGCAATAGCGCCGTGCAGCTGGCGCTGATCCAGTCGCAGTTACGGTCCGCTGTACGCACGCGCGTGGCTGTCGGCCTGGTCGCCAGCGCGCGCAATCCTGAGCATCGCGCCAAGTGGTGGCAGGAGCGCTACTGGGATGAGTTGGATGATCGCGGATGGAACCGGCTCATCTGGTGGTTCTTTATGATCGTCGCCTTCGGCCACATCATCGTTTTCATCGTATTGATGATGTACCCCTTCATCATCCAGCGCTTTTAACTGGCGGACGCTCAGCGACTGCACTCCGTCCGGCGCCGCAGGGAGCGCAGCCTGCGGCAGCGCGCGGCGGTCGTCTAGCCGCCGAGATCCGCTCGCGCCAACACCTCGGCGCGCGTCGGTGGGTCGGCGCCTGGTCGTGTGCAGGCCAGCGCCGCCACAGCGAGCGCCCAGCTCAACGTCTCGGTCAGCGTCGCAGCGTCTAGCGCGAGCAGCGCATCGCGTTTGAGCGCGTCACGCTCGGCCAGCGAGCTGAGCAGTCCAGCGGCGAAGGCGTCGCCTGCGCCCACGGTATCGGCGATGGCGACACGCGGCGCGGGCAAGCGCAGAGCGATTCCGCTGGCTGAGGCGATCACCGCGCCCGACCCGCCCAGCGTCAGCGCGACCAACGCCGGGCCACGCGCCTCACCATGCGCCACATAGCGCGCCGCCACAGCCAGCGGGTCCTCGCGCTCGGCGCCTGGCTCCAGCCAGGCGAGATCGGCCAGGCTCAGCTTCAGCACATCGGCCAGCGCGATCAGGTGCGCCAGCGTCGCGCGGTAGGCCGTCTCATCCACGACCAGGCCGGGGCGGATGTTGGGATCGAGCGAGATCAGCGCGCGCCCGCGCAGACGTTCGGCCACTGCGCGCGCGGTCTGCGCCGTCGCGCCGCGCAGCAGGCTGATCGAGCCGAGGTGCAGCGCAGCAGTCGCGGCGTCGAGTGACGCGGGGAGATCCGCCAGTGTCAGCAGCGTATCCGCCGCGCCTTCGCCATAGAAGGTGAAGTCTGGCTCGGCGCTCGCAGCGCTTTCTGCCTGTGTGACGAACGCCAGCGTACTGCGCCCCGGCGCGATGGTGAGGTAGTCGAGGTTGACCGCCTCAGCGCGCAGGTACTCGCGGATGCGGCGACCAAAGAAGTCGTCGGCCAGCCTGCCCGCAAACGCCGCCGGAGCGCCCAGCCGCGCCAGCGCAACCGCGACATTCAGGATGGAGCCGCCCGGCGCGAGGCGAAATCCCACCGTCACGCCTGCCTGCGAGATCGGCAGCAGGTCCATCAGCCCCTCGCCGAGACAGGTGATCAGGCGCCACTCGGCCTGCGCCGCTTCCGCTGGTTGCGTCATCTTCGCGCCTGCCCTCCTCTGCCACGTCCACGGCTTCCACCGCGATGTCCTCTGGGGCGTTCTGAGCCGTATGGTATGCGCCATGCGCAGAGTTGACCCCTGGCCCCACCGCTATTCAAGCGTATTCTACACGCTGGACTCTCTCTAAATGCCTGGATGCGAGCGGCTGACGCGAGCGGCCTACCCTGAGCGCCTCGTGAGTGGACGGCGACTGTGCGCCACGTCGCATTGCGCTGCGCCCCTATGCTTGTATACTGCATGTGGCGAGGTGGCGCCCGTGCAGAGGCGTCCGATTCGTCTCTAGCTGGCGCACAACAGGAGGAGAGTGGATGAGCAGCTCGTCGGTCTCGGCGCCATCATCGCGCGGGGGCATTGTCAGCCCTCCACCGTACATGGCCACGCTCGTCGTCCAGGGACCGGCCTGGCGTAGCCGATTCGCTCAGGGCAATCAGATACCACTCTTCCACCCAGAGACGCATATCGGCAAGATCGCCAGCAACGACATCATGGTGACGGACCCCTACGCCTCGCGCATCCATGCGGTCATCCGCTGGACTCCACAGGGCTACCTGCTCGAAGACCTGCGCTCGACCAATGGCACCTACCTGAATGGCCAGCGGCTCACCGGTCCGGCGCTCTTGCAGCCCGGCCAGGTGATCCGTATTGGCCAGACCGAGCTGACCTTCTATCCACTGCAAGGCCAGGGCGGCCAGGGCCAGGGACGCATGGGCGCGAGCTACATGGCGACGCCCGCCGTCCCAGCCGCCATTCCTCCGGGCTATGCGCCATCCGCCGCGCCCGCGCCCTTCCAGTATGTAGATCGCGGGCTGCCCGCTGGCCAGGGCGTTGGTGGGTGGATCGGCCTGGAGTGGCGCAAGCATTACTGGAAGGTGCTGCTCATCGGGCTGATCTTGCTCATCGCCGGTGAGTATATGCTCTCGCCCAACATCCTTGGCGCCTCCGCGCTGTTCTTCGTCATTCCCATCGGCGCGGCGCTCGCGCCCGTTACCTTCTTCATCTACTGCTGGGATAGCGACTATCTCTCCGACATGCCCCGCTGGATTCCCTGGGGAGCGTTCATCAGTGGGGCTGCGCTGGGCGTCACGCTGGCGTTTATCCTCGAAGTTGTCTTCGTCCACGGCGACTCACTCGGCGCGTCGCTGGCGGTTGGCTTCATCGAGGAGAGCTGCAAGGCGCTGGCGGTAGTCTTCTTCCTGCGCAGCCGTCGTCTGCGCAGCGAGATCGATGGCGTCATTCTCGGCGCCGCCGCTGGCGCTGGTTTCGCCACGCTCGAAACGATGCTCTACGCCGTCACTGCCTATGTCGGCGGCTTCCAGGCTGGCGGCGGTGTCGCGGCGGCCAACCAGACACTGCTGCTGCGCGGGCTGCTGGCGATCTTCGGCCACGTCACCTGGACGGCCATCGTCGTCGGGGCGATCTGGCGCGACCGTGGCCAGCGCAGCTTCCGACTCACCTTCGGTGTGATTCTCGCCTTCGCCATCGCTGTACTGCTGCACGGGCTGTGGGATGGCGTGCCGATCATTGGCATGCTGGTCGCTGGCCTGGTGGGCCTCTGGCTGATACGCTTCTTCCTGCGCGAGGCGGTCGCGCGCGAGAAGTTCGGCGCCTATGCGCCGCCGCCACCGGCGCTGCCGCTCGCGCTCATTACCTACCTCTTCCACCCGTTCCGCGATCCGGCGCCACGACCCGCCACGCCGCCTGCTGGCTCGTTCACCGGCTCGTGGCAGATCGCGCCCGCTGGCGCGCCGAAGATGCAAGCGCCCTATCCGCCACAACAGGCGCCCTATCCGCCGCCGCCACAGCCGCCGCAGGCCCTCTATGCGCCGCCCCACCAGCGCGTCTGCGCGAACGGCCACGTCACCACCGACCCGAACGCGCAGTTCTGTCGCGTCTGCGGCCTGCCCCTGAGTAGGTAGTGACAGGTGTACAATGCAGGCGCGAGCGACGCGCAGGCGACACGCACGCGAGCGACAGAGAGAGAGGCGCACGATGCCCAAACAGACCCCTGGTCAGGATCAGCCGCAGCAGTCGGGCGGTGGACCGCAGGATGTCCCGCTGGATCAGCAGAATATTCCAGCGGAGCTGCCCGCCGACGCGCAGGAGCGCCTGGCGGAGTCGCGTGGAGGCGAAGGACGGCGCAGGCTCTTCACCAGCGACCTCTCGGTGAGCGAGCTAGCGTTGATCCATGAGGTGGGGTTCGAGCCGGTCGGCATGGTCGTTGGCTCCAGCGTCTACCACATTGGCTGGCAGCCCGCGTACGCCGCGTATGGCGGCTTCGGCATGGGCTATGTCTATCAGGATCAGGAGCTTGACACGCTGACAGCCGCGAAGTACCAGGCGCGCGAGCTGGCGATGTCACGTATGGAAGCTGAGGCCGACGCGCTGGGCGCCGATGGCGTCGTCGGCGTGCGACTGACGGTCGGCGCCTATGAGTGGGGCGCTGACCTCGCCGAGTTCATCGCCGTCGGCACGGCAGTGCGCGCGCGGGGCGCCAGCGCCGGGGCGTCGGCAGGCGCGGGCGGGAGCTTCCGCACGAAGTTCAACAAGCCGTTCACCAGCGACCTCTCTGGCCAGGAGTGCGCCACGCTGCTCAAGGCGGGCTACCGGCCGCTAGGGCTGGTGATGGGCGTCTCGGTGTACGCCGCCTACCAGAACGGCTACGAGTTCCAGATGATCTCTGGCTGGACCTTCGGCTGGACGGGCATGGGCGGCGTGGGCGGTGGCGGCGGCCTGGGCAGCTACAATCAGGAGGTCGTGCACTTCACCGACGCGATGTATGCGACGCGCGGCCTGGCGATGGGCCGCCTCTACCGCGAGGCGCAAGAGCTAGGCGCGGAAGGTATCGTTGGCATGCGCGTGGAGGTATCGCCCTCGCTCTCGAAAGATGATCCAGAGTTCTGGAACGAGCTGAACGAACGCGACGCGGGCATGCCCGCAAACCACTGGCGCACCTTCCTCGTAGATATGTTCGCCATAGGCACGGCGGTCACGCCACTCAGCGCCGATCATCAGATCGCGCCGCCGCAGATGGTCGTCTTTCTCGACAAATAGCCGCGGACAACCGCAGATATTCGCAGTGGCGCCAGCGCCACACGCGCGAGCGATGAGAGCGCGACGACAGGAGGAGACAGACGCAATGGCTGGCGACGATGATACCGACCAGGCAGGCATGCAGTTCGAGTTGCTCGCCGCTTCCCTGCGCGCCGACGCCAGCGACGCCGTCGCGTTTCTGGAGGCGCTCGGCGCCAAGCTGGGCGGAGCGCTGCCCCAACGTGTGCAGGTGGAGCGCGAGGGCGGCCTCTTCAACCGCGCGCATCATGTGCGACGCATCACCGTGCGGCTCGGCGAATGGGAGTACACGCTGGTCGCCGGGGCGGGAAGCGCGCTGGAGGCAAGCCGCACGCATGCGGTGCGTGGCATCACGCTGAAGAGCGAGCCGCTCAGCCTCGAAGACTGGATCACCGATCTCTCCGCCGACCTGGCTGACCTGGCGCGCACCAGCCTGCAAGATCAGATGGCTCTGCGCCGTCTGCTCAGCTAGCGCGCGACCCAGCCCAGATCCGCGCAATACCATCTCAGGCGCGAATCCACGCGAATTCAACCGCCAGCCAGCGAGTGGCTGACACAGTGCATGCAGCAACACAAGGGAGCAGAGACAATGCCGCGTCAGACACAGGGCCAGCAAGGACAACCAGGGCCAGCGGATCAGCAGGGGCAGCAGGGCCAGGGCATCCAGCCTGACCAGTCATCGGCGCCAGTGCAGATGCCGCAGCACGCGATCGAACGCCTCAAGCGCATGCGAGGCGGCGACGGCCAGCGTCCGCTCTTCACCAGCGATCTCTCAGTCAACGAGTTCTTGCTGGTGAAGGAGGCGGGCTTCGATCCGGTCGGCATGGTGGTTGGGTCGAGCATCTACCACATCGGCTATCAGCGCTCGATGTTCAACGTCAGCCAGGAATTGGGCGTGCTCTCGCAGGCGATGTATAGCGCGCGCGAGCTGGCGATGTCACGCATGGAGGCCGAGGCCGACGCGCTCGGCGCTGATGGCATCGTCGGCGTGCGGCTCGATGTCGGGCGCTACGAGTGGGGCGCCGACCTCGCCGAGTTCATCGCGATCGGCACGGCGGTGCGCTCGCGCGATGGCTCGAACCATCGCACCAAGTTTGGCAAGCCCTTCACCAGCGACCTCTCCGGTCAGGACTTCCGCACGCTGCTGGCCGCCGGGTATCGCCCACAGGGGCTGGTGATGGGGAGCTGCGTCTATCACATCGCCTACCAGGGGCTAGGCCAGTGGATGAAGACCGTGGGGCGCAACACGGAGATGCAAAACTACACCCAGGGCCTCTACGACGCGCGCGAGCTGGCGATGGAGCGGATGCAGGCCGAGGCCGAGAACCTCGGCGCCGATGGCATCACCGGCACGCAGATCAAAGAGTCGAGCCACGGCTGGGATAGCCATGTGATCGAGTTCTTCGCCGTCGGCACCGCTGTGGTCGCCATCAGCGACGACCACCAGATTACGCCGCCGCAGATGGTGCTCAGCCTGAACAGCTAGCCCTGCGCGACGAGCGTGCAGCGCACGTGAGAGGGGGCCGCGCGATGTCGCAGTCCAATGACGAGTTTCCGCCCTATCAGCAGCGCAATATGCCCTACCAGATGCCCTTGCGTCCGGCTGAGCCGCCGCCAATCTATAGCGGCTATGACGCCGCGCAATTCGGCCAGTATGGCCCCGGCTACCCGATGGGCAACAGCGTGAACGGTATCGCCATCGCTAGCCTGATCTGCTCGCTGCTCGGACTGGGACTGGTAGGCGTTATTCTGGGCCACCTGGGATTGCGCGAGATCAAACGGTCGAACGGCTACCAGGAAGGGCGCGGCCTTGCCATCGCCGGCCTGATCATCGGCTACCTGGAGATCGCGCTGGGCGTCGCGGTGGTGCTCGCCATCATCATCGGCGGCCTGGTATTGCGCGCCACGCCACAGCCCTAACGCAGGAATCGAAGCCTGTTCCCCTCTCCCATTGGGAGAGGGGCAGTGGGTGAGGACTGCGCCCCTCACAGAAAGAGCTATCCCTGTGCGCTCGGAGATCGTGCCGCCCAACCGCGTCATCACCATCGCGCTGATCCTTGGCCTCCTCGCGCTAATTGGCTACGGCGTGTATACACGCAACCCCGTCACCATCATCATCGTCGCCGTGCTGCTGGTCTTCTTCGGGCTGCCCGCGCTCGCGCTCTACAGCCTCAATCGTCGCACCCGCCAACGACCGCCCTCATTACATCCATCTGACGCGCCGGAAGATGCGCCAGTGTAGAGTTGAGCCGCATGACCGGAGCCAGACGACTGCGCTGCGCTGCCTCGACCGCTCCGGAGTCACGCCCGCCCGCATACGCAAAAATGGCGAGCATGCGCAAACTCGTCGCCCCCACTGTCGTTACCTTGTCGTTTTCGCGTCCGCCCGTTCGACGTACCTGTAGAATGGACACACGGCAGGCGATTTGGCCCCGCTGCGCAGGTTCATCGAGTAGACAGAGTCACCCAGAGGAGGGCGCGATGCGCTACGCATTGTTGATCTACACCGACCAGGAAACCCACATGCCCAAGACTGCTGAGGAGGGCCAGGCGGAGATGGACGCCTATAACGCCTTCGGCGAGCGGTTCAAGGACAGGATTGTTGGCGGCGAGGCGCTTGAGCCGTTCACTGCGGCGACGACGGTGCGGCTACGCGAGGGCAAGACGCTGACGACCGACGGCCCCTTCGCCGAGACGAAAGAGCAGCTTGGGGGCATCTACTTCGTCACATGCGACAATCTGGATGAGGCTATCGAGATCGCGGCGCACATTCCAGGCGCCGCCATCGGCTCCATCGAGGTGCGCCCGGTGGCCGAGTTCGACTAATTCACTCCTCTCCATACCCCTCTCCCTCTGGGGAGGGGGCCGGAGAAGGGGGTGTACAGATCGCCTATGCCACAGACATCGCAACAGACAGCTGCGACCATCGAGCGAACTTTCCGCGAAGAGTCGGGGCAAATGCTCGCCGCGCTGATCGCCAGCGTCCGCGACTTCGCCGTCGCCGAGGATGCATTGCAAGATGCGGTGGAGGCCGCGCTGCGCCAGTGGCCGCGCGAGGGGACGCCGCGCAATCCCGCCGCCTGGCTGACAGCCGTGGCGCGCCGCCGTGCGATCGACCGACTGCGACGCGACGTCACGCTTATGCGCAAGCAGGCGACCCTCCAGACACTTGCCGACCTGGAAGCTACATCCGCTCCACCTGCCGCGTCCAGCGATGGTACCGACGACGACGCGCGCTGGGACGAATTGCCAGACGAGCGGCTGAAGCTGTTCTTCACTTGCTGCCATCCCGCGCTGTCACTGGAGGCACGCATCGCCCTGACCTTGCACACACTGGGCGGCCTGGCGACCGATGAGATCGCCCACGCCTTCCTCGTCTCCGAGACGACGATGGCTCAGCGGCTGACGCGCGCCCGCCGCAAGATCCGCGACGCGGGCATCCCCTATGCCGTACCTCCCCTGCGTCTGCTGCCAGAGCGGCTGGAGGGAACGCTCACCACGCTCTACCTCATCTTCAACGAGGGTTACACTACCTCCGCAGGGACCACACTGATGCGCCGCGAGCTGTGCTCCGAGGCCATCCGCCTGACACGCGCGCTGGCGACACTGCTCGCCCGTGAGCCAACGCTACCCGCCGAGCCAGAGGCGACCGGCCTGCTCGCGCTGATGTTGCTGACCGATGCGCGCCGCGCCGCTCGCGTGGATGCGAGCGGCGACCTTGTGACGCTCGAAGACCAGGACCGCTCGCTCTGGGATCGCGCTGAGATCGCCGAGGGATTGGCGCTGCTGGACGAGGCGCTAACGCTCCGCCGTCGCGGTCCATACCAGCTCCAGGCGGCGATCAGCGCGCTGCACGCGCAGGCCGCCAGCGCAAATCAGACCGACTGGCGCCAGATTGCGCTGCTTTACGGCGCGCTGGCCGAGCTGACGCCCTCGCCCGTGGTGGAGCTGAACCGCGCGGTGGCTGTGGCGCTGGCCGACGGTCCAGCGGCTGGGTTGGCTCTGCTCGATGCGCCACTACTAGCCGCGCGCCTGGACGACTACCATCTCTACCATGCCGCCCGCGCCGACCTGCATCGCCGCTCAGGCGACGTTCCCGCCGCTGAGACAGCCTATCAGCGCGCGCTCGCCTGCTGCAAGAATCAGGTCGAGCGCCGCTTTCTGCTGCGCCGTCTGCGCGCACTCCGCCTTCCTTGACAGCGCCCCTCTCGCTAGTTTATAATCAATACAGATATGTAGTCGGTGCAATTATCTGGTGGTAGAGTCCATGCGAACCGTTGACCAGTTGATCGAGCATGTGCGTCAGCAGGGCGGCAAAGCGACCTCGCAGCGCATCCTGATCTGGACCTCGCTCTACGATGATCGCTCACATCCCACGGCGGAGGACCTCTACCGGCGGCTCAAGCCAGTGGCGCCCAGCCTCTCATTGACGACGCTCTACAACGTGGTCAACGAGCTTGTCGAGTGGGGTGATCTGCGGCGATTCGACACGGGCGACGGCCACATCCATTTCGATACCGATACGTCTGGCCATGCCGAGCTTGTCTGCATGCGCTGCCATGCGGTGATCGACGCGCCAGTCGGCTCTGTGCCGGAGCATCGCGTGCCGGAGGGCCTGGCAGGGTATATGATCGTCTCGCACTCCGAGCAGTACTTCGGCTACTGTCCAGCCTGCCAGCAGACGCTGCGGGTGGCCGAGAGCAAGTAATGGCTGTGAGCGTGGCCAGGTCGTGGGGCAACGAGGCGTCCGCGCGACTATCGCTACGTAAGCAAGGTGAGATAGAACCAGTGGCAGAGGGAGTTTCATGAGCACGGGAACGTCAGACAGTCGGCGGGCGGCGCTCGCTGTCATCTTGCGCACGTTTGGCATGTTCAACGCAGCGCGGCGGCTCGAAGGTGGCGCCCTGGTCGCTTCGGCGCAACATCAGGCCGACGAGCGCAGCTTCGTACTGCGAGTCGTGCAGCCGGGACTGGCTGGCCTGATGGATGGCTCCGTCTCGACACTGGCCCCCATCTTCACCGTCGCCTTCCTGACTGGCAAGCCATTCAACGCCTTCCTCGTCGGCATCGCCACCGCAACCGGCGCGGGCATCAGCATGGCCTTCGCCGAAGGCCTCTCGGATAACGGCGAGCTGACCGGGCGCGGCAATCCGCTCCTGCGCGGCGCAGTCACCGGGGTGATGACCTTCATCGGCGGCGCGCTGCACACACTTCCCTTCCTCTTGCCCAGCCTCCACGCCGCGCTGTACGCCGCGTATATCGTCGTCGCGGTCGAGCTGGTCGCCATCGCGGCGATTCGCCACCGCTTCTTTGGCACTAACTGGGGCCTCTCGATGTTGCAGGTCGTCGGCGGTGGCGCGCTGGTCTTCATCGCCGCGCTGTTCTTCGGTCACGCCTAACAGTGACCGACCCTCGCCCCCTGCCCCTTCTCCCCTACGGAGAGGGGGTATTTCGTCGCCCACTTGCTCACCTCGCGCTCTGGTCAAGCGGCCAGGGGGGAGGGTCACGCCCACTTCCCCCAAAAGGGTGAGCGCGAGTCCACGCCTGCGGGCGATGGCGCCAGCCTGACGCGCCTCTACACTGAGAGGCGAAAGGAGGCGTCAACATGAACGCCAGTGTCTCACCAACTACCACGCCAGCAGCCGGGCCATCGACACCAGACGCGCCGCGCGAGGGTCTCTTCATCAACCGCGACTTCGCGCTGCTGTGGACTGGGCAGACCGTCTCCATCCTCGGCGACTTCATCTTCAACACCACTCTCGTCGTCTGGATCGCCGCCACCATCGGGCGCGGCCAGACCTGGGCGCCACTCGCCGTCAGTGGCGTCTTCATCGCTGCCTCGGCGCCCGCCATCGTCGTCGCCCCCCTCGCGGGCGCGCTGGTGGACCGCCTGAGCAAGCGCGCCGTCATGCTCGCCGCCGCCGCGGTTAGCGCTCTCGTCACACTCGCGCTGATTCCGGCCACAGGCGTCGTGCGGCTGGGTCCGCTCCCGTCCCTGCCTCAGTCGCCACTCTGGACGTTGAGCGCGATCTACTCCGCTGTCGCGCTGCTGGCCATCTGCGCGCAGTTCGATCGTCCTGCGGCGCTCGCCCTGATCGGCGCCATCGTCAGTGAGCCTGGCCGCCCACGCGCAATGGGCTTTCTGCAGGGATCGCTTAGCCTTGCGATGCTCATCGGGCCAGCCATCGCGGCTCCGCTGCTGCTGACGTTCGGCGCGCAGTGGGCGCTGCTAATCGACGCCGCGTCGTTCGTTGTTGGCTTCGCCACACTCGCCGCGATGCGCCTCGGCCCCGCCTCCGCCGCGACGACGCATGCGGGAGCGCGTGGCAGTCTCGCCCAGGAGATACGCGAAGGTGTGGTCTATCTGCTGCGCGCGCCGACCCTGCGAACGCTGGCCCTCGTCACCGGCGTCGCGATGCTCGGCGCGGGCGCGCTCAACGCGCTCGATGTCTTCTTCACGACGCACAACCTGCACACGCCGCTGAGCCTGTATGGACTGCTCAGCACGGCGATGGGCCTCGGCCTGATCGCGGGATCGGTGTTGGGTGGTCTGCTCGCGGGACGCATCGGCCTGGCGCGCACATTCTGGCTCTCCACCATCATCCTGGGCGCGCTGGTGATCGCCTACGCGCGGCTCAGCAGCTTCGGGACTGCGGCTGTAGCGCTGTTCGTCATGGGAGCGCCGCTGGCCGCGCTGGAGGTCGCGGGCGCGCCGCTGTTGCTGCGCGAGACGCCCGAGCGGCTGGTTGGGCGCGTCACATCGCTGATCAACCCTATCGGCACGGTCGCCACGCTCGGCGGCGCCGCGCTCGCCGGCTACGTGGATAGCGTCGCCCTGCGCGGATTCTCGGCGCGGGCGCTCGGCATGACATTTGGCCCGGTGGATACGATATTCTGTGTGGCAGGGGCGCTAATCCTGGTGAGCGGCGTCTACGCGATGGTTGGGCTGCGCGGCGTTGATCGCCGCAGACAGCGTGGCGCAAGCGCCGCCGCTCGCGCCGCTGCGGACGTGAAGGAGGAAGCCCGATGACCATGCACACCGCGCCGATGGCTTCCACCACCGACTCGCGCCGCGGACACACGCCACTCTACCTGATCTTTCTGCTGGGGCTGAGCTTCGCCGTCGCGGGCCTGGCGGGCGCCGGGCTGGCGCTCTGGCTGGGCCGAGCAGCAGCGCGGCGC
>VFSW01009983.1_pt1 | contig 13507 bp, 13 predicted proteins | sample 5358111 | NCBI WGS metagenome assembly VFSW01 (sample SAMN11554181, study PRJNA540505) | mine drainage metagenome | isolation source: sediment from site ElyBrook_90M | place: USA: Ely Copper Mine, Vershire, VT | collected 2017 | reverse complement strand
TCCTTCGCGACCGAAACGCCGTCCTTGGTGACGGTCGGTGCGCCGAAGCTCTTGTCGAGCACCGCATTGCGGCCCTTCGGACCGAGCGTGACCTTGACCGCGTTGGCCAGAATATTCACACCCTTGAACATGCGTTGCCGGGCGTCGTCGCTAAAGCGTACGTCTTTTGCTGCCATTTTCCTTACCTGCCTATGACTCGTTGAGTTCTGTGGTAATTCATCGACCGTCGGAGTTACTTGCTCTCGACGACGGCCATCACGTCTTCTTCGCGCATGACGACGAGTTCATCGCCGTCCATCTTGACCTCGGTGCCGCTGTACTTGCCGAACAGCACTTTGTCGCCGACCTTCAGGTCGACGGGACGCACTTCGCCGTTCTCCAACAGCTTGCCCTTGCCCACGGCAAGGACTTTGCCGAAGATCGGCTTCTCGGTCGCCGTATCGGGAATCACGATGCCGCCCGGGGACTTGCGCTCCTCTTCCTCTCGTTTCACGATCACGCGGTCATGAAGGGGACGAATCTTCATAAGACAAGACTCCTAAAGCTTGGGGTACGGGATGGTCTACCTTGGAGAGGCGAGCCTTGTTAGCACTCCCCCCTCATGGCTGCCAATGATAGGGGCGGTTTTCGCCGATTCAAGCCCCTTGACACCGAAAGGGTTCAAACGGGCTGCATGCTGCATTGCCGCATCGGGTACACAACGCCCGTCCACCGACTCATCGCTGAGGTAAAGTGACGCCATGCCTCACCCACTCAACGGCTCAACCCCTCGATTCCTCGCCGCTGGCCTTGCGCTTGTCGCACTGGCGACGACGGCCCAGGCACAGCCGTGGTGGCTGCGCGGCAGTGCCGCCGCGGGCCGGCATTTCCTGCCGCCGGATGCGGCGTTTCGCGTCTCCGCCCGCATCGTCGGTGGGAAAATCGCCCTGCACTGGGATATCGCCCACGGCTACTATCTATACCGCGGCAAGATGAACATCAGCGCCGCTAGCCCGGATCTGAGCGTCGCGCCGCTACAATTGCCACCCGGTGTGCTGCTCACCGACCGGTATTTCGGACCTCAACAGGTCTATTTCCACCAGGCCAACGCAAGCGCGGCGTACACGCGATTCGACTACGGCGCGCATCCCATCCAAATCAAGCTCAGTTATCAGGGCTGCGCCAAGGCGGGCCTGTGTTATCCGCCGATCGTCAAGGTGATCTTCCCCGACGAAGCCACCCCGGCAATGACCGCGCCGAACCCATCGACACCCTCGGCCACGCGGGAGGGCATCGCGATCGGCGCGGGCCTGCTCGCCTTCCTGGCTGCCGGACTGATGGGGCGCGGCCGCCGCGCCCGCCCGCAGCGCGACGCATGAATCGCACCGTCACGATCGCCGCCGCGGCCGCGGTGGCGGTCTGCATCGCCTGGTTCGGACTGCGGCTCGAAACCTCTGACGATGCCGCAGTGCCCGCCGCCGATCGCGGCGTGCCGGTGCCGGCCGGCGAAGCCAGCGCCCCAAGCGCCGCCGATCGGGTGCCGATCCCGGCCGCAGCCTCCTGGCCAAAGGTGCGGATTCCGGCCCATTTGCCGCAATTCACCTTGCGTGGCCTCAACGGGGCGCCAAGCTCGATCGGGCAATTCAAGGGGCGCTCGCTGATCATCAACTTCTGGGCCACGTGGTGCGCCCCTTGCCGCCGCGAGATTCCGCTGCTGCAATCGATCCAATCGGCGTGGCAGCCGCAGCGCTTTTCGGTCGTCGGCATCGCCGTCGACCGGCGTGCGAGCGTCCTGCGATTCGCGCGCCGCTTCAAAATCAACTACCCGCTCATGAGCGGCGAGCAGGATGCGCTGAATGTCGCAACCGCCTTCGGCGTCGCCACACCGGCGTTTCCGTTCACGGTTTTCAGCGACCGCCGCGGGCGCATCGTCACGCTGTATCTCGGCGAATTGCATCGACCGCAAATCGAGTTGATCCTCGCCGTCGTCAAGCAGCTGAATGCGGATCGGATCGGACTGCCCGCCGCCCGACGGGAAGTCGAAGCCGGCCTTACCCAACTCAACGCCGGGGCGGCGACCGGCTGATCGGATGCCAAATCGACGGGTCGGCGATGTTCGCCGCAGAACCTTGCCAATTCGGCCCGATTTCCGGTTAATATCGCGCACCTACATTTTTTAAAACCGCAACAAACCCGCGATGGCTCGCATACTGCTGCTGAACGGCCCGAACCTGAACCTGCTCGGCTCGCGGGAACCGCAACTCTATGGAACGATGACGCTCGCGCAAGTCGAGCGGCGCCTGACGGAGCGGGCCAAGGCACACGGCATCGAACTCGCCTGCCTGCAAAGCAACGCCGAGCATGAACTGATCGCCCGGATTCACGCGGCCCGCGGCGACCAAGTCGCGTTCATGATCTTCAATCCAGGCGCCTTCACGCACACCAGCATCGCGCTGCGCGATGCCATCCTCGGCGTCGAACTGCCGTTCATCGAGGTGCATCTGAGCAACGTCTTCGCGCGCGAGGACTTCCGACAGCGCTCTTATTTCTCCGACATCGCGGTCGGCTGCATCATCGGACTTGGGACAGCGGGCTACGAGTTCGCGCTCGAGGCGGCGGCGCTGCGCCTCGCGGCCACCAAGGCCGGCCGGACGACCATATAGAATTGCCAAGGGGATCGACGATGGATATTCGCAAGGTCAAAAAACTCATCGAACTGCTCGAGGAATCGGGGATCTCCGAGCTGGAAATTTCCGAGGGCGAGGAGTCGGTGCGCATCAGCCGCTATCCACGCGGCTCCGTTTCGATCGCCGCGCCGGCGCCGGCCGCGCCGGCCGCGCCACTGCTGCCGCTCACCTCGCCCGCGACCGCGAGCGCGAGCGTGCTGGCGGAACGCAAGGCGGCCGTCGACAACCGCACGGTCACCTCGCCGATGGTCGGCACGTATTATTCGGCGCCTTCCCCCGGAGCCAAGGCGTTCGTCGAGATCGGCCACGAGGTCAAGGTCGGTCAACCGCTGTGCATCATCGAGGCGATGAAGATGATGAATCAGATCGAATCGGACAAGGCCGGCAAGGTCACCGCGATACTCGCGAAGAACGGCGATCCGGTCGAATTCGGCCAACCGCTGTTCATCATCGAATGACGCAGATGCTCGAGAAAGTCGTCATCGCCAACCGCGGCGAGATCGCGTTGCGCATCCTGCGCGCGTGCCGGGAACTCGGCATCAAGACCGTCGCGGTGCACTCGACCGCCGACCATAACACCAAGCACGTGCTGCTCGCCGATGAAACCGTCTGCATCGGTCCGGCCCAATCCGCCGGTTCCTACCTGAACATGCCGGCGATCATCAGCGCCGCCGAGGTCACCGACGCCGTCGCCATCCATCCGGGCTACGGGTTTCTGTCCGAGAACGCGGATTTTGCCGAACGCGTGGAGAAAAGCGGCTTCATTTTCGTCGGCCCGAGGGCTGAGACGATCCGCATGATGGGCGACAAGGTCTCGGCGATCAAGGTGATGAAGGCGGCCGGCGTGCCGTGCGTTCCGGGCTCGGACGGTCCGCTCGGCGAGGACGTCGATGAGAATTTTCGCATCGCCAAGGACATCGGCTACCCCGTCATCATCAAGGCCTCCGGCGGCGGCGGCGGTCGCGGCATGCGCGTCGTGCATACCGACGCGTCGCTCCTGAACGCGATCAGCGTCACGAAGGCCGAGGCGCTGGCCGCGTTCGGCAACGATCAGGTCTACATGGAGAAGTTCCTCGAGAAACCGCGCCACATCGAGTTCCAGGTGCTCGCCGACAATTACGGCCACGTCGTGCACCTCGGTGAACGCGACTGCTCGATGCAGCGCCGCCATCAGAAGGTGATCGAGGAGGCGCCGGCGCCGGGTCTCACCGCCAAGCAGCGCAAGACCATGGGCGAGCGTTGTGCGCGCGCATGTCGCGAGGTCGGCTACCGCAACGCCGGCACCCTGGAGTTCCTGTTTCAAGACGATGAGTTCTACTTCATCGAAATGAACACGCGCGTCCAGGTCGAGCACCCGGTCACCGAACTCGTCACCGGCATCGACATCGTCAAGACCCAGCTTTTGATCGCCGCCGGCGAGCCGCTCGCATTCGAACAAGGCGACATCGAGGTCCGCGGACACGCGGTCGAGTGCCGGATCAACGCCGAGGACCCCAAGACCTTCGTGCCCTCGCCCGGTCCGGTCAAACTCTGGCATGCGCCCGGCGGTCCGGGCGTGCGGGTCGACAGCCACATCTACACCGGCTATACGGTGCCGCCGTACTATGACTCGATGATCGGCAAGCTCATCGCCTTCGGCGACACCCGCGACACCGCGATCGCGCGCATGCGCAACGCGCTCGCCGAAATGGTGGTCGAGGGGATCAAGACCAACATCCCGTTGCACCAGGAGATCCTGAACCACTCGGCCTTCGCCCAGGGCGGTACCGACATTCACTACCTGGAGCGACGGCTCGGGATCAAGTGAGCCCGCCCCTTGCGATACGGCGATGCCCTTCCTTGAAATCGAATTCCCGCTCGAGGCCAGGGACGCCGAAGCCGTCGAAGCCGCCCTGCTCGCGGCGGGAGCCGCGTCGATCTCGTTTTTCGACCGTGGTGACGAGCCGATTCTCGAGCCGCGACCCGGCGAGGTCCGGCTGTGGAGCGACACGCTGGTGCGGGCCCTGTTCGACGGCACGAGTGATACCGACGCCTGGCTTTGCCGTCTGAGCGCCCTGCTCGGCCCGGAATTGACCGAAAGCGCAACGCTGCGCCACATCGCCGACCGGGCCTGGGAGCGCGAATGGCTCCGCGACTGGAAGGCGCTGCGCTTCGGGCCACGCCTTTGGGTCTGTCCGACATCGGCGGCAGCGCCCGCCGATCCGAACGCGATCGTGGTTCGCCTCGATCCCGGACTCGCCTTCGGCACCGGCACGCACCCGACGACCGCGCTGTGCCTCGAGGCGCTCGCGAAGCTCGAACTGCACGGCAAGTCGGTGCTCGATTTCGGCTGCGGCTCGGGAATTCTCGCCATCGCGGCGCTTAAGCTCGGCGCGGCGCACGCCTGCTGCGCCGATATCGATCCGCAGGCCTTGACCGCCACCCGTCAGAACGCGCACGCCAACGACGTCGCCGCGCGGCTCGAGACCCTCGATGCGCAGCAGCCGCTGCCGACGGCCGGGTGCGTCCTCGCCAACATCCTCGCCGGTCCGCTGATCGAGGCCCATGAGCGGCTCGCGGCGGCCTGCACGAGCGGCGGCGATCTGCTGCTCTCCGGCATCCTCGTCGCGCAGCAGGAGACGGTGCTGGCGGCATATCGCGCGTCATTTGATATCGTGGGCGTTGCGCAGCGCGAGGATTGGTGCTGCGTTCATGGCCGCCGCCGCCCGTACGGCGGCGGTTGCTGAGGAATCCGTCGCATGTACACACAATGCCCACAGTGCGAGACGATCTTCCGCCTTTCGGCGGAGATTCTCCATGCCGCCTCCGGCCAGGTGCGCTGCGGCCGCTGCGGCGGGGCATTCAACGCGCTCGATCGGATTGCAGAGCGCACGGATACCTTCAAGCTCGGTGAATCACCGCTCGATCTGGAGAATCGCGCCGATCGAATCCTCGGTTCCAACGGCGATGCGCCCGTCCACGGCGGGCAACCGGAGGACTGGAGCGCAGCGCCCGAGAATGCCGAGCCGCCCGGCCGGATCGAGCACCTCGAGATCATTGGTCCGCCGCTTCCGCCGGACGACGGCTCGCTGGAATTCACGCTGCCGCCCGGTGAACTCGACCGGATTTTCGTCCCGCCGGAGCACAACACCGTCTGGCCGCCGCCACCGCCGCCGATTTCCGCGGCGCAGGAAGCGCCGATCGAAGAACCGCTCCCGCCAGCCCCACCGGTTGAGCTCGACCGGCCTGCGCCCAAGCGGATCCGGCAGGGCCTCTGGCTGGTCCCGGCGGCGCTCATGCTCGCCCTGCTGCTCGCCGCACAGATCGTCAATCGCAACCGCGAGTACATCGCCGCGCACACGCCGCTCGGCGGTGCATTGCGCACGTTGTACGCGAAGCTCGGCCTCGATCTGCCCGTGCCGGTGGACCTGTCGGACTATCAACTCCGCCAGTGGGGCGTGACCGGGGATCCGGCCGCGACCGGCACCCTGCACGTGCGGGCGAGCATTCTGAACACCGCGGCGGTGTTCCAGCCGTACCCGCTGCTGCGCGTGACGCTCACCGATCGTTTCGGCAACCGCGTCGGCACCCGCGTGTTCCAGCCACGCGAGTACCTCGGCAAGCCGGCCGGACTGATGGCCCCGGGCCAACGCGCGGACGTGACCATCAACATCCTCGATCCGGGCAAGGACGCCGAAGGATTCGAGATCGATGTCTGCATGCGCTCGAGCACTCGCGCCATCACCTGCGACACCGGCGCGACGCCGAGCAGCCGATGAACGCGATCCAGATAGGGCGGTTCCGGCTGAGCTCGAACGTCGTCCTCGCACCGATGGCCGGCGTCACCGATCGGCCGTTTCGCATGCTGTGCCGCCGTCTCGGTGCCGGGCTCGCCGCCTCGGAGATGCTGAGCGCGGACTCGCGGCTATGGACCACCGGCAAGTCGCGACGCCGGCTCGATCACAACGGCGAACCCGGCCCTCGCGTGGTGCAGATCGTCGGCTACGATCCGGAAACGCTCGCCGATGCCGCACGTCGCTGCGTCGACGCCGGCGCGGACATCATCGACATCAACATGGGCTGCCCCGCGAAGAAGGTCTGCAACCGACTCGCCGGTTCGGCGTTGATGCGCGACGAGATGCTCGTCGCCCGAATCCTCGAGGCCGTGGTCGGCGCCGTCGACGCACCGGTCACGCTGAAGACGCGCACCGGCTGGGACCGCGAGAACAAGAATGGCGTGCGCATCGCCCGCATCGCCGAGCAATCCGGCGTGCGGGCGCTCGCGATCCATGGCCGCACGCGCGCCGACAAGTTCCTCGGCGAGGCCGAGTATCAAACCGTCCGCGCGGTCAAGGCCGCGGTGCGCATCCCGGTGTTCGCCAACGGCGACATCGATTCGGCGGCCCGCGCCCACACGGTGCTCGCCGAATCGAACTGCGACGGCATCATGATCGGCCGGGCCGCGCAAGGTAGGCCATGGATCTTCGATGAAGTCAATTTTTTCCTCGCGAACGGCGAAACACGCACCGATCTTCCACGACAAAACGTCCGTGATATCATGCGCGCCCACCTGGAAGAGCTGTACGCGTTCTACGGCGAAGAGTTAGGTGTTCGGGTGGCGCGCAAGCACTTGGGCTGGTACTGCGGACGACAAGTGGAACGAGAAGCATTGCGGCAGCGGGTGTTGCGTGAACCGACGGCACGCGAGCAGCTGCGCGCGGCGCTCGAGCTCTTCGATGTCGATTGCGCGGCTTGAAAGAACAAAGATCTCACGGGAAGTCGATTAAACGCCATGGCCGCACGGAAGAAAACGCGTCAGCGCAAGGATTCGCCGTCGCAATTCGATGGACGGGATCTGAAGGTCAACGGCACCGGTCTGCCCCTGCGCACGCAGGCGGAAGTCGCGCTGCAGTGCTATTTCGAGACACTCAACGGCCACAAGCCGGCACACCTGTATGAACTGGTGATGCGCGAGGTCGAGGAGCCGCTGTTCAAAATCGTCATGGACCATGCCGAGGGCAATCAGAGCCGGGCCGCGACGATTCTCGGCATCAACCGTGGCACGCTGCGCAAGAAACTCAAAGAGTTCGGGATCGGCGGGTGAGGCGTTCTTGTTGACGCCCATACGCCGCGCGCTGCTCAGCGTATCCGACAAGCAGGGGATCGTGGAATTCGCGCGCGCCTTGTCCGAGCGCGGCGTCGAACTCTTGTCGACCGGCGGCACCGCGAAACTCCTGGCGCAGCATGGCGTACAGGTCAAAGAGGTGGCCGAGCACACCGGCTTCCCGGAAATCATGGGCGGGCGGGTGAAGACGCTGCATCCGCGCATCCACGGCGGACTGCTCGGACGTCGCGGGGTCGACGAGACGGTGATGCGCGAGCACGGCATCCTGCCGATCGACCTGCTCGTCGTGAACCTTTACCCGTTCTCGGCGACCGTCGCCCGTGCGGACTGCAGCTACGAGGAGGCGGTCGAGAACATCGACATCGGCGGACCGGCGATGGTGCGCGCCGCCGCGAAGAACCATGCATCGGTGACCGTCGTCGTCGACCCGACCGACTACCGCGCCGTGCTCGATGAGCTGGCCGCGAACCAGGGCGCCACGAATCTCGGCGTGCGTCAGCGACTCGCGGCCAAGGCCTTCGCCCACACGGCGCAGTACGACGCGATGGTCTCGGCCTATTTCACCGGCGCGATCGGCGCCGAGTCGGCGGGCTTCGCCGACGACATGAACCTGTCGTTCCGCAAGCGGCTCGACCTGCGCTACGGAGAGAATCCGCACCAACAGGCGGCCTTCTACGCCGATCCGCGCGCGATCGGCGCATCCCTGGCCGCGGGCACGCAGCTGCAGGGCAAGGCGCTCTCGTACAACAACATCGCCGACGCCGACACCGCGCTCGAATGCGTACGGCAATTTGCGGAACCTGCCTGCGTGATCGTCAAGCACGCCAATCCGGCCGGCGTCGCGGTCGCTGCCGACAATTTAGCCGCCTATGAGCGCGCCTACCTCACGGACCCGACCTCGGCCTTCGGCGGCATCATCGCCTTCAACCGGCCGCTCGATGCAGTCACCGCGGCGGCGATCGTCGGCCGGCAATTCGTCGAGGTGATCCTCGCGCCGGGCATCGAGGCGGATGCCGCGGCACTGCTCGCGCCGAAGCAGAACATCCGCGTCCTCGACGTCGGCGACCTGAGGCGCCCGGTCGAACAGCGCTTCGAGTATCGCAGCGTGACCGGCGGGCTTCTCGTGCAGACGCGCGACGAGGGACGCATCGAGGCCAAGGACCTGCGGATCGTCACGAAGCGCGCGCCGACGGCGGCGCAAATCGAGGATCTGTTGTGCGCCTGGCGCGTCGCGAAGTACGTCAAGTCCAACGCGATCGTCTGCGTGAAGGATCGGGCCACGGTCGGCATCGGCGCCGGCCAGATGAGCCGTGTGGTCAGCAGCCGGATCGTGGCGATGAAAGCGCGGGACGCGGGCCTCTCCTGCGAGGGCGCGGCGATCGCCTCGGACGCGTTCTTCCCGTTTCGCGACGGCCTGGAAGCGGTCGCCGAATTCGGCATCGCCGCCGTCATTCAGCCCGGCGGATCGAAGCAGGATGCGGACGTGATCGCCGCGGCCGACGAACGCGGTATCGCGATGGCGTTCACCGGCATGCGTCACTTCCGTCACTGACGAGGAGGCGGCCCGCTCATGAAGATCCTGATCGTCGGCGGCGGCGGCCGCGAGCATGCGCTGGCGTGGAAGTGCGCTCAATCGGCGCGCGTCGAACTCGTCTATGTCGCCCCCGGCAATGCCGGCACCGCGCTCGAGCCGAAGACGCAAAATGTCGGGATCGCGGCCGACGACATCGAGGCGCTCGCCGCGTTCGCCGCGCGCGAACGCATCGACCTGACGATCGTCGGCCCGGAGGCGCCGCTAGTCCTCGGGCTGGTCGACCGGTTGAGCGAGGCTGGACTTGCCTGCTTCGGACCCCGACGTGACGCGGCACGGCTCGAGGGATCGAAGGCGTTCGCGAAGGACTTCCTGGTTCGTCACGGCATACCGACGGCGGCATACCGCAGCTTCACGTCGCGGGACTTCGATGCCGGGTACGTGCGCGCCTGCCGCTTGCCGCTCGTCGTCAAGGCCGACGGTCTGGCCGCCGGCAAGGGAGTCGTCATCTGCGAGACCCACGCCGAGGCGCTGCAGAGCGCCTCGCGCATGCTCGAGGGCGCCTTCGGTGCGGCCGGCGAACGCGTGGTCGTCGAGGAATTCCTGCACGGCGAGGAGGCAAGTTTCATCGTCGCCGCCAACGGACTCGAGGCGCTGGCGCTTGCCACCACGCAGGATCACAAGCGCCGCGACGATGGCGATGAGGGCCCGAATACCGGTGGCATGGGCGCCTATTCGCCGGCACCGATCGTCACGCCTGCGCTGCACGAGCGGATCATGCGCGAGGTGATCGAGCCGACGCTGCGGGGCCTGCACGCCGACGGCGTGCCCTACACCGGCTTTCTTTATGCGGGACTGATGATCGGTGCGGATGGCACACCCAACGTGCTCGAATTCAACTGTCGATTGGGCGACCCGGAGACGCAGCCGATCCTCATGCGTCTGACGAGCGATCTGCCCGACTTGTGCGAGGCCGTGCTCGCGGGTCGCATCGCACAGACCCGGATCGACTGGGATGCGCGCGCGGCGGTCGGCGTCGTGATGGCGGCCGGCGGCTATCCGGAGGCCTACCGCAGCGGCGATCCGATCCTTGGCCTCGACGCGGCCGCGCAGCTGTCGGGCAAGGTGTTTCACGCCGGCACCCGCCTGGATCAGGGGCGAATTCTGACCAGCGGCGGCCGCGTGCTGTGCGCGGTCGGTCGCGGCGACACGGTCGCTGCGGCACAGCACGAGGCCTACGCCCTCGTCGAGGCGATCCGGTGGGACTCGATGCAGTATCGGCACGACATCGGTCATCGCGCGATCGCGCGTGAACGCGAGGCGGATGCCGCCCGACGGACGCCCCCCACCGAGCGCGCCCGCTAGCGGCCGAGCCGCGAGGCATTCCAGCCGCCGCCGAGCGCCTGGATCATCGACACGCTCGCGCTCAAGCGACTCAATAATACGTTCAGCGCGCTCTCGCGGCTCGCGAGCGTGGCGGTCTGGGCGGCGATCACGCTGCTGTAGGGAACCACGCCCGCCTTGTATTGATCGAGCGTGAGCGACTGCGCCTCGCGCGCCTCCTTGACCGTCTGCCGCTCGATCAGCGCCTGCTTCTGCAGGATGCGCAACGAGGCCAGCTGGTCTTCGACCTGTTGCACCGCCAGGAGCACGGTCTGCCGGTAGTCGTCGACACTCGCCTCGTACGCGGCGCTGGCGGCGGCCTGCTGCGCGCGCAGAAGACCGCCGGCGAACAAGGTTTGCGCGATCGCCGGACCGAACGCCCAGACCTGGTTCGAGGCGCGGATCAGGGCCGCGAAGGCTCCGGCCGAATAATCGTCCGAACCGGTCAACTGCAGGGCCGGAAAGAATGCGGCGCGGGCCACGCCGATCTGCGCGTTCGCCGCCGCCACCCGGCGCTCAGCCTCGGCGACATCCGGGCGGCGCTCGAGCAGGGCCGATGGCAAACCGGCCGGCACCACCGGGACGGCCGTGGGCATCGCCGCGGGTAGCAGGGAGAATCGCGCCGGCGGCTCGCCGACCAGCACGGCGATCGCATGTTCGAGCAGCGCCCGCTGGATCCCCGCGTTGACCTGCTGCGAGCGGCTGCCGAGCAGTTGCGTCCGGGCGCTGAGGACATCCGCCTTCGCCGCGACACCGAACCGATAACGGCTCTCGGCGATCGCAAGCGAACGCTGTTCGGCGGCGACGGTGTCCGCGAGCAGGGCCTGCAGCCGATCCTGCGCGCGCAGCGCGAAATAGTCCGACGCCAGTTCGGCCTGCACCGACAGCGTGGCCGCCGCGAGCGCGGCGCGGCTCGCTTGTTCCGTGTCCTTGCTGCTTTCGGCCGAACGGCGCACGCCTCCCCACACATCGAGGTTCCAACTGCCGCCGACCCCGAGTGAATTCAGGGTGCGCGAAACGCCAAGCGTGGTCGTGCGCTGTCTGCCGAGCTTCAGACTCAGCGTCGGCCAGAATCCGGCGCGCGCCTCGCGTACGAGCGCCCGCGCCTGCTCGACCGCGGCGCCGGCCGATTTGATCGTCTGATTGGACACGTCGACCCGGCGCTCGAGCGCATCGAGCACCGGATCGCCGAAGATCCGCCACCACGGACCCCGGTCGAGCACGTCGGCCGGCTCACTCGGTTTCCAATCGGCCGCCCCCTCGTAGACGGCGCCGACATCGGCGCTCGGGCGGCGATAGTTCGGCCCGACCGCGCACGCCGTCAGCACCGCGCTCAACGCCAGGGCGAGCAAACCCGCCGATATCGATTGCAGCCTCATGCCCCCGCCTCCAGTGGCCGGCCCGGAACTGCGCCGGCGGTCGCGCGGCGCCGGCCGAAGCGCCGTACGTATAGATAGACAACCGGTGTCGTGTAGAGGGTCAGCAGCTGACTCACCACCAGACCGCCGACGATCGAAATGCCGAGCGGTCGGCGCAGCTCCGTGCCGTCACCGGAGGCGAGCGCGAGCGGCAGCGCACCGGCGATGGCCGCGCAGGTGGTCATCATGATCGGGCGGAAACGCAGCGCGCAGGCCTGGGCGATCGCGGTGCGCGAATCCAGACCGAGACTACGCTCGACCTGCAGGGCGAAGTCCACCATCATGATCGCGTTCTTCTTGACGATGCCGATCAGCAGCAGGATCCCGAGAAACGCGATCAGGCTGAACTCCGTGCCCGTGATGATCAACGCGAGCAGCGCGCCGAGGCCGGCCGAGGGCAGCGTCGAGAGGATCGTCAAGGGCTGGCCGTAGCTCTCGTAGAGCACGCCGAGCACCACGTAGATCGCGAGCAGCGCGGTCGCGAGCATGAGCGGTTCGTGGCCGGCGCTCTGCTGAAATAGGCGTGCGGTTCCATACGGAGCGCCGTGAACGCCGACCGGCATGTGAATGCGCGCCATCGTCCGCGAAATCGCGGCGAGCGCCTGGCTGAGCGCCACGCCGTGCGCCAGATTGAACGCGATCGTCGTCGACGCCGAGGTGCCCGTGTGCTCGACGCTGAGCGGTGCACTCGAGGTCGAGAAACGCGCGAACGCCGCCAGCGGCACGACCGTTTCCTTGACCGTGCTGATCGCCGCGCCGGTGGAGGTGTTGCCGCGACCGGCGTTGGCAAGAGAATTCGCGGCCAGATTGCGCGCCGAATCCATCGCCGGCGCGCCGGCGGAGGGCGCCGACGGCGATGCGGCGGAGGTGCCGGTGCCGCCGGCAATGGCTTGGATTGCGGTCGTGCCGGCAACCGCCTGCGTCGCCTGCGTGCCACTCACCGGAGCGCCGGCGGTGCTGACGTAGATCTGCCGCAACACCCGCGGATTTTGCTGGTATTGCGGGGCGATCTCCATCACCACGTGGTACTGCTGCGGACTGTCGGGGTTGTAGATCGTCGACACGGGCGATTGGGCGAACGCGTCGGCAAGCGTGGCGTCGATCTGGCTCTCCGTCAAGCCGAGTCGCGACGCCATGTCGCGATCGACGATCACGTCGGACTGCAGACCACCCGGTTGCAGATCGCTGTCGACATCGGTGACCTGCGGCACGTGCTGCAGGGCGGCACGCAACTTTCTCGACCAAAGCCGCAGCTCCCTCAGGTTGTCGCCCAGCAGGGTGTATTGGTACTCGGCGTTTGCCGAACGCCCGCCGCCGCCGCCGATGTCCTGCGCCGATTGCAGGAACGCCGTAACGCCCGACACGCGCGCAAGCTTCGGACGCAACCGGTCGATCACGCCCTGCG
>VFSW01009982.1_pt1 | contig 13507 bp, 13 predicted proteins | sample 5358111 | NCBI WGS metagenome assembly VFSW01 (sample SAMN11554181, study PRJNA540505) | mine drainage metagenome | isolation source: sediment from site ElyBrook_90M | place: USA: Ely Copper Mine, Vershire, VT | collected 2017 | reverse complement strand
CCGAAGTGGCCGAGGGGCGTGGCCGTCTTGATCTGGTCCTGGAGCGCTTCCGGCAGATCCTTCGTCAGCTCGGTGACGATGAAGCCCGGCGCGACGGCGTTGCAGGTGATACCGCGCGACGCCACCTCGCGAGCCGTGGCCTTGGTCAGGCCGATCAGGCCGGCCTTGGATGACGAGTAGTTGGCCTGGCCCATCTGGCCCGCCTGGCCCGACACGCTCGACATGTTGACGATGCGGCCGGCGTGGGCCTTGAGCATCGGCCGGATGACCGCCTTGATCATGTAGAAGGCGCCGAAGAGGTTGACCTCGAGGACCTTCTTCCAGTCGTCGATCGGCATCCGCATGATCAGGTCGTCGCGGGTGATGCCGGCGTTGTTGACCAGGATGTCGACCTTGCCGAACTCCTTGACCGCGGCGTTGACGGCGGCGACGCAAGCCTCCGGATCGGTCACGTCCGCGGGGATGTAGAGAGCGCGGCGACCGAGCGCCCGGATGTCGGCGACGGTGGCTTCGGCGACTTCGGCGCGGCCCACGTCCACGAAGGCGATGTCAGCGCCCTGCGCCGCGAGCTTGAGGCAGATCGCCCTGCCGATGCCGCGGGCGCCGCCGGTGACGAGGGCGGATTTGCCGGTGAGATCGAGCATCAGTTCCTCCTGCGAAGGTCTGGTTCAGCGCCACTCCCGGGCGACGTCGTTGGTTGTGTGGATGTCACATCATCGCCATGCCGCCGTCGACGGCGAGCACCTGGCCGGTGATGTAGGCGGCCTCGTCAGAGGCCAGGAAAACCACCGTGGCGGCCACCTCGTCGGCCGTTCCGGGCCGGCCCAGGGCAACCTGGCCGACGATGGCGTCGCGAGCGGCCGGCGGCAATTCGTCGGTGAGATCCGTGGGCACCAGTCCGGGGGCGACGGCGTTGCACGTGATTCCGTCTTGCGCGACCTCGCGCGCCACCGACTGCGTCAGGCCGATCAACCCGGCCTTGGCCGCCGAGTAGTTGGCCTGGCTCGCGTTGCCGGCCTGGCCCGCGACGCTCGCGATGTTGACGATCCGGCCTCGCCCGGCCCTCGACATCTCGCCGAGCGCCGCCCTGGTGACGTACATGGCGCCCGAGAGGTTGGTGTCGATGACCCGGGCCCAATCGCCGATCCCCGTGAACGCGATCAGGTGATCGCTGGTGATGCCGGCGTTGTTGACCAGGATGTCGATCCGGCCGAAGACCGCCGTGACGGCCTCGATCAGCCTGGTGGCGTCCTCGGGTCGAGCCACGTCGGCCTGCACGGCCAGGGCGCGGCGGCCGAGCTTCTCGACGGCGGCGCGGGTCTGCTCGGCCGCGGCCGCATTGCCCCGATAACTGAACGCGACGTCGGCGCCCTGGGACGCGAGCCGGAGAACGATGGCCCGACCGATGCCACGCGATCCACCCGTCACGAGGGCGGACTTGCCGGTGAGGTCGAGCATCGGTTCCTCCTCTCTCGATTGTGGCCGGACCGCCGACGGCGCCCGACCGCCGAGCTTCGAGTCGTCAGGCCGGTTCCACGGCTGGAGACGATTGGCGGGCACGGACCCACTCGAGGTCCGGCGGGAACGGGTTGATCGCGTCGAGGTAGCCCGGGGCGATGCTGACCTGCTCGGGGCCGATGCCGGCGGCGCGAGCCGCCTCGGCGGGGTCCCCGGTCCACTCGAACGCGATCGCCGCCGAGGTGAGCCCGGCGCCGAAGGCCACGAGGAGGATCTTGTCGCCGGGCTTGACGCGGCCGGCGTCCACGGCCTCGGCGAGGGCCAGCGGCACGGAGGCCGCCGACGTGTTGCCGTAGCACTGGACGTTGACGAAGACCCTGTCCATCGGGAAATCGAGCGCCTTGGCCAGGCCCTCGATGATCCGGATGTTGGCCTGGTGGGGAATGACGAGGTCGACCTCGTCGAGCGTCCAGCCGGCCTTCTGCACGGCGGCCGTTGCGGTGGAGCCGAGCGTTCGGACGGCCATGCGGAACGTCTCGGAGCCCTTCATCTTCATGAAATGCTCTCGGGCTTCCAGAGTGGCCGCGTTCGCCGGCCGGGCCGCTCCGCCGGCGGGCAGCCAGATGAAGTACGCGCCGGATGGCTCCGTGGTGAGATGGACGCCCAGCGTCCCACCCGGCTCCTCGGAAGCCGAGAGCACCGCCGCACCTGCGCCATCGCCGAAGAGGATGCAGGTGCCGCGGTCGGTCCAGTCCGTGGCGCGGCTGAGCGTCTCGGCCCCGATCACGAGCACGTGCTTCGCGAACCCGGACATGATGTAGGCGTAGGCGGTGGCATACCCGAAGAGAAAGCCCGAGCAGGCCGCCGCGAGGTCCATTGCCGCGGCCCGCTTGTTGCCGATGGCCGACTTCACCAGAGCCGCGGCCGACGGCATCGGATAGTCCGCCGTGAGAGTGCCGACCAGGATCAAATCGATGTCGTCGGGCGCCAGGCCGGCCGTGGCGATGGCTCGCAGACCCGCGACGGCGGCCATGCTGGCGGTGGTTTCGTCGGGACCGGCGATCCGCCGTTCGCGAATGCCCGTGCGACTGACGATCCACTCGTCGTTGGTCTCGACCATCTTCTCCAGATCGGCGTTGGTCAGGACGAGGCTCGGAGCGTAGGCACCCCAGCCGGTCAGACGCACGCCCAGGACGGGACGCGTCATGCGGGTTCGACCTCGATGAGGGTTTGCTTGGCCTTCACGAGCTTGCCCGTCTCGGCCACGATCCGGACCACCCGACCGGCCTGGTCGGACTTGATCTCGTTGAAGAGCTTCATGGCTTCGATCAGGCCGACGACGTGGCCCACCTCGATCTTCTGACCGACGGTGACGAAGGGCGGCGACGTGGGCGACGAAGCGCTGTAGAAGACCCCCGTGAGTGGCGCCCGGACTGCCTTGACGGTGGGGGCGGGAGGCTCGCTCGACGCGGGCGCGGCCGGCGCGGGTCCGGGATCGGCCGCGGCGGCACCCGGCCCGGAGCTCACCACGACGGGGGCCAGGGCGGCCGGCTTGCGCAGGATGATGCCAGTCTCGCCGGACTGGACCTCGATCTCCACGAGATCGCTCTTCTCGAGCAGCGTCCCGAGGCGGTCTATCAAGCTCAACAGCGACGCCGTCTCGGCCGAAGTGCTCGCGGCGACCTCGCCGCTCGCGGCCTCGCCGGCCTTGCCGGCCTCGCTCGGCTTGCCGATCGGATCGTCCCTTGTCTCGCTCATCGTTGGACCCTCACTCCGACCAGCGCCGGATCACCAGCGCGCTGTTCTGGCCTCCAAAGCCGAAGGAGTTGGATACCGCGACATCGACCTTCCGCCGGCGGGCCTTCATCGGGGTCAGGTCCATTCCCGCGGCGGCCTCGTCGGGCTCGTCGAGATTGATCGTAGGGGGCACGATGCCCGTCCGCACGGTCATGATCGTGGCGATCGCCTCGATCGCGCCGGCGGCCCCGAGCGTGTGTCCGAGCATGCTCTTGTTCGCGGTGATGCTGACCTCGCCGACGCGATCGCCGAAGAGCGTCCGCATAGCCTCGAGCTCGCGCGGATCGCCTTCGGGCGTGGACGTGGCATGGGCGTTGACCATCTCCACGTCGTCCACCGTCAGGTGGGCCTTCTCGAGGGCGCGGCGGATGGCCCGGACGGCGCCGGCTCCGCCCGGCGCGGGCAGGGTTATGTGCGAGGCGTCGGCGGTGGCCCCGTAACCGACGATCTCGGCGAGCGGCTCGGCGCCGCGGGCCCGGGCGTGCTCGATGGTCTCCAGGACCACGACGCCGGCGCCTTCGCCGATGATGAAGCCGTCGCGATGGACGTCGAACGGCCGCGAAGCCCCGGCGGGATCGTCGTTGCGCGTGGACAGAGCGCGCATGGAGGCGAAGCCGCCCACGAGCGCCTCATGCATCGTGGCCTCGGTGCCGCCGGCGATCATCACGTCCGCGTCGCCGCGCCGGATCGTCTCCCACGCTTCGCCGATGGAGTGACCGCCGGTGGCGCACGCGGACACGACGCTGAAGTTGGGGCCCTGCGCCCCGAAGATGATCGAGATGACGCCCGCCGCCAGGTTGCTGATCGCCATCGGGATCAGGAATGGCGACATTCGATCCGGGCCGCGCTCGCCCATGAGCAGGATCTGGTCGGCGAGGGTCCTGATACCGCCGATCCCGGTGCCGACGATGACGCCCGTCCGCTCCGCGAGCTCGCCCTCGAGATGGACCGGCAGTCCGGCCTGGGCGATCGCCTGGTTGGCGGCGAGGAGGGCGTACTGGACGTAGCGGTCGTTGCGGCGCTGGGCCTTCGAGTCGAGCAGAGGCGACGCGTCGAAGTCCTTGATCTCGCCGGCGATCTGGACCGGCAGCCGCGAGGCGTCGAACTGGGTGATGCGCGTGACGCCGGAGCGGCCCGCCACGAGGGCGTCCCAGGTGCTGGCCACGTCGGAGCCCAGACAGGTGATGACGCCCATGCCGGTAACGACCACGCGCGGCGGACGGCCGTCGGCCGCCGCCGCATTGTGAGCTGGCTGCGCGAGCTCGGCTGCCAGGTCATGGTTTCTCATCGAACGAGTTTCCCTGTCCTGATTGTGGCCGCGCGGTAGACGTCGCCGGGGAGGCCCCGGGCGGAGACGGCGTTCGCGGCCGTCATGACGTCGTAGCTCGTCCGCTGAATTTCCGCCCTGACGCCCTCGTCGTCCACGTCGATCAGGGCCCAGCTGGCCGTGGGGTCGCCGTCGAAGACGAAACCGGCGCTGCCGGCATTGACGATCGTCCGCCAGCCCACTTCCCGAACTTCGGGGACATGGGTGTGGCCGCAGACGATGACCTTCGCGTCGGTGCCGCTGACCCGCTCGATGGTGACCACCGGATCCAGGTCGGTTCCGAGTCCATCGGTGAGCGACCCCGGCGAGGCGTGGCAGAAGAGGACGAGGTCGCCGTGCGGGGAGCCGTCGTCGCCGACCCGCAGACGCCGTTCCCAGGGCAGGTGGCGCAGGTAGCTCACCCCGTCGTCGCCGATCTGGTCGCGCGCCCACTCGGCCGCCCGCCGGTAAGAGTCGGGCGCGCCGTCGGAGAACCACGGGAAGGCCGCGGTGTAGTCGCCCTCCGCGACCGCGAGGTCCGTGTTTCCCAGGATCACGAAGGCCCCCGCGCGCTCCATCTCCTGGACCAGCGCCAGCGTTCCGACCGGATCCGGGCCGTTCATGAGGAGGTCGCCGCAGATCGCGACGTAGTCCGGCCGGGCCGCGTTCACGGCCTTGTGCACGGCTTCGAGCGCCGGCAGGTTGCCGTGGATGTCGGAGATGGCCGCGATGCGCGTCATCAGCGGAGGACGCTGTCGGGGGCGATGATGAAGCTCAGCTTCGCGTCGCAGGCGACGTTGCCGTTCACCGTCGCGATGCCGTGTCCGCGCCCGAACTTGCTGCCCAGGCGTTCCATCGTGACCTCGAGCCGGAGCTGGTCGCCCGGAGTGACGAGGTACTTGAAGCGGCACTCCTCGATGGAGGCGAAGAGCCCGAGGCGATCGCCAAAGCCCGGCTGCTGGGCGACGTACACGCCCATCGTCTGGGCGAGCGCCTCCACCTGGAGCACGCCCGGCATGATGGGTTGGCCCTGGAAGTGGCCCTGGAAGAACCACTCGGTGGCGGTGACCGACTTGAGCCCGACGATCCGCTTGTTCTCCGGGTCGTACTCCACGATCCGGTCCACGAGGAGGAACGGCCAGCGATGCGGGATCAGCTTCTCGATCTGGCGCGTGGTGAGGATCGGCCCTCCGGGCGCGGCGGTCTCGGTCACGTGGCGGCTCCTGTGGCGGTAAGGCGGCGGGCTAGCGGTTTCCGGCGGCGACGAACGGGGCGCTGCCGACCCGGTCGAGCAGGTTCGTCGTCACCTTGCCGTCGATGAAGACCTGGTTGGCGAGGATGGCCCGGTGCAGCTCGATGTTGGTGGTCAGACCATCCACGAGAAGCTCCCGGAGCGCGGCATCGGCGCGGGCAATCGCCTGCGGCCGGTCCGGAGCCCAGACGGAGAGCTTGCCGAGGAGAGAGTCGTAGAAGGTGGGCACTTCGTAGCCCGGATAGACGTGCGAGTCGACACGGATGCCGGGCCCTCCGGGAGCCAGGTACGCGCCGATCTGGCCGGCCTGGGGCCGGAAGTCCTTGGCGGGATCTTCGGCGAGGATCCGGAACTCGATTGCGTGGCCCTGCGGCTTGACGTCCGCCTGGGTCAGGCCCAGGGGCTCGCCGGCGGCGATCCGGATCTGGAGGGCGACCATGTCGATGCCGGTGGTGAGCTCGGTGATGGGGTGCTCAACCTGGACGCGGCAGTTGATCTCGATGAAGTAGGCCTCGCCCTTCGAATCGATCAGGAACTCGAGGGTGCCCAGGTTCTCGTAGCCGGCTTCGGCGATCGCCCTCAGGGCGCGCTCGGCCAGGTCCCGGCGAGCGGCCTCCGAAAGGGCCGGGCTGGGAGTCTCCTCGATCAGCTTCTGATGGCGGCGCTGGACCGAGCAATCGCGTTCGCCCATGTGGATCGCGTTGCCCTGGCGGTCGATGGCGACCTGGATCTCCACGTGGCGGTTGTCGTCGAGGTACTTCTCGAGGTACAGCGAGTCGTCGCCGAAACCGGCCTGGGCCTCCGAGCGGCTGACCTTGAAGGTGGCCTCGAGCTCGCGGGCGGTCCGAACCAGGCGCATGCCCTTGCCGCCGCCACCGGCCGACGGCTTGATGAGGACCGGATAGCCGATCTGCTCGGCCTCCTCGAGGGCGTGGGCCTCGTCGCGGAGCATCCCGGAGCCGGGCACGGTCAGCAGCCCGTGTGAGGCGAGCAGGCGGCGCGTGGCCTCCTTCGAGGCGAACTTCTCGAGCACCTCCGCGGGCGGGCCGATGAAGGTAAGGCCGTGGGCCCGGACGACGTCCGCGAAACCGGCATCTTCGGAAAGGAAGCCGTAGCCGGGATGGATGGCGTCGCAGCCGGTCACGATGGCCGCCGAAACCACGGCCGGCGCGGAGAGGTAGCTGCGCCTGGCGTCTGCCGGGCCGATGCAGATGGCCTCGTCGGCGAGCTGCGGAGCCAGGCTCTCACGGTCGGCTTCGCTGTAGGCGACGACGGCGCCGATGCCCATGGCCCGGCACGCTCGCAGGATCCGAAGGGCGATCTCGCCCCGGTTGGCGATCAGGATCTTGTTGAACATCAGGGCCTGCCCGCCACGGGGGCCGCGGCAGCCTTCTGCCCGGGAGTGGGTCGATCGGTCGCTCCGTCCGCTCCCGGCACCTCGATGCGGACGAGCTCCTGGCCGTATTCGACCGCCTCGCCCGCCTCGGCCAGGCTGGAGCCGATCACCCCGTCGATCGGCGAGAGGACGTCCTGCTGCACTCCGAGCACGTCCACGAACCCGATCCTATCTCCGGCTCGCACGCGCATCCCCACGACCAGGTCGCGGCGCGGGGTATAGACGCCGACCGCGGGCGAGCGGGCCACGATAGCCCCGAGCTCTTCATCGGCCGCCGTCTCGGGGGCGTGGCGGTCGCGATCGTCGCGATGTCCGGCGGCCGGCGGGCGTACGGCCGCCGCACCGTGAAGCCGATGCTCGTCCACCCGGACCCGGTGCTCGGCTGTTGCGGGCTTGCGCAGCCGGGCCTTCCAGGCGCCCTCGCGCACTTCGATCTCGCCCAGGCCGCTGCTCGAGAGTCGCGAGATCAGGGCCGGCAGCAGCTCGTCGGCGAGGCGGTTGATGGCGGCATGGTCGCGCAGCGCTCGGACGGCGTCGCGGCCGAGGTCGGAGCTCGATCCGAGCGTCCCGGAGTCTGGATCCTCGGGTTTGCCGAGCTCACGATCGGTGGGCTTGGTGACGGCCATCCGCTACTCCTCTCCCCGGCCCGGCTGGCCGTTGCGCCTGGTTCCGAGCATCTGCGGAACGGAGGGTCGGCCGGGCAGCAGGCCCCGAAGCTTGTCGCCGAGTCCCGGGCGTTCCGCGGGAGCGGCCGGCCTGTCTGCCACGGTGTAAGGCCCATAAGCGCGATAGCGATTGAACCGGGCCTCGACAAGCTCGTCGAGGCTCAGCTTCGTGAGCACGTCAAGCCTGGCGTTGACGGCGTCGCGGATCCGGCGGGCCGTCTCGGCGGTGTCCGTATGAGCTCCCGCGCCGGGCTCCGGGATCACCTCGTCCACGATCCCGAGCTCGTGCTGCTCGCCGGCGGTGACCTTCATGGCCACGGCCGCCTGCTGGCTCTGCTCCGCGGATCGCCACAGGATCGTGGCGCAGCCTTCGGGGCTGATGACCGCGTAGATCGAGTTCTCCAGCGCCAGCACGCAGTCGCCCACGGCGAGCCCGAGCGCTCCGCCGGAACCGCCTTCGCCCGTGATCACGACCACGATCGGCGTGCGGAGCCGGGTCATGATCCCGATGGACGTCGCGATGGCCTCGGCGATGCCGCGCTCCTCGGCCGCGGCGCCGGGGAAGGCGCCCTGGACGTCGACGAAGGTGAGCACGGGCATCCCGAACCGCTCGGCCAGATCCATGATCCGGTTGGCCTTTCGATAGCCCTCCGGATGCGGCAGGCCGAAGTTGCGGCGGATGTTCTCCTCGGTGTCCTGGCCCTTCTGGAACCCGATGACGGCAATGCGCCGGCCGGAAATCTTCGCCAGACCCGCAACGATCGCGGAGTCGTCGCCGAAGACGCGGTCGCCGTGGAGCTCGACGAACTCCTCGGCCATGAACTTGAGGAGCTCGAGAGTGTGCGGCCGCTTGAGATTGCGGGCTTGCTGGACGTGGGCCCAGACGGCCGCCGTTGGGCTGGCCGGCTGGCTCGGTTCCGGGTGCGCTCGGCCGAGCAGTCTGTCAACCACGGGACGCCTCCCCTTGATTGGCGGCGCCCGAACCATCGCCGGAGGACTCGCCGGTGCCGTTGCTTGTGCCGTTCCCGTTGAGGCTGCCGTTGCCGTTGGTGGAGGCACCGGGGGCGCCGTTCGCCGTCTGGCCCATGCTGCCGCTGCCCTCGCCCGTCAGCGCGCCGGTCAGCGCGGAGAGGAACGAGCGCGGGCTGAACCCGGTGGGCGGTGGCGGCTCCAGAGCCGTGGCGGGCGCCACGAGGAAACTGAGCAGAGTGGCAATCTCGTCGCGCAGCTTTGCCCGCGGCACTATCCGGTCGACGAACCCGTGGCTCACCCAGAACTCGGCTCGGGCGTAGCCGGGCGGCAGCTCCTCGCCGATGGTGCCGGCGGAGACGCGGTCTCCGGCGAAGCGGATCAGGGCGTTGGGCTCGGCGATGTTGACGTCGCCGACGACGGCGAACGAGGCAAAGGTCCCGCCCGTGGTGGGATCCGTGAGGATCGAGATATAGGGGATGCGGGCCGCCTTGATCCGTTCCACGACGCCCATCGTCTTGGCGAGCTGCATCAGCGAATAGGTGCCCTCCTGCATTCGGGCACCGCCGGATGACGAGACGATGATCAGCGGGATTCGCTCTGCCAGCGCCGCCTCACCCGCTCGCGCGATCTTCTCGCCGACGACCGAGCCCATCGAGCCGCCCATGAACCAGAAGTCCATCGCGCATATGGAGACGCGCCGGCCGTCGAGCTGGCCGATGCCCCAGATCGCGGCGTCTCGGAGGCCCGTGGACAGCTGGGCTGCCACGAGCCGGTCCGCGTACGGCTTCGAATCGACGAAACCGAGCGAGTCCACGGGCTGCAGATCGGCGTCGCGCTCGACGAAGGTCCCCGCGTCGATGAGCTGTTCGATCCGCGTCCTGGCCGAAATCCTGAAGTGGTGGCTGCAGTGCGGGCAGACGCGCATCGTCTTGTCGAGCTGCTTGTTGAAGAGCATCTCGGAGCAGCCCGGGCACTTGGTCCACAGGTCCGGCGGGTAGGCGTCTCGCCTCGGTCTGAACGGAAGTCTCACCGGCATCAGGACAAAACCCCAAAGATTCCGTGGGTCGCCCCACTGCGACGGTTGCGGCCCGAACCGGCAGACCGGTCGTGGGCCGCTCTCACTGCTCTGCCCATGCGCCCGGACGTCGGGCGGGAGTGCCGCCAGGCAACGTAGACCGCTCCGATCGAGATCGCTGCCGAGGCGACGCCCACGCCGCCCACGATGAGCGGCCTGGATGGATGGGCAGCTACCTCGGGTATGCGGCGAAACGCGGCAGGCGGAAGGATAGCGCGCCAGGGGCCGCCCCGGGCAGCGGTACCGCGAGCCGCGATTGGCAACGAAAGCGCGGCTGCCGCCGGGAAGGCCATCAGAGAGGCCGGCTCGGCGAGTTCGCGGGAAGGCGCGTCCGCTTCGACTTCGACCGGCAGACCCGCTCGCAGACGCAATGCCGCGGCCGCGAGCCGTCCGGCGAGGGCCTCCTCGAACCTGAAGGAGGGATGGACGCGGGTCAGGTCCGTCTGGAGGCGGCGAGCGGCACCCAGGACCGCCGGGTCGGCGTCGGCGGACACGGGCGCGTCGCTGGCGCCCCGATCCGAAGCGGCCATGAGCTCGTCGACGTAGCGCTCCGTCCGCTCGGCTTCCCTGTCGCCGTGGCCCCGGGCGAACCTTCCGCGGCCCGGCATCAAGCGGCCGCCATCAGTTGACTCGCCGGCGGAGATCGTCCGCCACTGAGCGAAGGGCGCGATGCAGCAGGACGCGGACGGCGCCCTCGGAGCGGCCGAGGATCGCCGCGATCTCGGACGTGGACATCTCGTTCACGAACCGGAGGACGACGACGCGGCGCCGGTCCTCGGGCAGCCGCTCGACGGCGCGCAACGCGGCGCTCGTGGCTTCGCGCGTGGCCGCCAGCTCGGCGACGTCGTCGGGAGCGGCCACTCCGGAGGCGTATTCGAGCGGCGAGACGGGTCGGCGGCGGTCGCGACGGCGTTCGTTGGCGACGACGTTGCGGGCGATCCGGAAGAGCCAGACGCGGAACGTGGAGAAGTCGGCCGGGTCCGCGGCGGCGGTGTTGCCGGCCGCTCCGGCCGCTCCGGCCGTCTCCGCGCCGGCGGCCTGCGCCGAGAAGGTGGTGGCGCGGGACGCGATGAACTCGTCGACGCGTTCCTCGAAGCGAGGCAGACCCGCGAGGGCCTGCATGAAGACCCGCTCGGTCGCGTCTTCGGCGGCGTGATGGTCCCGCAGCTCGTAGTAGGCGAAGCTGTACACCTGGGCCAGATACTTCCTGTATAGGGCGTCGAACTTGCCGGGATCGCGCCGGGCCGCTTCGACCAGACCGCGGTCGCGGTCGAGTCGGGCGGGACGGGCGCCCTCCTCCGATCTGCCAAACACCGGCCGGCTCAACTCGTTACACCCTTCGCGCCGGGGTTTTCGGCGGCGCCTGCCTCGTCCGCCTCGCTGGCGGCGCCGTCTTCGAGGCGCACGTGGACGACCTCGCCCGCCAGAAGCTCGCGCTCACCCTCACCCGCGCCCTCGCCTGCGTCCTCGCTCGAGTCGCCGCCCACCAGCAGCGCGCCCGTCGACCCGTCGACGCCCACAGCTCGTCCGTGGATCGCCGACCCGTCGGGCATCTCGACCCTGACGTTTCGGCCGGTCGTCAGCTGGCGCCGGTGCCAGCCTTCGACGTCGAAGTAGCCGTCCCGCAGGGCCTCGACCCGCGCTTCAAGTCGGAGAAGAAACGCTTCGAGCAGGGCATCCGAATCGACCGGCCTGCCGCGCGCCAGCTCCCGAAGGCTCGTCATCGAACCCTCGAGCTCGGCCGGGAAGTCCTGCCGGGGCCAGTCGACGTTGGTCCCGATGCCGACGACGGCTCTCGTGTCGGGCCCGCCCGTACCTTCACTCTCGCCGAGAATGCCCGCGAGCTTCCGGTAGCCCGCTGCCGCCACTCGGTCGGCGAGGACCAGGTCGTTGGGCCACTTGAGCTTGATCGAGCCCATCGGCAGGCCCGCGGTCTCCTCCGCGGCGTCGGCCATCGCCAGCCCGACGGTCGCGCCGAGGCGCCACAGGCGATCGGCCGGCAGGTAGGCGGGCCGGAAGCCCAGTGAAAGGAGAAGCGCGGCGCCGCTCGGGGCGACCCAGGTTCGACCGGCCCGTCCCCTGCCGGCCGTCTGCTCGCCCGCCACGGCCAGGCAAACCTCGGGCGTGCCTTCGGCCAGCCAGTCCCGGACGATGTCGTTCGTGGACGGAACCGATCGCAGCCGCTCGCGCCGGGAGAGGAACGGCCGCCGCGAAAGCGAAGCGTCGCGCTGCGTCACGCGCCCGCTGCGGACCCGCCGTCGCCGGCTTCGACCGTCGTTTCGTCGCCGAGCAGCGGCTCGGGCTCCTCGAGCGAGAAGGCCTTGTGGAGCGCCCGAACGGCCGTCTCGACCTGGTCCTCGGCGATCATGCAGGTGATGCGGATCTCGGATGTCGAGATGATCTCGATGTTGACCCCGGCCTCGGCGAGCGCGGCGAACATCTTGGACGCATAGCCGGGCGCGTTCTGGATCCCGGCGCCGACGATGGAGACCTTGGCCATCGCCGAGTCCGTGGTCATCTCGCGGAAACCGAGCTCGCGGATGATCGGATCGAGGATGCGCTTGGTCTTGGCCAGGTCGCCCCGGGTGATGGTGAAGCTCAGGTCCGTCGTGCCGTGGTGGCCGACGTTCTGGACGATGGTGTCGACGTTGATGCCGGCTTCGGCGAGCGGGGCGAAGACCGCATGAGCCACGCCCGGGCGGTCCGGCACTTCGACCAGGGTCACCTTGGCGACGTTGCGGTCGTGGGCCAGCCCGCGAACCTTGTTGCGCTGCTCCACGAACGGATCCTCCTTGATGAGCGTGCCGGGAACGTCCTCGAAGGAGCTCAGCACCTCGATGACGACGTCGTTGACCCAGCCGAGCTCGACCGCCCGAACCTGCATCACCTGGGCGCCCTGATGAGCCAGCTCCATCATCTCCTCGTACGAGACGACGGGCAACTGCCGGGCGTCGGGGACGAGCCTGGGGTCGGCCGTGTAGATACCGCGGACGTCGGTGAAGATCTGGCAGCGATCGGCTTCGAGGGCCGCGGCGAGAGCTACTGCCGTGGTATCCGAGCCGCCGCGGCCGAGAGTGGTGACTTCCCGCAGGTGCGGGTTGTGGACGCTCAGGCCCTGGAACCCGGCCACGATTACCACGCGGCCGGCTTCGTGCTCGGCCTGGATGCGGCTCGGGTCGATGCCGGCGATGCGGGCCTTGCCGTAGTTGCCGTCTGTCGTGATGCCGGCCTGCGCTCCGGTGAGAGCGATGGCACTTACGCCCAGCGCGTGCAGGGCCATCGACACGAGGGTCGCGCTCTGGTGCTCGCCGGTGGCCAGGAGCATGTCCAGCTCGCGCGGATCGGGGTCCTCGGTGATCGCGCCCGCCAGAGCCAGGAGCTCGTCGGTGGTGTCGCCCATGGCCGACACGACTACGACAAGGTTGCAGCCGGTCATCCGCTCGCGGGCGATTCGCGCCGCGACGCGCCTGATCCGGTCCGCATTCGCGACCGACGAGCCACCGAACTTCTGAACGACGAGCGCTTTAGACATGGCGGGCATTCTATCAGTCACGAGGGGCGCCTCTCGCGGCACGCGTGGCGAGGG
>VFSW01009981.1_pt1 | contig 13508 bp, 12 predicted proteins | sample 5358111 | NCBI WGS metagenome assembly VFSW01 (sample SAMN11554181, study PRJNA540505) | mine drainage metagenome | isolation source: sediment from site ElyBrook_90M | place: USA: Ely Copper Mine, Vershire, VT | collected 2017 | reverse complement strand
GCATGTGTTAGGCACGCCGCCAGCGTTCGTTCTGAGCCAGGATCAAACTCTCCAAAAAAATCTGATCCTTTAAGCAATGCTGCTCAAAAGTAATTTGACTGTTTGTTTCTTAAAACCCGCCGTTCCAAAAGCTTCCGAAAAAGCCGTTTGGAATTTACTGCACCTATTTAGTTTTCAAAGACCATGTGTGGTTTGCAGAATAATGATAATATCTAAATCAACTCATTTTGTCAAGAACTTTTATTCAGTTATGAAAGATTTTTTGCTGCTTGTAAATGCTCGTCTGGTATCTGCTGAACTTCGAGGTTTTGCCCGAGGTTTACCGATGAACGAGGGCGCAATGTATCAGAAACCAAATCGCCTGTCAAGACTTTTCTCTACTTGATCCTATTTACTCTTTCGATGAACCCCAGGTACTTGGCGGTTCCATCGAACGAAGGCGCAATGTAACAGAAAGCCCATCACGTGTCAAGAATTTTTTCGCGGCTGTCAAGACAATTTTATCTCTTCGGCCTTATCTTCACGAACCGCTTCTTGCCGACCCGCAGAATATAGCTTCCCGATACGGGCAGCAATGCTTCCACGTCCTTCATCGGCTGCTGGTCGACCTCTACGGCGCCCTGCTGTACCAACCTGCGCGCCTCGGAGTTGCTTTTCGCGACACCGGCAAGAGCCATGATCTTTACCAGCTTCATGTTCTCGCCTTCCCATGCGATCTCAACAACAGGCATATCTTCAGGAAGATTCTTTTTACTGAAGACTTTTTCAAAATCCTCACGTGCCTTCGCGCCTTCTCCCGGTGCACAGAAACGGTCCGCCAATTCTGAAGCCAATCGCTTCTTCGCCTCCATGGGGTGAAGAACACCGGATTTCACGTCTTCCTTGAGCGTCTCCAGCCCATCGAGTGATACGGCACTGACCAATTCGTAATAGCGCAGCATAAGATCATCGCTTACAGACATCACTTTTCCGAAAATCTCTTTCGCCGGATCATTGATGCCGATGTAGTTCCCGAGGCTCTTGCTCATCTTGTTCACGCCATCCAAACCTTCGAGGAGGGGCATCATAACGATGGACTGCGGCTCCTGGCCGTATTCTTTCTGGAGTTCCCGGCCAACGAGCAAATTGAACTTCTGGTCGGTACCGCCCAGTTCCACATCTGCCTTCAGCGCCACCGAATCGTAGCCCTGTATCAAGGGGTAGAGGAACTCATGAATACTGATCGGCAACTGGGATTCATACCGTTTTTTAAAATCCTCGCGCTCCAACATGCGCGCGACGGTCTGTTTCGCTGCCAGCTGGATAAGATCTGCTGCATTCATTCTGGACATCCATTCGCTGTTAAAAACGATGGTGGTCTTTTCCGGGTCCAGAATTTTGTAGATCTGCGCTTGGTAGGTCTTCGCGTTTTCCAGCACCTCGTCCCGGGAAAGGTGCTTTCTCGTCTCGGACTTGCCCGTCGGGTCGCCGATCATACCGGTAAAGTCCCCGATCAAAAAAATGACCTCGTGCCCCAGTTCCTGAAACTGTCGCATCTTATTGAGCAGGACTGAATGACCTAGGTGAATGTCCGGCGCAGTGGGGTCAAACCCGGCCTTGACCCGGAGAGGTTTTCCGCTGGCAACGGACTTCTCCAGTTTTTTCAAGAGGTCTGCCTCAACGATGACCTCTACGGCGCCGCGTTTTATAATTTCCAGTTGTTCTTGCGCTGGGAGCATATCTGCAAAACCTCTTTAGTGGAGCCCTCCGGCAGGAGCCGGAGTCTCTTTATACATAACAACGCGACCTCGCGCGGGATACGGCGCGTTACTCCCTGCAGTGCAGGGGACCGGGGGATTGCAAGTTGCGGGATTCATCGAAGCAGACAGAGGATGCGGAAAAATCTTGCGTGTGCGATATAGCATCATCCTGCGGTGCTTCGCCCTGCTCGCGGTCAGCGGTTTTTTCGCTTCGCTTGTTCCGCCAAATCCAGCACAATATCCACCATGAGAGGATGCAAACCAACGGCGTTCGTCGAAATAATCGTCGTCTTCCGGTAGCGTTCTCGCGCTTCTTGTACCATCGCCGGGATATCAGCCGTGACGTGCATCCCCAATTGCAGAAAGAAGGGCACGATCAGGACTTTTTCTGCCTGCAGTTCAACACACCGTTGAATGGCATCCTGAAGAGCGGGCTTTGCATGTTGAAGAAATGCTTCTTCCACGAGGTCATAACCGCCTCGCTGTCGGACCTCGGAAGTGATACGTCGCACGACGTCACCGGCCCCCTCTGCCCTGCTCCCGTGAAAGAGAATAATTACCGCAGTCTTCACCGACACTCCGCATAAATGTACAGGTGCTGTATCTATCATAGCCCGCCATAAAAGTCAATTCAATATTCAATTGACAGTACCGGCAAGCAGTCTCATAACTTCAAGCTGATAACGCAATATGATTGCTGAGAAAAGAGACAGACAGGGACGTGGCAATGCAGGACCTTCTCGACAGGTACAAGTAAAAAGGTTGAAAAGTAGCAGAGAAAAAGGCGGGCTAAAGCTGCCCGCCTTTAATGCATGTGTTTTATTTTTTCTTTGTTGCTTTCTTTTTAACAGCTTTTTTCTTTACTGCTTTCTTTGCTCCGCAACGGGTTCCACATGCCATCATCATCACCCCCTTCTTCGGTCTTTTGCTTTTCGGCAGAGCTTTACCAGGTTCTCTATTTATCAGTCCTGCGGGTCGAGGCAGCGCGAAATAACAACTGGCCCGATGTTTTCATCCTTCTCAGACGCAACGAAGCAGAACATCCAGGCGGCAGTATAAAGGGAATCATTTTTTCAGTCAAGAAAAAGCTGGTTTTTTATGTCGCAGCGCCTAGGCAAGCGCCACCCTTCACACGGATGGAAGGAAGACACTCAGTCGACACTGACGTGACATAGCATTAGGTCGCAATCCGGGAAAAGGGAGGAGCAAGCTGTTATGGAAGAAAAAAATAACAGCCATTTGGAATGTGAGCGCCAAAACAGCAGAAAAGCTGAAGAATACATGCGTCTGGGAGAGAAAGAAAAAGATCTTGCCGTCGACCAGGCCCTCATCAGGCTCCAGAATAAGATCCATGCAATACTGAACTTCCTGGAAACAGAAGCGAAGTCTAGGATAATCTCCCCGTCGGAAAAGAACAAAGACCAGATGTGATGCATTTAGTGCGAGTCGTAAGAAAAAAAGTAAGGAGCGTAACGAGAATAAAGAACGGTTGCTTCAGGGGTTAGCGACTGCAGAGAATTTTTTTTGCCTCTTCAACATCCTTTCGCACTTGTGCTACAAGCGCATTTGCATCAGGGAACTTCCTTTCTCCTCGAAGCTGTTTGATGAACGAAACGTCCATTTCCCTGCCGTAGAGATCTCCGTCGAAGTCAAGCAAGAAGACCTCGATGGAAACGGAGCCGGCATCAAAGGTCGGCCTTACGCCGATGGAAGCGACGCCGTCCAACCACCGGTCGTCCACGGAAGCCCGCACAGCATATACGCCGTAGCCGGGGAGCAGTTCGTTGGCAGTTCGCAGGTTCGCCGTTGGAAAGCCGAGCGTGTGCCCCCGATGCGAACCGTGAATAACCTCGCCTTCCAGCATATAGTCCCGGCCAAGAAGCTTCGCTGCGTCGTCTACCCTGCCGTTTGAAATAAGCTCACGGATCACCGAACTGCTGACGACAATGCCTCTCACCTGGACGGCTTCCACTACGCCGACTTCAAACCCGCAGGCCCGGCCCGATTCTTTCAAAGAGTCGATGCTTCCCTCTCGGCCCTTGCCGAAAGCGTAATCATAACCGACATAGACCTCGCGAACGCCCAACTGTTCGTGCAGAACGCTGCGGGCGAAATCCTCAGGGTGCTGCTCGGCAAAAGCTCGCGTAAAATTTGCACAGATTACAACATCAATACAGGATGCGGCAAGAAGCTTCATTTTGCCGTGGAAGGTATTCAGCAGTTTCGGAGAGCGTTCAGGGGCAAGCACTTTGAGCGGATGGGGCTCGAACGTGAACGCGATACTCGTACCGCCGATCGTACGAGCCCGTTCAACAACTTTTTTAAATATCGCCTGGTGTCCCAGGTGCACACCGTCGAAATTCCCGAGGGTGAGCACCGGACTCGGGAAACGTTCAGTGATGCTTTTCATGCCGCGGACAATTTTCATACGCGAAGGATAATCTCACACTGAGATAAAATTGTCAACCTTCCCTTTCCGCTCTTCTCTCCCTACAATGCCCAACTTATGGTTGTATATGGTTTTTTAGTATGGTATAATAATCGAGATTTTTTCACTGCTGTTCCGGGTGGAATCCACGATGCACCAATTTTGATGCAGATGTTGACAGCAGTCGATCTGTATTGAATATGCCAAGGGGGCGATTTGAAAACAGAAACAAGATTGAAGCCGCTTACTATAAAAGGAAAACAGATAAAACTACCTATTATTCAAGGTGGTATGGGTGTTGGGGTCTCGCTCCATCCGCTTGCGAAAGCCGTTGCAGGCGAAGGAGGACTCGGTATCGTTTCCAGTGCCTGCATAGACCGCCTCGTGACTAAGAGAACAGGCAAAAAAGTATCTATCTATGAAGCTATCAAAGAGGAGATTTCCCTAGCGAAGATAAAAAACGGTTTTGTCGGTATCAATATCATGGGTGCTCTCGCCAGGGACTTTACGGAATCGGTAAAGGGCGCCATAGACGCGGGGGCTGATGCTATTATTTCCGGAGCAGGCCTGCCGCTCACGCTCCCCGCCATCCATCCGCCCAAGGACACGGCACTGGTTCCCATTGTTTCCTCAGCCAGGGCGCTCGACATTATTTGTAAAAAATGGGAAAAACTCGGCTACCGTCCCGATGCTGTTGTGCTCGAAGGGCCTCTTGCCGGCGGACACTTGGGATTCCGGATCGACCAGGTCGACTTGGAGTGCAATAAACTCGAGAATTTGCTGCCTCCTGTCAAGGAGATGGCAATGAAGTTCGGCGACTTCCCCGTCATCGTTGCCGGCGGAATTTACACCCATGGCGACATCGTTGCATACCTGGCCAAAGGAGCCGACGGCGTTCAGATGGGGACGCGGTTCCTCGCCACCACGGAAAGCAGCGCAACCCAGGCATACAAGGAAGCGGTCGTCCGGGCGAAAGAGGAAGATATTGTCGTTGCGCACCGTCCGGGTTCGCCCTGCGGCCTGCCGTTCCGCGTCATAAAACAGTCTCCCATGTATGTTTCGTCCCTCAGCCGACGCAGGCAGCCCAAGTGCGATAAAGGCTACGTGCTCATGAAGGATGCAGACGGCAAATATACCATCTGCCCCGCCAAAGAAGACAACAAGGACTACTTCTGCATTTGCAACGGCCTCCTGAGTTCCAGTGGGTACAATTCCAATGAGGAAGAGCCGCTCTATACGGTCGGAACAAATGCTTCGCGTATCGATAAAATACTTTCCGTCAAAGCTCTTATGCATGAATTGTCCGGCTTAGGAGACTCGTAGGGTTGTCAGTCACGAAACGTACCGGATTATGTCGGAATTCTTCCGTTCTCCAAGAGACTTTTTTTCGGCAACAACTCATTCGTGTTCCCTTGATTAACCGATATCAGGCGACGGCATACATGTCTTTCCAACGGTTATAATTTCACAACAAGAAATGAGGAGAGGACCGGATGGGCCAGCTCGACAAGTTAATCGAAAGAATCCAACCAGCGCAGGAACTCCTCCTGGAATCTCAGAAGGAACCCATGATGAGATCGGCCGCCGGCCTCAAGGTCATGGTCAACCAGCAGCTTACTTCTCTCCAGATCATCGCGCTGCTTGCCGATCTCGCTCCTGCCGGTCAAAAGCAGAGCATCGGGCAGAAAAAACCTGCGACCTTCGAGTACGCTCTTGGAGTCAAACGTTACACCGTATCCTTCCTGGCCCAGGGAGAGCAGGTGCGAGGCGTTATTTGCCTCGCTGACGCAGCGAAGCCGGAACGGCTGGCTGTTGCCGAAACTGATGGAGAAGATGAGGACATCGTCGAGGTGATCTCCTCCGAACCAGAGATGGCGCCGAAGTCGGCGATACGTGCCGGGGCAGAACCGGAGATCAACAGCCTGCTCCGAATAATGTTCCAGCTGGGCGCATCGGACCTTCACCTCACCGCCAACCACAAACCGCTCATACGGCTCCATGGCGACATGCAGGAGCTCCCGAACCAGACCGTCATTTCGCCGGACCGCTTGAAAAAGCTGATTTACGCGATCATGCCGCCCCATAACACGGCCCAATTCGAGGAACTGAGCGATACCGACTATGCCCATGAGATTCCCGGCCTTGCGCGGTTTCGGGTGAACATCTTCCTGGACCGGTTTGGCATCGGCGCTGTATTCCGTCAGATTCCCATGGAGATCGTGACCGCCGAAAAGCTCGGCCTCTCCAAGGAAGTGCTTGATCTGTGCTTCCTGAGCAAGGGGCTGGTCCTGGTCACGGGCCCCACCGGCTCCGGCAAGTCCACGACGCTCTGCGCCCTCATTGACTACATCAACCGGCACCGGAAAGACCACATTATCACGATCGAAGATCCGATCGAATTCGTTCACGAGCGAAAGAGTTGCCTCATCAACCAGCGGGAGGTGCATGTTCACACCAAGACCTTCTCGAATGCGCTCAGGGCCGCCCTGCGCGAAGACCCCGATATCGTATTAGTCGGAGAAATGCGCGATCTCGAGACCATCGCCATCGCCATTGAGACCGCGGAAACGGGGCACCTCGTGTTCGGCACGCTCCATACCACCACGGCGGCCTCGACGGTGGACAGGATCATCGATCAGTTTCCCGCAGACCGTCAATCTCAGATCCGGACCATGCTCGCAAGCTCTCTCAAAGGGGTCCTTTCCCAAACGCTTTGCAAAAAGATCACCAAAGGCAGAATGGCGGCCATGGAGATCCTCTTCGTGACCAGTGCAGTCTCAAACCTCATCCGCGAGGGGAAAATTTTCCAGATACCCTCCATCATGCAAACGGCAAAAGGCCAGGGCATGGTTGTTCTGAACGATGCCTTGTTTAAGCTCGTTCTCGAAAAACAAGTTTCTCCGGAAGAAGCTTACATCAAGGCGATCGACAAGTCGGGTTTCGTAACCATGCTTAAATCCAAAGCAATTACGTTGAATCTTACGGGGAACATCGATATCTAGGATGCGGGGAGAGTGACCGGATGAACGGAAATGCTGCATTTGCAATCCCGAAAGACCGGCAGGAGGTCACGGTCCGGCTCGAAACGGGAGCTGCACTGAAAGGCGAGATCTTTCTCGAGTATGTTTCGAATGATACCTCCAACCATCAGAAGGTGACCGCATTTCTGGAAAACGATAACACGTTCTTCCCGCTGAAGGTCAACAGCAAGTCCACCGAGTTCATCAGCAAAAAGAACGTGAAGTATGTTGAGGTGGCCTTACCCGTGAATCCCGTTGTCAATTACTTTTCTTCCCGGCCCATGCTGTCCATTCCCGTGAACGCCCTTTTCGGTGACGGAGAGTCCGTCAGCGGCAAACTCGTGGCCGAGGTGCCGGCGGAAAAAGCCCGCCTTTCAGACTGTCTCAACCTGCAGGTAAAATTTCTGAACGTGAAAACCGACAGCAGGATATACTATATCAACAAGGATGCGCTGCAAAAAGTCGTTCACGACGACACGACGTAAGGCCGTTTTCTCCCGCATCTTGTCGGCCCTCGTCGCCGGCTTGCGATCTTTCGCTCGAGAACCGCCGATAGTCGCATCGCAACAACTCCCCTCTAAACCATTGCATGCTGTTTCTGCATTATCCTGTTATTTTTACTCTGCCCCTTTTTTTCTCAAGATGATCTTCGCAAACGCTTTCTCCAAGGAATTTCCTTTCCCTTGTCGCCAGGGCAGCCCTGTAATATCAGCAGAGCAATAACCATCCGACAAGAATATGGATTTTCCGGGATTTCGCTCATTATGCTATTATATAACTAAGATGAATGGAGTCCTACAGAGGCCCGATGCAGCATCTCCCCAGCCCGTGCTTCTGGTCGGCGGCAAGGGCGGTGTCGGCAAAACAACGTGCTCTGCCGCGATAGCAGCGCAGTTCGCCGTCCGGGGCCAGAGGACACTCATCATCACTTCGGACCTTTCCCCCTCGTTGTCGGACATTTTCGAGTGCACGATTGGAGACAATGTCACAAAGGTGAGCAAAGACCTCGACGCTTACGAGATCAGCCAGGACGCCATAATGAATCACTGGAAAGAGCGCTTTGGACGGGACTTCTATGATATTCTGGCGCAGCTCGTCGATGTCGATGCGCTCGACAGGGCATCCCGTCACCAGCTTCTCGACTATATCGGATCAGCGCCGTCGTTGCGGGAAGAAACCATGCTCGATATCATCGTGGATATGGCGAACACCAGAGGGTACGAGCGAATCGTCTGGGACACCGCTCCGGCGGGAGAGACGCTGAACCTCCTGGACATGCCGAGGAACATCAGGAAGCATCTTCGGGCCGGAGCCAAGGTCTTTGAAGGACTCGACAGGATCGGCAAGCAGCTCATCGGCAAACGGCCTATTTCCGGCATCATGGACGAATGGATCGCGCTATCGGAGAAAATCGCGCGCTTCATCCGCGATACGTCAGCGTTCATTATCGTGGCAAACCCAGAAGCGCTCGTGGTGAACCAGGTTGGAAGGATGGCAGCCACCCTCAAGGAATACCAGCTTCCAATCCTCGGCTTGATCATCAACTGCGTGATTGAACAAGCTGATTCGCCGTCATTGAGGGCCCTTCAAAAAATGCAATCAACCTATATTGAACAGCTGAAAGTACTAGCAGGAAAGCAGCGTGTAGCAGTGCTGCCGCGTTCGTTCGCCGAGATCAAGGGAATACGTCGGCTTCGGCAGATCGGGGAAAGGCTGACTGCCGGTCTTTCATTGTAACGTGCGACAGGCGCAGCACAGAAATCAACGCTGAACAGGATGGAGCCGATTTCCGCTGTTTTCCGACGTTCACAGATAGGGCAGGAATGTTTTTCAGTCTAGAGTTGTTCGTAGACCTCCTCAGCTCTGATAATCAGGACTCCTCTTGCCCAGGGAAATTTTTTCTTTACTTCCTCGAATTTTTCTCCATTCTTCTGGATTTTACCCGTTCCCCTGATCCTGCACCCCTTTCCCGGACCGTGATTTCCCTGGACCTGCCTGGTGCCGCAAAGCAGCTCTATCCTGCTGTTCATTTCAAGATTGTCCTCCGTCTTCTGGTATCCGCCAATGGGCACAAAAAGCGTATCGTCATTGACCATGCCGAGTGCCTTGACGTACTCCCCCCACGTGCCGGCCAGGTGAGGTCCGTCAGCGCCCACTGTCGCGATTGCGATCCATTCCGTTTTGTCCAGGACCTCTTTGCACTTTTTTTCTATTTTCGCCATAGCATGTCTCCTCTCTGAACGTTTGATTTAAAACTAGCACGAATGGCCGCGTTGTCAAGTCCTGACAGGTCCCAGAGGGCGAGCGCAGAGACTTCAATTCCCATGAATACACATGAATACATTTGACGCATCTTACAAGAGTTCTTTCGCGCAAGCCGGGCTATTACTGTTTGCGCAACAGGTATGGCGTTTCAGGGACAAAATGGCAGTTGTTGCAAGAATGAGTGGAATATTCACTTGACGGAGAAGCACCGGTTCTCCTATACTCAACTCATAGGCGGAGCCGCTGAGAAAAGATCAGCTGTTTTGGCGGCAGGAAGGACTGTCATTATGGAAGAGGTATTGATCGATAAATACCGACTGCAGTTCCCTGCTGATATAGAACAGGTCTATCAGGAGGAGTCGTTTCACAAGGACCTGAAGCAGCTTCGGATCAACTTGGCCGTCACAGGACTGGTCTATGCGTTCTTTGCCATCCTGGACGCATGGGTCACTCCCGAGGTAAAATACCAGGCGTGGTTCATCCGGTTCGCTATCGTTATTCCTACCGTCCTGTTTGTGCTTGCCCTGTCCTATTCCCGGCATTTCAGGACGTATCAGCAAATCTCGGTCTCTTTCCTCGTTCTTGTGGGCGGGGGGGGCATTGTCGCATTGATTGCCCTCACAAGCAAGACTGCCCCCTATTTTCATTTTGCCGGGCTCCTGCTGGTCTTCATGTGCGCCTATACGTCCTTCAAGTTGAGGTTCCTCTATGCGACAGTCGTATCCTGGTCCATTATCGGTCTTTATGAGCTCTCGGCGCTCGTCATGAGCCATATGCCGCTCCGGGTCTTTTTGACCGACAACTTTTTTTATATATCTGCAAACCTGCTCGGCATGTTCGCAAACTATCAGCGGGAACTCTATACGCGGAAGGAATTCCTGCAGACCAGACGCATGCAGAAAATGGAGCAGCAAAAACATGCCATGGAAAAAGGGCAATTGAACGAGGCCGTGGACAAGGCCGTGCAATCCCTGAAAGAAAGCGAGGGAATATTCCGGACTCTGGCGGATACAACGACAGCTTCCATCATTATCCACAGGGGCGGCCGGTTTTTATACGCCAACCATGCTGTGCAGACGATCACCGGCTTTACCCACGACGAGCTGCGGAACATGGATTTCTGGGAGATCGTGCATCCCGAGTACCGGGAGCTGGTGCGGGAACGGGGCCGGGCGCGGATTTCAGGGCGAACTGCTCCTGTAGCCTACGAATTCAAGGTCTTAACCAAAAACGGAGAGGAACGGTGGGCCACGACGACCACCGGGTTCATCGATTATGCCGGGTCACCCGCAGTTATCGCAACGCTCTTCGACATTACGGACAGGAAGCAGGCGGAAGAGGATAAAGTGAAGCTCTACGAGGAGAGGATCAGGGAAGAGCAGCGGCACCTCGCGGAAAAAGAGCGCATGCTGATGGAGCTCCATGACGGCGTCGGCGGCATTACCACGAACATCAGCATTCTGTCGGAAATGGCACAGCAATCAAACGATCTCGCCAGCGTCAAGAGCACGCTTGCCACCATTTCTCGGTTGTCCCGTGACGGGGTTTCCGAGATCCGAAGCTTCATGCGGAGCCTCGACACCGGCGAGTTGAACTGGCGCACCCTCGCGGCGGAGATCAGGAACCAGGGAACCAGCCTGCTTGAGCCGCACAACATCGTCTTTACGTTCGAGACCTCGATTGACGATCAGAACATCACGCAACCCGGCAGCTTGCTCTGTGTCTGCCTGTTCAAGATATTCAAGGAAACGATCACAAACGTCATCAAGCATGCGAAAGCCACTTCTGTCTCGGCCAAGCTCAGAATTGCCACAAGCGGGCTTCAGCTCTCGATCCAGGACAATGGGATCGGCTGCGGGCAAGCCGGCGGTTCCGGCCGCGGCTTAGCGAACATGCGGAAGCGGGCCGTGGAACTGGGGGGAACAATGACCGTCTCCTTTGACAGCGGCGCCCGGGTGGACCTGGAAATTCCCCACACAATATAATGCCTTCAGTGCGCAGGGACTAAGCATACCCACTAACTACCCTTGAACAGACCTTGGAACGAGGTCCATTCAGGCAGTCGACAAAAAAGCCCCAACTGCCTCCCCAAGGATAAAAATAGTCGCGTCTTGAAGAAACACACGCCTGAACAGCCGTCGTTCTGCGGACAACGACGGAGAGATTACACGTTAAAACGGAACAGCATGATGTCCCCGTCCTTTACAACATATTCCTTGCCTTCGGAGCGAAGCAGCCCCGCTGCCTTCACTGCCTGTTCGGTCTTCAGTTTCATCAAATCGTCGTAGTGAAAGACCTCGGCGCGGATAAAACCCTTTTCGAAATCCGTATGAATTTTGCCGGCGGCCTGCGGCGCCTTGGTGCCTTTGGTGATGGTCCAGGCCCGCACTTCGTCCTTACCGGCAGTAAAGTAGGTGACGAGGCCAAGAAGGTCATAGCCCGCGCGGATCATGCGGTCGAGGCCCGATTCCTTGAGCCCCATGCCGGCAAGGTAGTCCTTGCGCTCTTCCTTCGGGAGTTGCGCGATCTCGCCTTCCACCTGGCCGGAAATGACAACGACCTTTGCGCCTTCCGCTTCGGCGATTTCTTTTACCGCATCCACCAGAGGGTTCGGCTTGCCTGCCATGTCCTCTGCAACGTTCGCCACGTAGAGCACGGGCTTGGCGGACAACAGTGCGTAACCCCTGAGCCAGGAGGTTTCCTCTTCGGAATGAGAGGCACGGCGGATCGGCTCGCCTTTCCCAAGCATGTCCTTAAGCCGCCTCATGAAATCAACTTCCTCAACAGCCTTCTTGTCCCCGGTCTTGACCATCTTCTCAGCCTTGTACAGCCGCTTTTCGATGGCATCGAGGTCCGCAAGCATGAGCTCGGCCTCAATCACTTCGATGTCCGTCTTGGGATCCACCTTCCCAGCGACATGGATGACGTTCGGGTCCTCGAAACAGCGCACCACGTGCGCGATCGCGTCCACTTCGCGGATATTCGCCAGGAATTTGTTCCCCAGACCCTCGCCCTGGGCCGCGCCCTTTACCAATCCGGCGATATCGACGAACTCCATGCTGGTAGGCGTAAGTTTCTTGGGCACGTAGATCCCGGCGAGTTTGTCGAGCCGCTCGTCGGGCATGTCCACCACTCCCACGTTCGGATCGATGGTTGTAAAAGGATAGTTTGACGCTTGCGCTCCCGCGGAGGTAAGCGCGTTGAAAATGGTGGACTTACCTACATTGGGAAGTCCTACGATGCCGCAGTTAAAACCCATGGTAAAACTCCTTCTTTATATCCAAAACCGAAATAACCACGGATGAACAGGGTTAAGAAAAGGAAAAAATATAATTCTTATTTATCCGTGTTCATCTGTGGCTAATCCGCGTCTATTTTAGCAACAAAAAACCCGGAGCTGTCGGAAGAGTCCCTTCAGGTCCGGGCTTCTGATCATTTACTTTTGATTGAACATATTCATGGCCCGTGCGGGGCCTTCCTGGACAATCGCCTGAACTGCCGCAGCCGCACGTGCGATTACGTCCGGCAGGGCTTGCCGCTCTTCGGCAGGGAACGGACTCAATACGTAATCAGCAGCGTCCACACCCGGCCCAGGCCTTCCAACCCCAACGCGGACCCGGACAAAGTCCGATGACCCGACATGCTCAATGATGGAACGAAGTCCATTATGGCCGCCATGACCGCCGCCGATCTTTATCCGAACGGCCCCGAAGGGAAGATCAAGCTCGTCATGGATCACAACGAGGTCGGCAACATCGGCATAGACGCTCCTGATAATAGCGCCGACTGCCCTGCCGCTGTCGTTCATGTATGTCTGCGGCTTGGCCAGAATGACTTCCTGGCTGTCAATCCGGGCCCTGCCGATAAGTGCATTGTACTTTTCCTGAGCGATATCCACGCTCAGGCCTTTAGCACATTGATCAACAGTCATGAAACCTGCGTTGTGCCGCGTGTGTTCGTACTTTCGGCCCGGGTTGCCGAGCCCGACGACGATATTCATTCAATCCCCGGAGGACAGCACGCGAGTTCTTATTTCTTGGGAGCGGCTTCCTTCTT
>VFSW01009980.1_pt1 | contig 13509 bp, 13 predicted proteins | sample 5358111 | NCBI WGS metagenome assembly VFSW01 (sample SAMN11554181, study PRJNA540505) | mine drainage metagenome | isolation source: sediment from site ElyBrook_90M | place: USA: Ely Copper Mine, Vershire, VT | collected 2017 | reverse complement strand
AACCGGGCGTCAGCCGGGACAGTTCCCCGCTCAATCTTCGCTGCCGCCACCTGGGGGGCCGGCGCCATCCAGCATCCAGGCGGAACCTTTGCCGCCGCCTCCCGGGGCGACCTCGGCGCCGCCCGGTCAGGGTGCGCGCCTGACGCCGCCAGGAGCCAATCCGCTCCCGCACCCGGCGGATAGTTCGCCGCCGCCCGACGATACGGTGATCACCGAAATGCCGGCGCAAAAAATCGAGAATTCGCGCGCGGTATTTTCCGGCCTCGACAAGATCACCGGCCGCATCATCACCTTCGATGCCGCGATTGGGGAGACGGTACAGTTCGGCGCGCTCCAGGTGACCGCGCGGGTGTGCTACACGAGGCCACCGACCGAGGCGACCAACACGGACGCGTTCGTGCAGGTGGACGAAGTTACGCTGCAGGGCGAGGTCAAGCGCATCTTTTCCGGCTGGATGTTCGCCGCCAGTCCGGGGCTGCACGCCGTCGAGCATCCAATTTACGATGTTTGGTTGAACGATTGCGCTTCGCCGATCAAAGTCGCCGAACCGGCCGCTCCGCCGGTGCCGCCGGCTCCCGCTACGCCGGTACGCTCTCGCACACGCCAGGCCGCACCGCCGCGCCAGCAGCCGGCGCCCACCCTTCAAGTGCAGCCGCGATAAGGCAGATCAGGTTGGGCCAAGGCGCGCGAGCGCGACGGCGCCTGAAACTGGTCCGTCGATTGGGAGCGCACCGAAATTTCCTTCACCTACCAGCGCGGCATCGAGCAACTTGTGGTAGGCGGGGCGAGAAACCTCGACGGCGCCGAACGTGCGCAGATGCTCGGTGACGAATTGGGTGTCTAGCAGCCGGTAATGTCCCGCCTTGAGCCGGGCTATCAGGTGGACGAGCGCGACCTTCGAGGCGTCTCGGGCGCGGTGGAACATGCTCTCGCCGAAAAAGGCGCGCCCGAGGCTAACCCCGTACAGCCCGCCGACCAGTTCGTCGCTTTCGTAAACCTCGACGGTGTGGCAGTCGCCGCGCTCGTAAAGTCTGCGGTAGAGGTTGCGGATCCGGGTATTGATCCACGTACGGGTGCGTCCGGGCATCGGCTCCGAGCAGCCGTCGAGCACGCCGTCAAAATCGTGATCGACAACGACCGAGAAGCGGTTGGAACGCACCGTGCGCGCGAGGCGGCTCGGCACATGGAACCGGTCGAGCGGCAGGATGCCGCGGCGTTCCGGCTCGATCCAATACAGCGCCGGGTCTTCGGCGCTCTCCGCCATCGGGAAAATGCCGCAAGCATAGGCCTTCAGCAGCACTTCCGGCGTGATGTCGACGAGAGCGGACTCGCGGCTTGCCATGCGCTTCGTTTAGCCAACAGCAGGCGGCTTCTTCAAGAGTGCGGAACTTCCCGGCTGACCGCGATTTTGTGCCGCCACGCGCGGATCGCCTTAAGCGCCTGTAAACTAAGGTTTCCGTAAAATTTTCGCCAGCTTGAACACAATTGCCATGGAGCTTGTTACGCCGCCAGACCAATAGCGATCGGAGCCCGCTGTCATGAACGCGATCACAAACGAGGTTCGGCCGATCCGTGTCCTGCTCGTCGAGGACGAACTCCTGATCAGCGAATGGGTCGCGGAGTCACTCGAGGAACAGGGCTTCGCGGTGCATACGGTGATGAATGCGATCGACGCGCTGCGGCATCTCGACGCCGAGCCGGTGGACGTGCTGTTCACAGATGTCAATCTGCCGGGCGGAGTGGATGGCACCGTGCTGGCGCGTCGTGCCCGCGCGCTACGGCCCGGCCTGCCGGTGGTCTACGCCTCCGGGCGCGTCAACATGCTCGACCCGCAGGTGTGCGTGCCGGGCTCCACTTTTGTGTCAAAACCCTATGTGCCCGCCCTCGTTGGGCGGGTGCTGACCAATGCCGTGAAAGCGACCGCGGACGGCGTACCGGCGTGAAACGCGCTACTGTTCGATCGCGCCGCGCGCGAGAAAATCCTCGAGCCAGTGGATGTGATAATCCCCGTCGATGATTTCCGCTTCCCGCACCAGCGCGCGGAACAGCGGCAGCGTGGTCTCGATGCCATCGACAACGAACTCGTCGAGGGCGCGCTTTAACCGCATCAGGCATTCTTCGCGGGTCTTGCCGTGAACGATAAGCTTGCCGAGCAGCGAATCGTAAAACGGCGGGATCGCGTAGCCGTGATAGACCGCTGAATCGATCCGCACGCCCAATCCGCCCGGCGGGTGATAATGTACGATTTTGCCCGGCGAGGCGCGGAACGAGACCGGATTTTCGGCATTGATGCGGCACTCGATGGCGTGGCCGTGGAACTTCACGTCGTTCTGCGCCAGCGCAAGATCATTACCTGCCGCCACCCGAATTTGCTCGGCGACGAGGTCGATGTCGGTGATCATCTCGGTCACCGGATGCTCCACCTGAATGCGGGTATTCATCTCGATGAAACTGAATTTGCCGTCCTCGTACAAAAATTCGACGGTCCCGGCGCTGAGATATTTGATGTCGCGCATCGCCCTCGCGACGGTCTCGCAAATCTGGTTGCGCATCGCGGCATTGAGGGCGGGTGAGGGCCCTTCTTCCCAAACTTTCTGATGCCGGCGCTGCAGCGAGCAGTCGCGCTCGCCGAGATGGATGGCGCGGCCCTTGCCGTCTCCCAGCACCTGGATCTCGATGTGCCGCGGCCGCTCGAGATATTTCTCGAGATAAACCGTGTCGTCGCCGAAGGCCGCGTTCGCCTCCGCCCGCGCCGTGGCGAGAGCCAAAGCCAGTTCGCTCTTTTCCCGGACAACTTTCATGCCGCGGCCGCCGCCGCCGGCGGCGGCCTTGAGCATGACCGGAAAACCGACCTCGCGCGCCAGTCGTTCCGCTTCTTCGTCGGAGCTGAGACCGCCACCGGAGCCGGGAACAGTCGGAATGCCAAGTTCGACGGCGGCGCGCTTGGCGGCGATCTTGTCGCCCATCAGGCGGATATGCTCGGGGCGCGGACCAATGAATTGCACGTTGTGCTCGGCGAGAATCTCGGCAAAGCGCGCGTTTTCCGCGAGAAATCCGTAGCCCGGATGCACGGCGTCCGCACCCGTAATCTCACAGGCCGCAAGCAACGCCGGTATGTTGAGGTAGCTGTCCTTGGCCGGCGGCGGGCCAATGCAGACGCTTTCGTCGGCGAGCCGTACATGCATCGCGTCGGCGTCCGCCGTCGAATGTACCGCCACCGTGGGAATGCCGAGTTCTTTGCACGCCCGCAATACGCGCAGCGCGATTTCCCCCCGGTTGGCAATCAGGATTTTATCGAACATGGCAGCCAATTGAGGCAGTGAATGGCGAACAGCGAATGGCCAATGGCGAGGCGCGCGTCCGCGTGCATTCACCCGCCACTTGCCGCTCGCTATTCGCCATCACTCACTCGATGATCATCAACGGCTCGCCGTATTCGACCGGCTGACCGTCCTCGATCAAAATCTGTATGACCGTGCCCGAGCGCGGCGCGGGAATCTGATTCATCGTCTTCATCGCTTCGATGATGATCAGCGTTTCGCCGGTTTTGACTTGCGCGCCGACTTCGACGAAGGGCCGCGCGCCCGGCGCCGGCCCGAGATAGGCGGTCCCGACCATCGGCGATGCCACCAGACCCGGGTGTTCCGCCGGCTCGATCGCGGCCTTGACCGGCACCGCGATCGCCTCGGTGGCAGCAATGATTTGCGCTGGTGCCCGGCCGGCAGAGGCATTGAGATTACGCGCGACGCGGACCGACACGCCGTCCTGCTGATACTCGATTTCGGTAAGGCCGGTTTCATCGAGCAGCCTGGCCAGATCCCGGATCACATCGTGATCGATCGCAGGCGTCCTAACCACGGGCGGCTTGGGCATTTGCGGGTTCCCGGGCTTGCGAGCCACGCTCAATCCTTGGCGATCATGGCGGCGAGGCCGGTGATCGCGAGCGCATAGCCTTCGGTCCCAAAGCCGCATACCACTGCGCGCGCGACCTGCGACACATAGGAGCGCCGGCGGAATTGTTCGCGGGCGTGGATATTGCTGATGTGCACCTCGATGACTGGCACGTCGAGCGTGGCGATGGCGTCGAGAATCGCAATGGAGGTATGGCTGTAACCTGCGGGATTGATAACAAGCCCCGCCGCCTTTTCTCTGCGGATTTCCTGAATCCAGTCGATGATTTCCCCTTCATGGTTCGACTGGCGGAAGACCACAATAAGCCCATGCCGTTCGGCCGCCGTGCGGCACAGTTTTTCGACGTCGGCGAGCGTCGCGCGGCCATAGATTTCGGGCTCGCGGGTGCCGAGCAGATTGAGATTGGGTCCGTTCAGGACATAGACGGTCTTCGGCATTTCGCGAGCTTACCCGGCGGTCACTTGCTGCGGGCGGCGCCCGCCGTGCCGGGGCTGGTTATAGGGAAGCCACCGGCAAAGGGGAAGCGGGCGGCACCCCATGCGAACACAGCAATACCGCCGTTCCCGTTAAGAAAGCGGGAACCGCTGCCGCGACGGTTGTTGAAACGGCGGCAGGGCGGGGCAGGGGAGGAGTCGAGCCGCTATTTACGCTCAGCCGCGAGCTTTTCCTTCAGCGCGTCGAGACCGACCGCGCCAACGACGACCTCATCGCCGACCACGTAGCTCGGCGTGCCGTTAACGCCGAGCGCTTCGGCGAGCTTCATGCTCTCATCAATGGTCTTTTTGACCTCATCGCTGCCCATGTCCTTTTCGATACGCGCCATATCGAAGCCGACATCCTTGGCGACTGCCAGCGCGCGCGCCTTGTCGGCCTGGCCGCGACCGCCCAGGAGCTTCTGGTGAAACTCAATGTATTTTTTTCCGGTCGTGTCCTGCATCCGCGCCGCGCCCGCCACGCGGGCTGCCTCGACCGAGCCTTCGCCGAGCACCGGAAATTCTTTGAGGACAAATTTCAGATTGGGGTTGGTCTTTAGGAGGTCGAGCATGTCGGAAAGCGCGCGCTTGCAGTAGCCGCAATTATAGTCGAAGAACTCGACCATCGTGACGTTGCCGCGCGGATTGCCGAGCACGACCTGGTGGGGCGAACTAAAAAGCGTGGCGTTGTTCGCAGCGACCGCCGCGCGATGTTTGTCGACTTCCGCCGCCGCTTGCCGCTTTTCGACTTCGGCCATGACATCCTGCAGCACCTCGGGGTGCGCCAGGAGATACTCTTTGACGATGGTCCCGATCTCCTGCCGCTGATCGGATGAAAAGGTCTGTGCGATCGCTACGGCCGGCGACGCCAGCGAGAGGGCGGCCGCGATCAGAAGGGCGGTGCGTGCGTTCGATGTCATTTCTTTATCTTTCCTTTGCGGTTATTGGCCGAATAGCAGTGGGCTCTTGCCTTTGTTGAAAGCCACGATGTCGTCGGCTTTCACCCATCCCGGCGAGCCGACGGGAAAACGCGTCTTGGCGCGTCCGGCGAGTTCGCGCGCGGTCTTGCTGTCGCCGCGCGCGAAGGCCGCCTGCGCCGAAGCGAGATCGGCCTCGGCGAGGTTGCCGTTGTGGCCGTAGGCCATGGCAAGCTGCTCGTAGGCGTCGCCGGATTCCGGCTCCTTGATCAGCGCCGCGCGCAGCAGCGGGACCGCCTCCGACGCCAGCTTGGGATTTTTGGTGGCGATCATGGCCTGCGCCAACAGTATCTGAATGAGAGCGGGATTGGGCGCAAGCTCGACGGCGCGGCGCAACGGCGGGATCGCCTCCGCGGCATGGCCGTTTTCGAGCAACGCCTGGCCCTCGAGTTCGTAGAAATAGGGATTGTTCGGCATCGCGTGGATCAGGCTCTCGATCTGGTTCAGCGCGGAGCGCGTGTCGCCGAAGCGATAGGCGATAATCGCATGCGCATAGCGAGCCGGCATGCTGGTGTCCGACGACGGGTAGTGCCGCAGGACGCTGTCTGCCCGTTCGGTGAAGCCGTACAGCTTCGCGCGCATCATGTCGTGGCGGAATTGCAGTTCAGGCGGATCTTTCTTGTCCCAGTATGGGGTCTTAACCAGCGCCTCCAACGCGGCCATGCGCTCGGCGGGCATCGGGTGGTTCTGCACATAGGGATCGACGTAAGCCGCCGTGAACATCATCTCGTCGGCAAAGCGCTTGAACGTGTCGTACATGCCCTTGGCGGACTGACCGGTCATGGTGAGAAACCGGACACCGGAGCGATCCGCCTGGTCCTCCTGGGCGCGCTGATAGGCGAGCAGCGTATGTTGCAAGTAGGATTGCGGCGCACTCAACACCGCACCGCCGATACTGCCCATGTCGAGGCTGTTGCCGTAGTTGTTCGACTTCGCCGCCGCCGCAATGGCGCCGACGCCGAGCAGCATGGCAACGATCGCCGCGGTCGTGGCGTTGGCAAGTTCTTGGCGCATCTTCGACAGATGGCCGCCGACAATGTGACCGGTCTCATGCGCGAAAACGCCGATCAGCTGGTTCGGCGTGGTCGCCTGCATCAGCGCCCCGGAGTTTATGAAGATGCGGTGCGCGTCCATCACGAAAGCGTTGAACGATTTGTCGTTGATGATGACGATCTGAACGTTCTGCTGGCCCAAGCCGGCCACCCGCAAAATCGGCTGTGAGTATTCGCGCAGCAACTGCTCGATCTCCGCATCGCGGATCATCGGAATGCCGGCGGAGGATCCGGTCTGGGCCCGTGCCGGCAGGCTCGAAAGCGCGAGTGCGGCTGCGGTTGCCAGCGCTATGCCGCGACAGGCTGGTCCCGCCGGGCGCATCTTGCTAGGAGGTTTCGCAGCGATCATCTGGGACAAAGTATTCGGTCCCGCCCCGGGGCCCAAGCTATGAATGCAACCGGTTACGGTCAACACAGCGCGCCGCGTTGCCGAGACGAAACCGGAGGCCACAAAGCCCGGCGAATACGGCGGTACCGGGGCGGTTCCGGCAACACCGGCGATCGGCCAAGGCGGCTTAATGCTTGAGCGGGCAAAACATCTGCTGCGACCATCGGCGCGGAGCGACGTGCCGCCGTTCATGGTGATGGATGTCATGGCCGCGGCAGCTCGTCTCGAGGCGCAAGGACGCCGGATCATTCACATGGAAGTCGGCCAGCCGTCAGTAGGCGCGCCGGCAACCGCAATCGCCGCCGCCCGCGCCGCGCTGACCTCCGGTCCACTCGGCTATACCGAAACGCTCGGCATTCCCTCGCTGCGCCGGCGCATCGCCCGCGCTTACGCGGAATGGCACGATATCGACATCGATCCAAGTCGCGTTGTCGTTACTACCGGCTCTTCGGGCGGCTTTATTCTGGCGTTTCTCGCCGGCTTCGAAGCAGGGGACCGCGTCGCTGTGGCGCTACCGGGCTATCCGCCTTATCGCCACATCCTCGCGGCGCTCGGCTGCGAGCCGGTGGGCATCGAAACGAACGCGTCTACGCGCTGGTCGATTACCGGCGAAGCCTTGCTCGCCCAGCACCGGAGCATGCCGCTCAAGGGCGTTATCGTCGCCTCTCCCGCTAACCCGAGCGGCACGATGATGACCGCGTCGGCGCTTCGCGATCTGATCCGCTGCGCCGGAGATGCCGGCATCATCGTTATCTCCGACGAGATCTATCACGGCCTCGACTACGCTTTTGCCGCCGAGTGTGCGGCGCGGATTTCGTCCGACGCCGTCATCGTCAACTCGTTCTCCAAATACTTCTGCATGACCGGATGGCGGATCGGCTGGATGGTCGTGCCGCCGCCGCTGGTGCGGGCCGTCGAACGGCTGCAACAGAACCTCGCAATATCGGTGCCGACGCTGGGGCAAATCGCCGCCGAAGCGGCCGTCGAGGGGCGCGCCGAGCTGGAAGACGTGCGGCACGGCTACGAGGAAAATCGCCGGATTTTGCTCGAAGGACTGCCGCGCGCGGGTCTTGATTCATTTTTGCCGGCCGATGGCGCCTTCTACCTTTATGCCGACGTCTCGCGGTTTTCGACCGACAGTTTTACCTTCGCGACGCGCATGCTGGAGGAGGCGGGCGTGGCGGCAACCCCCGGTGTCGATTTCGATCCGCTGCGCGGCAAGCAATATCTGCGTTTGTGTTACGCCGGGGCGCGCAGCGATATGTTCGAAGCGGTCGATCGTATCGGCAATTGGCTGAGATCGAATGCGGCCGAACGAGGCGGATGATGAGCGACGCGCTGTTCGAAATTCTGCGCAAAGTGACGACCGCGACGATGACCACGATGTTGCTCAAGAAGGGCATCAGGCGCTGCTGGATGAACGGGCCAAAGCCGCTGAAGCCGAACGGTGAGCGGGTTGTTGGGCGGGCCTTTACGCTTCGCTTCGTCCCGGTGCGCGAAGATGTTGCGACCCCGGAAAGCTGGGGCCATCCGATCTCGACCCGCGCCGCAATCGAGGAAATGCCGGAGGGCGTCATTGCGGTGGCCGACGCCATGGGTGTGCCCAGCGCCGGTATCTTTGGCGATATCCTGTGCGCACGGATGCAAAAGCGAAACGTCGCGGCGCTCGTTACCGACGGCGTCGTACGGGACCGTGCCGGGGTGTTGACCAGCGCGCTCCCGGTCTGGTGCGCCGGCACCGCGGCGCCGGCGTCGGTCAACGGGCTGACTTTTGTCGGCTGGCAACAGCCGATCGGCTGCGGGGGTTGCGCCATCTTCCCCAACGATGTGATCGTGGCTGATGACGACGGCGCCATCGTCATTCCGCAGGCGATGCTGGAATTTGTCGCTCACGAAGGCGCCGAGCACGAGCTTTATGAAAGGTGGGTATTCCACGAAGTTGAAAATGGCGTGAAACTGCCCGGCCTTTATCCGCCGAATGATGATGCCAAAGCGCGGTACGCGGCGTGGCGGAAATCGCGTTCATAGTGCTGCGCGTCGCTACAGAGAAAAAACTGAACGCGTCAGAGTCCGGAGCGTTGGTTGTTCTTCATCCTCTCCAAAATTCTGGGCTTCTTCGCGTTGCCGTCGAATCTCATTATTACGGTCGGTCTTGCCGGTGTGGTTCTGCTGTGCACGCGGTTCACCCGGCTGGCCAGTTGGCTGGTCGTTACCAGCCTCGTGCTGATCGCGCTGTTGGGGTTATCGCCGCTCGGTAATGTCCTGATATTGCCGCTGGAGCAGCGGTTTCCGCCTTGGGATGCTTCGCGCGGACCGCCGGACGGTATTATCATTCTCGGCGGTGCGATTTCGCCGAATGTTTCGGCGGCTCGCGGGACGGTGGCGCTCGACGAAGCCGCCGAGCGCTTGACGGTCGCGGCGGAATTGGCGCGCCGCTATCCGGATGCCCGAATCCTGTTCTCGGGGGGCAGCAATGCCCTGATATTCAACGAAGGTCCCGAGGCCGAGTTTGCGGTGCGCGAGTTGGAGGCTCTTGGTGTGGCTCCCGAGCGGATCACCGCGGAGGACCGGTCGCGCAACACCATCGAGAACGCGGTTTTCTCGCGCCGGCTTGCCGATCCGAAGCCGGGCGAACGCTGGCTTTTGCTGACCTCGGCGTATCACATGCCGCGCTCAATGGCTGCATTCCGGGCGGCCGGATTCGCCGTCGAGGCATACCCCGTCGATTGGCGCACCCGCGGACCTATCGACGCATTGCGGCCGTTCGCCTCGCTTGGTGAGGGGCTGCGCCGGACCGACACGGCGGTGCGCGAGTGGGTCGGGCTGCTGACTTACCGGCTCGCCGGCAAGACGGCGGAGCTGTTCCCCGGCCCGTAAGGGTCTGCACCAAGCTCCCCAATTCACCGATCTTTTACGGGCGGTGCGGTACTTACGTGGTGACGCGGATATTATTGCTTGCGGCGCGAGTGGCTCGCTTTGACGATGGTCGCGTGGTCCCGGGCGTTTCTGTCCGCCGTCCTTTTGGGGAATGACCACCATGTCACTAGCCGAACTGCCGGTCGCGCTCCCGCGCGACGCGGCTTAGAGCGCAGACCGGACTCAAGCCGTAGCGCATCCCTGGATTGAGCCCGCTCTCGCCGTGCTGTTTGCCGCGGCCGCGGTCTTTTTCGCGTCCTCTCTCGCTGTGGTGACCGGCCTGGTTTGATCCGCCGCGTTCTTGCTCGTGCGAGAACCCCGTGCTGATCTCTCGCAGATAACGTGCGGGCGGATGCGCCATGGGACTTCAACTGATCATCGGCAATAAGAATTACTCGTCCTGGTCGTTTCGGCCGTGGCTGGCGATGAAGGTCGCCGGGATCGCGTTCGAAGAAACGCTGATCTCGCTCGAAGCCGCCGACTTCAAGAAACAGGTGACGGCATTGGGCGGCGCCGGGCGGGTGCCGACGCTGATTGATGGCGGAACGTGTGTCTGGGAGTCGCTGGCAATTCTTGAGTACCTGGCGGAAAAATTCCCCGCCGCCGGGTTGTGGCCCAAATCGCCGGCAGTGCGCGCCCATGCGCGGGCGATCTCCTCGGAGATGCATTCCGGCTTCGGCGCGCTGCGGCGGCAGCTGCCGATGAACATCCGGCGGCCGGTCTTGCCGCGCGCGCTCGACGCCGAGGCGATCGGCGATGTCGCACGCATCGACGCGATCTGGAACGAGTGTCGTTTGCGCTTCGGGGCCGGCGGGCCGTTTCTGTATGGGACGTTCGGCGCGGCCGACGCGATGTATGCTCCGGTGGTTTGGCGCTTCCGCACCTATGCCGTGGAGGTAAGCGCGACCGCTCAGGCCTACATGGGCGCGCTGATGGCATTGCCGGCCTGGAACGAATGGCGCGAAGCGGCACGCCGCGAGCCCTGGGTGCTCCCGCACGATGAGGTCGATTGGCCCAAGGTGCTGCGAGAGGAGGGCTGAGCGAATCTATTTGTTGGTCAGACTGGATAGCTCGGCAAATCGATTGCGTCGCGGACCAACCGTCCCAATGTCAGGCTGGCGACAAAGGGAATCGCAAAGGCCTTGGTGATTTGGTTTCGCACGAAGAGACCGAAGTGCGTTTTTGGCGCGAATGAGCGGGCAAATCGCTCGGCAGCCTTTTGCTTGCGGATCATGAACGGCTGCAGCAACTGTTCATAGCGAAGAAACGCTGTCTGCACTCGGTCCGCGGCCGCCAGCTCGCCCGCGAGTACGTAGGCAGCGACCATGGCGAGCGCAGCGCCCTGGCCCGCCAACAACGACGGGCAGAACGCGGCGTCGCCGCCGAGCGCGCCGCGGTCGCGCGACCACGAGTCTATGCGAATCTGACTCACCGAATCAAAATATAGATCGTCGCAGGAATCGAGTTCGGCCATGATTTGAGGGCATTCCCAGCCGCCGTCGTCGAACTCGGCATGGAGCCGCGTTCTTTGCAGTGAGGTGTCGCGCGGATCGATAGGCAGCGGTTTGTCCGCGGCAAACACAAACAGGAACAAAGTACGCCCCCCTCGCATGGCGAAGCGGGCAACCTGTTTTCCGGGAAATTCATAACTGACGTAGGTCAGTTCATCCCGGTTTGTGTAACCGTCGACCACGAACGCGGCGACGTAGTAACCCAAGTATTTTTCAAACCGGTCTTCCGGGCCGAACGCCAGCTTGCGAACGGCAGAATGCAGGCCGTCGGCGCCGATCACGAAGTCGAAGCGCCGCGGCGCGGCGTGTTTGAAATTGACGTCCACGCCGTCATCGTCCTGGGCGACGTGCACGATGCTGTCGCCGAAGATCGTTTCAAACCGGTTTTCGATTCTGCTATAGATCAGCCTCGCCAGGTCGGCGCGCGCGATGCTGACGTAGCGGCCGCGGGTCAGCTCGCGAAAGACGTCAACGCCGAAGCCGCCGATCCTGCGACCGTTCGCGTCGACGATCCGAAGTTCGCGAACGTCATAACCTTCGGCCTTGAGCCCGGGCGCCAACCCCATCTTCTCGGCTGTGTCATAGCCGCGGCCCCAAAAATCGATGACATAGCCGCCGGTGCGCGGCCCTGGCGCCTGTTCGACGAGGGTGGGCGTAAATCCGAATTTGCCAAGCCAATAAGCGAGCGTAGCGCCGGCGATGCCGATGCCGGAAATAAGGGCGGTCCGTTCACGCATCTGCGCACCTCGATTTGCCGAAAAACATTAGAAGCTAAAAGCCGTTGTTGGTGCTGTGAATCCATAACGCCGCGGCGATTTGCTGCAGTTCGATGAGAAACGGACGCTGATAGGCAATAATTTTTACCATCGCAGCCGGCAGCGTGAAATAGCCGACGCGATCGACCTCCGGAAAATGCTGCTTGCGGCCGGATCTCGGCGGCCACTCGATCTCGAAGGTGTTGCTGGCGAACGCTGCCAAGTCGAGGTCCGCTTCGAACGCCCAGGCGTGCACGGCCTTGCCGCCCTTTTGCTTGACTGCAGTCAGCGGAATGAAGTCGCCGACGGCGATGAGGTTCGTCTCTTCGGTAAATTCACGCTGAGCGGTGGCGAGGAGATCGGCATCCGCCTCCGCGAGACCTTTCGGGATCGTCCACGCCCCGTCGTCTCTTTTGGCCCAGAACGGGCCGCCCGGGTGTGCCAGCAGGACCTCGAGTTCGCTGGCGCGCCGAAACGCCAGTAGTCCGGCGCTGATGTCTGCCCTGCGACGCATGCGCGCATTTACCTATAAACTGCGGCTCTCTACCGCAGGACTTGCTAAATAGGCTGTGGTCTGCATGATTTTGTCACGATTGCGCCCACAATGCCGGCTTCCTCGCTCGCGCTCTTGAGCGCATCGTGGAAGGGCAACTAACCATTTCCTGAACGGGAGCCAACGCCAATGCGATATCAATTTATCGCCGCTCTTGCATTTGCCGCCGTTGCGGCGTCGCTCGCGCCGATTGCCAGGGCTGACGATACCCCCAAAGACGTCAAGGGCCTTTATCTGATGAGCGATTATCCCGCCGTCACATTGCGGCCGGGTGAAACGTCTTCGATCAGTCTTAAACTGCGAAATTACGAACTGCCGCCCGAGCGTCTGGCGTTGTCGGTGTCCGGCGTTCCGTCGGGATGGACGGCGACTCTGATGGGCGGCGGTCAGCCCGTTGCCGCGGCGATGCCGGCGACCAACTCGAGTGTTTCGCTCGAACTGCGGCTCGATGTACCGAAGAATGCCGCGGTCGGCACCCAGACGCTGACGGTCTCTGCGGCCGGCGGTTCGACGAACGTCGAGCTGCCGATCGCGGTGACGCTCGCCAAGGATCTGCCGGCCAAGCTGACGCTGACGCCGCAGCTACCCGAATTGCGCGGCACGTCGCGGTCGAGCTTCGAGTATCAGCTCGGCATCAAGAACGACAGCGGCAAGAAGCTGACCGTCAGTCTGTCGGCCCAGGCGCCGCAGAATTTCGACGCCTCGTTCACCGAGAACTACGGCAGCCAGGAACTCAACGCCGTGCCGGTAGACCCCGGCCAGACCAAAGACGTGAAGCTCAAAGTGCGGCCGCCCAACACCGCGGCTGCCGGCAGCTATAAAGTGATGGCGCGGGTCGGTGCCGAGGATGCTACGGCGACCGCCGATCTAACGCTCGACATCACCGGCCAGCCGAAACTCGATATCGGCGGCCGCGAAGGCCTGGTCTCGACGCGCGCGTCGGCCGGCAAGGAGACGACGGTGCCGGTGGTA
>VFSW01009979.1_pt1 | contig 13511 bp, 12 predicted proteins | sample 5358111 | NCBI WGS metagenome assembly VFSW01 (sample SAMN11554181, study PRJNA540505) | mine drainage metagenome | isolation source: sediment from site ElyBrook_90M | place: USA: Ely Copper Mine, Vershire, VT | collected 2017 | reverse complement strand
CTGCAAGCGCTTCTCGAGATACCCGGCTAAGTCGAGCGAATGGGCGAGCCGGCTGCGGATGCCGTCGATGCCGAGTTCTTCCAACCGGTACCACAGCATGAGCGGCGTTACGCCGTTACGCGATCCGCTGATGGTCGTGTCGAGATTGCCGATGTAATCGATGGCGCGGGCGATGCGCTGCACGTTTTGCTTCTTCGCGACCACGACCCCGCACGGGATCGGAGCTCCGAGAAACTTGTGCCCGCTCACCGCGACCGAATCCGCTCCGTCCTCGAAATCGTAGTGCGGTCGCGGATCCAGGAAGCCCGCATACCCGCCCGAGAGGGCCGCGTCCGAATGAATGTATCGCTGCCGGATCGCGAGATCGTCCATGATGCCGGCGATCTTGCGGATATCGTCGCGCGCCTCGGTCATCGTCGTCCCGATATTGGCGAAGACGATCGGCGGCACGTCGCGGTGGATCTTCAGCGTCTCGCGCAGATCGTCGTAGTCGATCTCGCCGCTCGATTCGGAACGGATCGTAATGTGTCGCATTCCCAAAAAGTGGAGGTTCTTCGCGACGCTATAATGCGTCTGCTCGGAATAATAGACCATTCCGTTCGGCAAGAGCTCGCGCGCGAGATACAAGCCGTAAAGGTTGCCTTCGGTACCGCCGTTGGTAACGTAACCCCACCAATCGTCTTTCGGCGCACGGAAGAGGTCGGCAAAGAATTGCACGACTTCGCGCTCGAACTCGCGCGTTGAGACGCGATAGGTGCCGTCGGCAAACGGGTCGCCGATATTATTGACCGGCATCGAGAGAAAGCGATCGAGCGACGAATAATCGAAATCTTTGGCCGCCGGATACCCCAGCGACACGTCGTTCGCCGCCTTCATCTCGGCGTAGAGCGCGTCGAGTCGCGCGCGATCCTCGGAGCTAAGCATGCGCCGACTCCGCCTCACCCCAGCGGCTTCGCCCTATAGCGAGGCGAATGAGACGCGCTCCGACCGCACCCACGACGAGGGCGTAGAACACGTTCGTGGGGATTGGCCCCGTCAGAAATCCAAATGTGTAGTGGAACGATGGCGTGACGATTCCTAGCACGATCGCGCAACTCACGAGAATCGTCCCGAGCGACTGACCCATTGCGGAACGCCGTTGCGCCGGACTCAAATGCCGCCAGCGATAATGCACGCCGAGCGCCCGCATCGCCGCCACGACGCCGTACGTCGCCGCAAAACAGATAAACCAGAACTTAATCGCGAGCAGCTGCCCGGCCGCGTCGCCCGAACGGCGCATCCATAATTGCATGGAGAAAACCATGAGGCCCAGCGCCGCAAGCGCGACGAAATTCATCACAATCATCAAACGGTTCGGCTCGAAGTAGGGCCGCATGACATCCGAATGCATCCACCACGTGCGGGCGACGAAAAAGAACGTGATGAGATAGGCCATAATCCCGATCGGATGAGCGAAGAAATACTCGATGTTGGTCGTAACGACGAGATTGATCGTCGTTTGTGCGAGGCTAAAACCGATCACGATGTCGGAGAACGCCTCGAGACGCGCAACGAGGTGCTGATTGTCGCCGTGCGCTTCCTTCGACGAGCTCAGGATGACACGGTACCTCGCTGGGACGCCACGTTACCTCGCAGCTAACTGACGCAGCACGTATTGCAAGATGCCGCCGTGGCGATAGTACTCGGCTTCGTCGGGGGTATCGATGCGCACGAGGGCCTTGAACTGCAGCGATTTTCCGCTCTGCGCGTCGGTCGCCTTGACGTTCGCGTGCATGCGCGGCGTAATGCCGTCCGCGATTCCGGTGATTTCGAAGATCTCCTCACCCGTGAGCGCGTACGTCGAACGGTCCGAACCGTCGACGAACTGCAACGGCAGAATACCCATGCCGATCAAATTGCTGCGGTGAATGCGTTCGAACGACTCGGCGATTACCGCTTTGATACCGAGCAGATACGGTCCCTTCGCCGCCCAGTCGCGCGACGAACCCGAACCGTACTCCTTGCCGGCGAGAACGATCAGCGGCGTGCCGTCGGCCTTGTATTTCGTCGAGGCGTCGAAGATCGACATTTGCTCGTTCGAGGGTAGGTACCGCGTGACGCCGCCCTCGATCCCGGGAACCAACAAATTCTTTAGCCGCACGTTCGCGAACGTACCGCGCATCATCACTTCGTGATTGCCGCGGCGCGCGCCGTACGAGTTGAAATCCTTCGCTTCGACGCCGTGCGCCATCAAATATTTTGCGGCGGGCGACGACTTCGCGATGTTGCCGGCCGGCGAGATGTGGTCGGTCGTAATCGAATCGCCAAACACGGCGAGCGCCCGCGCGCCTTTAATATCGCGCAGCGGCGCCGGATGCTCGGGCATATTTTCGAAGTACGGCGGGTTCTTGACGTACTCGGACTTTGGGTCCCACTGGTAGCGTTCGCTCGGCGCAACCTCGAGCTTGGCCCAATTGTCGTCGCCTTGGAAAACGTCGGAATACCGCGCCTTAAACAAATCGTCGGTAACGCACGCCGCAACCGCCTTCGCGATTTCGTCGTTGCTCGGCCAAACGTCCTTAAGGAACACCGGTTTGCCTTCGCGATCGGTCCCGAGCGGCTCGGTCGTCAAATCGACGTCCATGCGTCCCGCAAGCGCGTATGCGACGACGAGCGGCGGCGACGCGAGATAGTTCGCGCGCACTTGCGGATGGATGCGCCCTTCGAAATTACGATTGCCCGAGAGTACCGCAGCCACGATGAGATCCTGCTCGGCGACGGTTTCGGCGACGTCGGGCGAAAGCGGGCCCGAGTTCCCGATGCACGTGGTACAACCGTAACCGACGATATTGAACCCGAGCTCGTCGAGCGGCGCCTGCAAACCGGCCTTCGCCAAGTAATCTTTGACGACTTTCGAGCCGGGCGCGAGCGAGGTCTTGACCCACGGCTTGCTGCGCAATCCGCGCTCGAGCGCCTTCTTCGCGAGCAAGCCGGCGCCGATGAGCACCGAAGGGTTCGAGGTGTTCGTGCAACTCGTGATCGAAGCGATGACCACGGCACCGTCGCTCACGTCCTTTTCGGTGAGCGCGATGGTCGCCGTTCCGCCTCCGCCCTCGTTTTCGAAACGCGAGACCGCACCGTTCGTCACGCCGCGCGCCGCCATCCATTCGTTCATCGCGGTGTTGCACGTCGACTTGACGTTGCCGAGGCTCACGCGGTCCTGGGGACGGCGCGGGCCTGCCAAATTGGGTTCCACTTCGGAAAGGTCGAGCGTAACGACGTCGGTATATTCGGCGTCCGGCATCTCGTCGGTGCGGAAGATCCCCTGCGCGCGAGCGTAGGCCTCCACGAGCGCAACGTGGTCGTCCGCGCGACCGGTCAGGCGCAAGTACTCGAGCGTGCGATCGTCGATCGGAAAGATGGCGCAGGTGGAGCCGAATTCGGGCGACATGTTGCCGATCGTCGTGCGATCTGCCACCGGAAGTTTGCTCAAGCCCTTGCCGAAGAACTCTACGAATTTACCGACGACGCCCTTCTTGCGCAGCATCTCGGTGATCTTCAACACTAAATCCGTCGCGGTAACGCCTTCTTTGAGCGCTCCGTCCAAACGGAAGCCGATGACTTGCGGAATGAGCATCGTCACGGGCTGACCGAGCATGGCGGCTTCCGCTTCGATTCCGCCGACGCCCCATGCGAGCACGCCGACGCCGTTGACCATCGTCGTATGCGAATCGGTACCGACCGCCGTATCGGGATACGCGGTCGCGTTTGCCGCATCGAAGGCGACGCCGGCGCCGCCGGCGCCAAAAATCACGCGCGCGAGGTACTCGATGTTGACTTGATGCACGATGCCGGTGTCCGGGGGTACCGCACGAAATCCGTCGAGCGCCGACTGGCCCCATTTCAAGAACGCATATCGCTCCCGATTGCGCTCGAACTCGAGATCGGCGTTCTTTTGGAAGGCGTCGTTGTTGCCGAAGAAGTCGATCTGCACCGAGTGATCGATGACGAGTTCGACCGGTTGCAGCGGATTGATGGCCTTTGGATCGCCGCCCATCGCCGCCATCGCATCGCGCATGGCCGCGAGATCGACGACGCACGGAACGCCGGTGAAATCTTGCAACAGCACGCGTGCCGGTCGAAACGCGATCTCGCGCTCCGAGGCTTCGCGCGGACTCCAGCGCGCGAGCGCTTCGATGTCGCCTTTCGAAACCGAACGCCCGTCTTCGAAGCGCAACAGGTTTTCGAGCAAAATTTTCACGCTATACGGCAAGCGGCTCAGTTTTACGAGCCCCGCCTTTTCGAGCGCGTCGAGTCGAAAATACGTGTACGTACGGTTGCCGACGGTGAGTTTGTCGACCGCGTTAAAGCTATTCGCGTGCTGTGTCATGGCTCTAATTGTATTTTGGGATCGCCGTCCGCGTAGCCTTCGATCTTTAGGCTGAGTTGACCGGACAAAAGTCGCCACAGCGGCTCCGCAACGAGCTCCAGGCGCCAATGCGATAGCTCCAGCGTGGCCTCAAACGTCGCGCGCTCCTTCGGCACCTCGCGGGCTACCCGCTCGAGCGTGGAACGGGAAACCAGCAGGCTCGGCGGCAGCTCGTTCCGGCGTGCGATCTCGCCCACGGCCACACCCATGACGGCGGCTACCGTATCCCGGCTCTGGCCAAGCGGCCGTTGGGGGCGATGCGGCAGCTCGTCCTCGGGCAGCGCCTCGGCCCTCGCCACGGCCTCAACGATCGCACGGCCGAGCGTGCGTCGCATCCCCGCGTCCAGACGACGCAGCGATTCGAGATCTTCGACCCGTTTGGGACGCAGGGTCGCCAAACCCGAGACCACATCGTCGGGCAGAATGTATTTCGGCGGCAAATCGCGTTCGCGCGCGACCTGTTCGCGCAATTTCACGATCTCGCCGAGCGCGCCGAGCTCGCGCCGGCTCATCCGCATGGCGCCGGGGATGCGCAAATACGTGCGCCGCTCGTCGGAGCGATACCGTTCGATCTCGCCGAGCATCGCGCACTCTTCCAACGCCCATTCGAGCCGGCCGGCCCTTTCGAGCGAAGCGTGCAACTTGTCGCTCATCGGCAGTAGATGTGCGACGTCGTCCACGAGATAATCGAGTTGTTTTGGAGTCAGCGGGCGCGTGGACCAGTCGCTAACCGTCTGCGACTTCGCAAGCCGCACGCCTTCGAGATCGTGCACGAGATCGGCGAGTGAGATCTGCATGCCGTATCCAAGGAACGCCGCCGCAACTTGGCAATCGAACACTTTGGGCGGCACGAGATCGAAGCGCTCGGCGAAAATCTTGAGATCAGAGGAGAGCGCGTGGCCGACGATCGTCACGTTCGCGAGTGCGTCTAACAGCGGGCGCAACTGCGGTAACGCAAGAGGGTCGACGATGGCGGCGCCGTCGTCGAAGGCGAGTTGCAAGACCATCAGCCGCGGCGAAAAGGTGCGCTCGGTGTGAAACTCGGTATCGAGGGCCACGCGCTTCGCGCCCTCGATTCGCGCGATCAAGCGCTCGAGTGCGGGTGCGGTGTCGACCATGTCGATGGGCAAGCTGCTCACGGCGTTGGCGTCGCTTTCGGATGATGCCGGAAGGTGAAGTGAGGGCATCGGTGCGTGTCGCAATAGTGCGCCGCTCGATATTCCGTTTGGTGCAAAAACACCGTCACACGATCTCCGAAGATCGCCAGGATCGTGCAGATCGGCACGGCGATCGCGCACATCGTCCACACGTGGACCCATACCGGTATGCGAAAGGCCGCCGCACTCGCCGTCGCGACCGTACCGCCGAAGCCGGGAATGATTCGAACCGAGAGCAGAAATGCGGGCGAGCCGACCGGGAAGCGCTTCACCCACGACGGGAGGCGTTCGAGATAGGCGTCGAGATCGAGCATATGAGACGCGTGCCGATTGATCCAGTAGCCGGTGAGGGCGGCGAGGACGAGCCCGATCGCGTTGACGATCGAACCGACGAGCGGCCCGAAGATCGCGCCATTCATAATCGCTAGAGCGTCGGTGACGCTGAACGGCGCCGAGGCGACGATCGCAAACACGACGATCGCCAGTGGATAGGCCAGGACTCCGAGCGATCGAATCTCGTGCTCGACGGCGGGCTGAAAGCGGATGACGAGCGCCGCCAGCGTAAACGACGCGGCAAGCAGCGCAAGGCCGACGAGGCGTTTTACGATCAGAGGCAAGCGGAGGTAGCGGTGGCGCTTCGGTTGATCATCACGGTTCTATGCGGAGTTGGTCTCTACGCCTCGGTTTTCATGCTGCGCAAGAGCAATCGTGCCGAGCTTGGGCTGTTGAACGAGCCGAGCGTCGTCCAGACGCCGCGTGCCCGGCTCCTCGGGCGGACCCCCAACGCCGCCTTTGGGGTCGCTTACTATCCGTTGCTTGCGATCGCGGTGTGGGCGGCCTGGGCCCCCTGGCAAATCGAGGCGCTCCTGGCGATCGCCTCGCTCGCAGGCGCCGTCTCCGTCGTACTCGCGTACTCGCTGCTACGGATAACGAAGATGCCGTGCGCGTTCTGTTGGACGTCGCACGGCATCAATTGGGCGCTCGTTGTGACCCTGTTGTTACTGCTGCGCTGAAACCTTCTTGAAGCCATACACGGCTGCGAGATCGTTCATCGCTTGCGAGAGCGCCGCGTGATAGTCCGCATCGGCGGCGACGCCGAACTTCTTATCGATGGCAACCATCACTTGATCGTGAATCGGGTGCGACACCGCGCGATCGAGCATCACTTCGACGCTAAACCCGTTTCCGGTCTGGCCCGCTTGCCAAAGCGCGTTCGCGAGTGCCTTACCATCTTTGGGATCGGGATTCGGTTTGGCCGGTAGCGCGACCTTATCTTCACCAACGATGTAGAGCGAGTCGCCGACGACGAAATCGAATACTTTGAGAAAATTTCCGACTTTTTCGTCGCCAAATTTCGTTTTGAGCGACGCCACTTCGGCATCGGTCTTCTCGCCGGCAAGCGCCTTGACGAGCGTGAGCGCGTGGAAGTTGTTGGGGCCGCCGCCCGCCTCAATCATCGAGAGCGTTACTGGGAGCGCGGGCGCCCCGGTATACACTCCTGGGCCCGAAAAACGCGAAGGTGCATCGGTGATATTTGCCATCGGTTTGGATAAAGCGACGGACAGGGATCCAATGGAAAGCCCGGCGCAGACGAGCGCCGCAATAAAGCGTTTCATGTGTGTGTAAGTCCTCCTACGCCCGACCTAACGGAGCTCACACCGCCTTGGATGTATCCTCCGCAATCAATCCATCGATCATCGCGCGATAGCGTGGATCGGTCGTGGGCGCGCCCGCGAGCCAGGCGTTGAGAATCTCCTTCGCGAGCGCGACCGAAGTGGCGCGCAAGCTCAGGCAAAGGACGTTGGCGTCGTTCCACTCGCGCGCGCCGGAAGCGGTCGCCGCGTCGCCACACAGCGCCGCGCGAACGCCGCGTACTTTATTGGCGGCAATACTTACGCCCGTGCCGGTCCAGCAGCACAGGATGCCTTGCTCGCATTCGCCGCGCGCCACGGCCTCGCCGAGCGCGCGCGCCGTGGCCGTCCAGGCGTCGTCCGAACCGGGCTGCAAAGCGCCAAAGGTGACGATCTCGTGTCCGAGTTCGCGTACGCGCAGTTCGAGCGCATCGGTCAACTCCGTGCGCGAATCGCTGCCGATCGCCATTCTCATGCGAACTATTGTAGTATTATGATGGCATCGGCGTCGAGAGTTCCATCCGCGTTCGCGCGCCCGCGAACGTCGACCGTCTGACCCGGCTCGATCGTCGCACCGCGCGGGTCGATAATCGTCCCCTGATGTAAATGGATGTTCTTGTACGCGTTCAGCGGCATGCGCACCTCAAGATCGAAACGCCTAAAGTACGTCACGGTGCCGCGCACGTGATTCGGATCGGCGCCATAGGGCGCAATCGCGTTCCCCGTGATCGTCTGAAGTATGTTCTGCAGCACTCCGCCGAGCGATGGCGGAACGGTCGGCAGCGGAACGGGCGTCGCGCCGAGCAAGAGGACGGTCGCTACCAGGGCGACAACTCGCGTATTCATACTCCTAGAACGCTTTCAAATGAGGCTGGGGTTCCACATGCGGCTTGCCGCAACCGTAATACTTGTTCGCGATCGCCCTGCGGGCGGCTTCGAAATCCTCATGGTGCGCCGTAGTACGCGCAGCTCGTTCGCACCCGATGCGTTCGTCTTCCCTGGGGGGACGGTGGAAGCGGGCGATTACGACCGTTTGCTCGAGGGCTGGCCCGGCGATCGTATCTCGCTCGAGTTCCGCGCCGAGATTCCCGAGGCGCTACCGACAAGCGTTCCCTCGGTTGGCGCGCGCGACGCGAGCGCCCTCATCGCAGCCGCCGTGCGAGAGTTGAGCGAAGAAGCCTCGATCGTCATCGAGCCGAAAGATCTTTCGTTGTTCTCGCATTGGATTACGCCACCGAGCGAGCCGCGACGCTACGATACCTATTTCTTTCTTGCGCGCGCCCCACGAGACGCGCGCGGCGTCGCGGACGCGCTCGAAACGCACGACGCGCGCTGGTTCGACCCGCGCGAGGCCCTCGAATCTTTCGCCCGCGGCGAACTGCATCTCGTGTACCCGACGATCAAGCACTTGGAGCGTTTACGCGCGTTCGATACCGTCGAAGCGACGATCGCATTCGGACGAGCAAAACCGATCCGCACGATCATGCCGGATCGCTCACCAGCCGAAGGATTCACGATGCCGGCGAGCCTCGAGAACGCATGGTAAGCCGCATCGCACTGGTGCGCGCGCCCAATCCATCCGCGATGACGTTGACCGGAACCAACTCCTATATCATCGACGCGGGCAACGGCGAAGCTCTCGTGCTCGATCCCGGACCGCCCATCGACTCGCACGTCGACGCGCTCGAACGTAACGCGCGCGAACGCGGCTTACGTATCGCCGCAATCGGCCTCACGCACGGGCACCCGGATCACGCGCCGGCAGCCGCGCTCCTCGCGACGCGCACGCACGCACCCATCTACGCGCACCCGCACTCCGACGTGTCACACGATCGAGATTTCGAACTCGACGCCGACTTGCGAATCGGCGATCTGGCGTTGCGCGTGATCGACGCACCCGGGCATACGTTCGAACACGTCGTCCTCTACGAACCGCGCGAGCGCGCGCTCTTTACCGGCGACGTGATCTTGGGCGAAGGCACCGTCGTGATCGCGCCACCCGGCGGAGCTATGCGTCCGTACGTCGATACGCTACGCCGCCTCGCGCGCCAGTTTCCCGACGCGCAGCGCATCTACGGGGGGCACGGCGAGATCGTCGAAGACGCGCAGGGCAAGATTGCCGAATACATCGCGCACCGCGAACAGCGCCAACGCGAACTTCTCGATGCGTTACGGACGGGGCAGGCGACAATCCCCGAACTCGTTGCAACGATTTACGGCGAGACCCGTCGCATTTTGTGGCCCGCGGCTGCGCGGCAGCTGCTCGCCTATCTGATTCCGCTGATCGAGGACGGCGCCGTGAAAGCAACCCTGCTCGATCGCCCGCTCACGGTCGACGAAACGGCGATTCTCAATCCGTCGTGGGAGTCGATCGTCGGCGCCGAACACGCGCCCGTCATCGAAGCCGAACTCGGTTCGATGCACAAACTCGACAAAATCTACCGCTACGCGCTTACCAAGGAACACCACGCGCCATAGTGTCATCCCGAGCGACCGTGTCATCCCGAGCGACCATGTCATCCCGAGCTTGTCGAAGGATGGTTCGACAGGCTCACCATGGCAGGACGTCATCCTGAGCGACCATGTCATCCTGAGCTTGTCGAAGGATGGTTCGACAGGCTCACCATGACACGACGTCATCCTGAGCGACCATGTCATCCTGAGCTTGTCGAAGGATGGTTCGACAGGCTCACCATGACACGACGTCATCCTGAGCGACCATGTCATCCTGAGCTTGTCGAAGGACGGCTGCTCGCGAGCGCTTTCACGCGTTCCCAGTCCCCGTCAACGAGCGCTTGTTTTTTCGCGCGGCCCCATCCTTTGAGCTGCTTTTCCCAGCGGATCGCATCGTCAACGTTCGCAAATTCGGATGAATGCACCAATCGGACAGGCCGACGCCGATGGGTATAGGACCCTGGGTCCCAACCGAAGTTGTGCTGACCGATACGATATTCCAAATTACTCGTAATGCCAACGTAAAATGAGTCGTCCGCACACCGCAACATATACACGTAATAGCGTTTCACGCTCTCCTATTGCGCGTAACGCATCCTTCGACAAGCTCAGGATGACACTGGATGTTCAGTTTGATACTGGGTGTTCAGTTTGATACTGGGTGTTCAGTTTGATACTGGGTGTTCAGTTTGATACTGGGTGTTCAGATGGAACGTGGTTTACGGAATCGTGAGAACGATCTTGCCGAACTGATCGGAACTCGCCATGCGCTGCGCTGCCGCGACGACGTCGGTCATCGGGTAGATATGGTCGATTGCCGGTTTGAGCCCGCTCTTGAAGAGCTCGAGCATCGCGGCGAAATCCGCGGGACTTCCCATCGACGTGCCGCGAATATCGAGGTGATTCCAGAAAACCGGAAAGAGCCGTACCGTCGACTCAAAGCGCGTGCCTCCGTACAACACCATCCGACCGCCGGGGCGAACCACCGAGAGCGCTTTCGCGAGCGTATCGCCGCCCGACGAATCGACGACCAGATCGATCTCGCCGCGCTTCATCGACTTTTGCCATTCGGGGTTTTGCACGTAATTGATCGTGACGTCGGCGCCGAGCGCGCGCGCGCGCTCGAGCTTCTCTTCACTTCCCGATGTCACGACCGTACGAGCACCCACCGACTTGGCAAACAGGAGCACGAACGTTTGAACGCCGCCTCCTACGCCCGGAATCAGGACCGTCTCGCCCGCCTTGAGCTCCCCACGCGTAAACGTCGCACGATACGCGGTGAGACCTGCGAGCGGAATCGCGGCAGCTTCTTCCATCGTTAAGCCGGGCGGTTTCGCAAAGACGTTCTCCTTCGGTACGCTGACGTATTGCGCGAACGTGCCGTCGTGCGGCATCCCGAGAATCGATGCGTTTTTGCCCCACACGTGCGGGTCGTCGCCCCAGTCGAGCATCGGATTGATGACGACCTCGGCGCCCGTCGCCTCGACGACGCCCGCACCGTCGGAGCCGAGGATCTTTGGCAATTCGATGCCGGGGTAGAGCCCTTGGGTCATGAAGACGTCGCGGCGATTGAACGCGGCGGCACGGAGACGCACGAGTAGCTCGCCCGCACCCGCGACCGGCATATCGACGTCTTCAAGGCGGAGCTTCTCGGGACCGCCGATCTCGTGGAGACGAATGGCTTTCATGCACGTATTATACGTGCACGGTCATCACAAAACGCAAGCCGAAGGGTTCGACGCCCAGACGATCGGTGGGAAGCGGCGTACCGCCGATCCCGACGTATGGGATGCCGCCGCCAAAGATCGTATAGCGGCCGGCGCCGTCGCTGAAGAGATTCGTCCCGACAAAGGCAATGTCGGTTAGCGCGTTGAGCTTGAACCCGATCGTCGCGTCGATCCACGTGAGCGGCTGCTGGTTCAGCTCGTTGTTGTTCCCGCGGAATATAGCCGAAGCCGAGGCGTGCCACTTGCCGGGATCGTAATCGAGCCGGATCGAGCCTTGCTGCTGCGGGATGTTCGAGAATTGGACGTTGTCGACCAGATTCGCACCCGACGTCGGATTAGAGAAATTCGGCGTGAGATTCTTTGGATAGGCGACGTTGAGGCCGTACATCGCCGTCAGAAACAAATGCTGGGGAACGAAGCGCTGGACAAAGCGCAGTTCGACGCCCTGATATACGGCGTTTCCGATATTGCTCTGATCGGAAACGCATCCCGGAACCGGATGCGCGGGGGTATTCGTTCCACCCTGCGCCGGCGTCAGGCACGCACCGGCTAACGCCTGGGCGTACGGATAGTAGATCTCGACCGGGTTGCGCACGTTCGTTTGATAGAGCGATACGTCCAACGCCGACGATGGGAATTGATGCGAGAAGCCGAGTTCGTATTCGGTCGCGTGCTCGGGCCGTTCGCTCGCGCTTCCCTGGCCGACGAAGACGCCAAAACGATCTTGCGCGAGGTCGGCGAGCGGAAACGCATAACGCTCGATCAGCAGCGGAGCGCGGAACCCCGTGCCAAGCGACAACCGCACCGTCGTCGACGAAGTGAGGTTGTAAACGGCGCCGATACGCCCGTCGAGATTCGAACCGAAACTCGAATAACGAGACTCGTAGATGCCCCCGTCGAGATGGAGCTCTTTGGTCGGCTGGAACCCACCCCGCGCAAAGAGCACGTTGATATTTTGGCCGAGGGTAGGCAATCCGGGTATGGCCAGCGATTCGTAATCCGTATAGCCGCCGAGCGCGTACTGCGCCGTATCGAACGTACGCTGCCAGGTCAATCCGCCGTTGTAACGCCGATCGGCGTGCGTGATGTCGTACGCAGGGTTCGAGGGATTGCCCTCGATCGCGACGACGTTGTTGCTCGCGTAGAGGTCTGTCGTGAGATCCCCCGCACCGAGCGGGGTTTGCCCGCGAACTTGATACGCGCGAATGACCTGTGCGAGCGTTTCATTGCCCGGGCCGACGAACTGCCCGGCGGTCGGCCCGCCGGTTTGGTCGATTCCGTTGATCGAACCGCTCTGGTCCCGGTTATCGCCGAGCGTAAACACGCGCGCGGTAATATTTGCCCGTTGCGAAAAATTCCAGACGACGTTTTCGAGCGCCGCGCGCGATGCGACCGACGAACCGAGCGCCGTTCCGCACGGTTGGCACGCGGGATCGATCGTCGAATAGAGATTCACGTAGCCGTTCGAATACCCGCTTTGGTGACGATCGTCGAGCGCGAGCGCGTAGCCGAATTTTCCGTGCGTTCCCGTCCCGTTGAGCCAGAGCTCGCTCTGACCGAACGAACCGGCCGACTCAGAAAGCGCCGCATGCGGAACCACCGTCGGATGCAACGAAACCAAATTGATCGCTCCGCCAAACGTATTGCTGCCGCTCGTATCTTCCGGCCCTAACCCTTCGGTGACGTTCACGGAAGAAAACGCGGCAATCGGGAATTGCGAAAGATCTAAATCGCCGGTGTTGCCGTCGTTGAGCAATTGACCGTCGAGCGCGACGAGCGACTCAGACGGGTCGGGGCCGCGCAATGCCACCACCGAAATGGCACTCGCACCTCCGCCGTCGGGATGCGCGAACGTCGCGCCCGGCAACGTTGCGAGCGCGTCGACCACGCGCGCGTCGCCGGCTCGATCCATATCGGCACGCGTGATGGTAATGGCCGGGATCGTCCCGCGAATTGGAGTCAATCGTCCGTCGACGGTGACGGCCGCGATCGTGCGCAGCGTGGGCGCGTCGAGCGCTTCGAGGCTCGCGTCCACCTTGCTGTCGGCTTCGAGTTTCAGATCGATCGAGACCGAACAGTAGCCGGCGGCGGAAGCGTCGAGCCGCTAGTCGCCGGGCGGCGCGCCGATCGTGCG
>VFSW01009978.1_pt1 | contig 13511 bp, 12 predicted proteins | sample 5358111 | NCBI WGS metagenome assembly VFSW01 (sample SAMN11554181, study PRJNA540505) | mine drainage metagenome | isolation source: sediment from site ElyBrook_90M | place: USA: Ely Copper Mine, Vershire, VT | collected 2017 | reverse complement strand
CTGGTTAAATATATAATCAATTCCATCGTAATTCGCCAGAATTCCCTCTGCAGCAGTGGCTGCTGAAAATTCTATCGCGGATCAATCCAGATTATCTGGATTTTGGATGATAGGGTAACATCGACGGCACAAGTTCAGGGTACGAAACGATTTTAATCTTCATTTTCCAATAAAAATAGTCCTTTGTCTACGCCGCCGGCTAACCTGACAATGTTCTACGTCAGTTATTGATCAGAGAATGTACTTGAGAAGGTAACCGAATATGCAACCGAAGGTGTGTGCGGTCACTTTCTGTAGTCCGTTGACTCTCACGTTGAGAAGGTTGAGTTTCATCTTCAACAGAGAGAAGAACCTCTCAATGCCTGTTCTCTTTTTGTAGTCCTTGTCCTTTGGTTTCGACGATTTGTAATGTCCTCTTCCGTTGACTGCAATCACAGGAATCACATGATTTTCCATCAATGTAAAACGTACATCACTGGAGTCGTATGCGGAGTCGGCAAGGAACTTTGCATTATGCGCAAACCTGAAGTGGGTTTTTACATAATCAAATAAAGTCTTGAAGGCATCCTTGTCGTGTACATTTGCAGGCAGGACGATCCAGTACAGAGGTATGCGGGTTTCTACGTCGTAGATGAGGTGCAGTTTGTAACCCTTCTTGAGGCCTTTCTGCGTCTTCTCTTTCAGCAACTCCTGCTCTTTCTTCTTCAGGGTTGCATATCCCCATGCGGCCTCTCTATCGTCGTCAAAATAGTACGGGATAAAGGTACTGTCCATCGCCATCAACGATACAAACCTATTCCTGTACAGCTCCTGTACTATCAACTCTGCGACTCTCCCGATCTTCTCCTCCCCGACTTCCTTCCGGACCTTGGAGTATATCGAACTATCGGGGCACCGTTTGTACCCTAATACCTTCAATAATCTCCTGTCTTCCAATTCGTCGGGCAACTCCCTGTCGCTGCATCTGAATATCGCACCTATCGCCAATGCGACGATGTGTTTTGCATGCATTGTTCCCTTTTGGTACCAATGACCAAGTGTCTTTGACACCAGACTTGCGCCACTGACAACCGTCAGTGCTATATTCCTTATTTTCGATATTGTTTTCACGGATTCAACTCGGCGGAGGTCTGCCGTTTCGGCGGCAGCTCCGCTACCATTTGGATATCCGGTTCAATCGTGAACGGTGGTCTGCCGCCGATTTCTCTATCGAAGGAAAAGAAGTTGAAACTTCCACTTTAGTGGAAGTGAGGGTTATTTAAATTTTCAACACCCTCAGGGTAATAGCAATAAATAGTTTGAGTGCGATATAACGTCATGGAGCCAATTTCGCTAAAAGGCAGGATGCCCTTCGAGATAATAGAGTCGTTCGACAAGAGGGGAATAGTGAAGCTCACCCCCCCGCAGGAACTGGCCATCAAGGCGGGCCTGCTCGAGGGTACGAACCTCGTGGTCGCGGCACCCACTGCGAGCGGAAAGACGCTCATAGCGGAGATAGGCTGCGTCAACTCGATACTATCGAAGAGGATGAAGGCGATATATATCGCGCCGATGCGCGCCCTTGTATCGGAAAAATACGCCGAGTTCAAGGCTGCCTACCCCTACATAAAGAGCGCGATGTCTATAGGTGATCTTGACTCAGCAGACCAGTGGCTATCCGATTATGAGATGGTGTTTGTCTCTACCGAGAAGTTCGACAGCCTGATAAGGCACGGTGTGGACTGGCTCGCCCAGATCGGCTGCCTCATCTTCGACGAGGTGCACATGCTGGGCGACATGTCCCGCGGCCCCACGCTCGAGATACTGATAACTAAGCTGATGCTATCGTGCAGGGCGCAGATGATAGCGCTCAGCGCCACGATAGGCAATGCAAAAGAGATAGCGAAGTGGCTCGGCGCCAAGCTGATAGAGAGCGATTACAGGCCGGTCAAGCTGACGAAGGGAATAATTTACAACAGTTCGGTCTATTCTGGCGATGACGAGCCCGACACGAGCTACATACTCAACGGTAGCAGCAAGATACCCGAGATAAGACTCGCTGAGGATACACTCTCGCAGAAAAAGCAGGCGCTGATATTTTACTCGACGAGAAGGAATGCAGAGTCTGGCGCGCTGAAGATGGCAACAGCGCTTGGTGGCGCCATAACGAAAGGCAACCAAACCGAACTCGATAAAGTTAGCAAAAGCATAATGGATGTTCTTGAAAGGCCTACAGACCAATGCATCAAGCTATCGAGGCTAGTAAGGTCGGGCGTTGCATTCCACCACGCCGGCCTGCTCAACACACAGAGGGGAATCATAGAAGAAGCATTTAAGGCGAATACAATCAAGGTAATATGCTCGACAACAACGTTATGCCTGCCTAAGGGCGAGGAAATTATATGCAATCCTGAGCCTAGACAAATACAAACTCTGACTTCAAACGAACGGGTTTTAACAAGCACGGGCAAATTCAGAGAAGTTATTGCACCTATCAAGAGCTATTATAACGGGCCACTAGTTGAGATCCAGCCATATTTTCAATTACCTATGCGCATGACGCCAGAGCATAGGGTTCTAGTCGTCAGAAGAAAAAGGCACAGTAGTCACTATTACGACGGCACGCACAAGATATGGTGGGTTTACTCTGAGCCGTTATGGATAAAAGCAGATGAGCTAGAGAAGGGGCATCTTGTACTTTTCCCACGTATAAAAATTTCCAAAGAACCTAGTGCGCTAAGCGTTAATCTACAAGGACCTCTATCTAACCAAACAGGAATTGTTGGTGAACATTGGTCGCGTCTAAATAAGCAGACTGTTAAACTAGATTCTAAAACACTAGAGATAATCGGACTATTTATTGCGGAAGGATCCACAGGTAAGAACGGCGTGATAAAATTCGATATAAATACAAATGAACAGGATTTAACCGTTAAAATAGTAGGATGGTGTGATTCTCTAGGCCTTAGGGCAAGAATAAACGATAACGAAAGGCATAGACGGTCGGTAGTTGCATGTTCGAAACAAGTAGCATCGAAATTTAGAGAGCTTTTTGGAAATAATGCTCATAATAAGCACATGCCGCACGATTTTCTAACCCTTCCAAAAGATAAATTGATTCCTCTAATTAGGGGCATGTGGGAAGGTGATGGATCTGTAAGCCTAAAAGAAACTTATGGCATGGCCGAATACGTTACAGTGTCCAAAATTCTCGCCAAGCAGCTATTTATGGCATTGGTGAAAATTGGTTACATGCCCTCTATTAGCTGTTCAAAAGCTAAGATAACCAAGCACAAAGCAAAATATAATGTTATAATTACAAATCACTCGGACTCGTATAGGGTAAGAATAAGCGGTGAGCAGTTAACAAGGTTCTTAAAAGAGATAATGCAGCGACGAGTTGTCTTCAAAGGCAACAGAACTTATAACGTTGGCAAAATAGACAAAGACTACTACTATATGCCTGTCAGAAAGATAACAAGGAAAATATACAATGGAATTGTATACAACATCGAAGTGAAAAAAGACGCAAATTATGTAGGATCTTTTATAGTGCACAATTCGATGGGCATAAATATGCCTGCGCACACCGTGCTGGTAAGGGACATACACAGGTATGAGAACCTCAGCAGCGGCATGATGGGGGTCAATGAGGTTACCCAGCTCTTCGGCAGGGCTGGCCGCCCCCAGTATGATACAGAGGGAAGGGCGCTGCTCATAGCAAGCAGCACCGAAAGGATGCACGAGCTGTATAGGAATTACATAACTGCCAAGCCCGAGCCAGTCGACTCAAGCCTTGCCGTGGTTCCGGTGCTGAGATCCCATATACTCTCGCTCATCGCCACTGGCTTTGTCAACCGCACAGATTCTCTCGAGAAGTTCTTCTCGAGGAGCTTCTACGGCATGCAGTACGGTAGCATGCAGCACCTCAACAGGGTGATAAGCGAGGTCCTTCAGGATCTTGGCAGATGGGAGATGATAACGGAAGAGGATGAAATATTTGCTGCGACAAAGCTCGGAAGCAGGGTGAGCGAGCTTTACATAGACCCGCTATCAGCTAAGTGGATGGTCGACTCATTGCCCAACGCCAACGACACGATAGGCATGCTCTTCATGATATCGAACACGCTCGAGATGCGGCCCTACGCCAGGGTCACCAAGGAGGCCGAGGAGGCGCTTGCGGTGTACATGCACACCCACAGGAAGATGATGCTGAAGGAGTTCAGCCCGATGGATTACGGCAACTACGACCCAGAAGGCGCGTTCAGCACGGCGATGATGCTCAACGACTGGATGGAAGAGATGAAGGAACCCGAGGTAGTGAAGAAGTACTACTCGACGCCCGGTGCTCTCTACATGAAGATAAACAATGCCGACTGGCTGATATACTCGGCGATAGAGCTCGCAAAGATAATAAGGATATCGGCGAGGAAGATAGTCGAGACGAGGGTGCGGCTAAGGTATGGCATAAAGGAAGAGCTGCTCGACCTTGTCAGGCTGCAGCAGATAGGAAGGGCCAGGGCGAGGATGTTGTACGCCAATGGCATAACCGGCATAGAATCGGTAAGGCAGAACAGGGCAAGGGTCGCAAGCATATTAGGCAAGGAGATTGCGGAGAAGGTCTTCTCCCAGCTATAAGATTTTTATAATCGTTCTGCCTACTACTATCTGGTTTACATGTACGTATCAGACGGTACTGCAAGGAAGATACTGAAGGAGGCCGGCGCATCGAGGGTTAGCGCGGAAGCCGCGCAGGAGTTCCAGAAGCGCATAAACAGGTACGCGTTCGATGTCGCGCAGAAAGCTGTCAAGCTTTCCAAGCACGCCAAAAGAAAAACCGTCGCGGGCTCCGACATAAGTCTTGCGGCATACTAAAGCGGTAACAATGCCAACAAAAATGCACTCGAGCCGAGAGCCGGCAGGAGCGGCGCCCACACCCACCAAGGACATCTGGCATCCTGCCGAGTTGAGACAGGTAATGAGCAGGCCGGAGATAATCGACTACATATTCGCACTTGTGGAATCGAGCAGGGATTATCTGCATACCGGGCAGCACATTTATTCCGTGAAGGTCTTCCCTTCCATGCTTGCCTATCGTTGCGCTCCAGAAGAGCCCGTCATGGGCCCCCCGAGCAGAGCCGGGCTGATATTCCATGCGGACCTGTATTCTGCAGACAGGGAAACTTTAAGGAAGGCAATCGACCAGTTTCTCAGGCATTCCGGCGGCGTGGAACTCGGGCTGTGCCATCCATATGCCGCCCAGCAAACATATCTGGTACTGATCGAATCCGAGCACAAACCCTCTGATAACTCCTAGCGCAAGCTATATTAATTTGAAAAATGCAATGTTACTATTGGTGGCGGGTGAGCAGCTAACCGAAAGGAGGAAGCTCCTCCCATACAGAGCGCATATGGCTTAAGGCCTTATCCGGAACAGAAACGATACCATGAACGCGCACAAAGCGATGACACTACGAGCGCGCGGGAATGGATGAAACGCGCCGGGGAAATGCGCGGTGAGTATGCAAGGCGTTTTCGCCGCTCAGTCTAATGCTGCATAAAACAGAAGGAGGGCTACGGCCCGCCACTAATACAAAAGTAGGGGTAAGCTGCTACTTCCTGGAAAGGCGCCCCAATCTTTCGCGGCCGCTCTCCATCATCCATCTCGCCACTACGGGGCTATCGCACGTGCTCGCCAGGATTGGTTTCTGTAGGTGCCTACTCTCAATCATCAGTATCGCAGGTGCAAATATCCTCAATTTCGGGTCATCCCGGTACGTCACAGTTTGCGCAACGAGTGCCTTATGGACAAGGTTGGCGTAGTATAGGGCCTTTCCGGCAGCCATTTCTGCATGCGTCATTGCAGATGATACAATCGAAATCTATATATCTTTATCGGGGTCGCTATAAATATGCTCAGCATCGGCAGGGGTAACCAACCCCATTAGCGACCCGCTGTGCAGGTCAAGCCTTTCGCGCTCAACCAGCTTCCTCATCAAAATCTTGTTCTGCGCGGTGGCTATTTCCCAAGGAACCCCTTTTCTCAGCCAGCTATCGTAATCGCATAGCGCCACCAACAGCAACTTTGCTGCGGCCGCACTTCTCGCTGTTATGCTTCTATCGCGTTCTTCCCTCTCCGTACCCTGCCAGGCGGCTGCATCTTCAAAAATCATTCGCGGGTCGACGCCCACCTCCTTAGCGATATGCAATGCACGGTCTATCTCCTCACTCCTAACAGCCATCGGCTTCGCATCTCGCATCAATATCACGCAGTATAACATTAGGCTTTCCAGATATTTAAGCATTTCAGGAGGTATTGCACGCGTCTAACTACTTGCCCTGTATCCTCTTGAATAGCACGAACGCTGCGCCGATGAATATGGCCGCAAATACCGCTGTGGCTGTCGCATCAATCCACACCGGGTATGTTGAGAAGTGTATGAGCGCCCCGCGCATGCCGTCCGTTGCATAGAAGAGCGGGTCTATGTGCGAAAGCGCATCCAGCCACGATGGCAGGCTCGAGCTTATCGGGAAGAGCGCTCCCGACAGGAAGAATAGCGGCAGCACAAGGAAGTTTATCAGCACCTGGAAGCTCTCTATGTTGTTTATCAGCGCGGCTATTATCAACCCCATTGCAACAAAGGTCGACGACGCGAGTATCATGAAGCCGATCGCCTCAAGAACGCCCACAACGGTGAGATGCGCCATCGGCAGGATTCCCACTGCGACTACCACAACGAGTACGAGCAGCGCGGTCAGCACCGATATGGTGGCGCTGCCGGCTATCTTTCCAAGCACTATGCTGAGCCTCGATATCGGCGCAACAAGTATCTCCTTGAGGAAGCCGAATTGCTTTTCCCATATTACGCTTATGCCCGCGAATATCGAACTGAATATGAGCGTCATGCTTATCACTCCGACTGACATGAATGTCAGGTACGGGGTGCCGTTGCCGGCTGTCAGGGCGAACGCAGATCCAAGCCCGACGCCAACTATGGCGAGCCATATCAGCGGCTGGCCTCCGCTGCCCACCATCCTGGACTTCGACTTCAGGAACCTCTTCATCTCCCTTAGCCATATCGTGTAAATCGCTTCGAGTGTGTTCGTCATCTCCTTGCACCAAACCTTGCCAAGGCTATCAGGCTGTCCGCCGCCCCTTCCTCGCGTATGTCCCTCCCCGTCAGGCTTATGAAAACATCCTCAAGACTAGGCCTCTTCACCGTTGCGTAGTTTATGGTCAATTTCTTGGAATCGGCTAGCTTCATTATCTGCGGTATCGCCTTCGCGCCATCCTGTGTGGTTATCTCCAGGCCGTCCTTCGTCTCCTTAATCGCCTTTATGAAGGGCTTGCGCTTGAGCAGCTCGTAGAGCTCCCTCTTCCTCTCCATGCCGATCCTGACAATGTCTCCCCCGAACGAGCTTTTCAGTCCTTCGGGGGTGCCGAACTTTATTATCTTCCCGTGGTCTATTATCGCGAGCCGGTCACACAGCACGTCTGCCTCCTCCAGGTAGTGTGTCGTCAGTATTATCGTGAGCTTCTGTTCCTTGTTGAGCTTCCTTATGTAATCCCAGATCTTCCTTCGCGTCTGCGGGTCCAGTCCTAAGGTGGGTTCGTCCAGAAAGAGCACGCGCGGGTGGTGTATGAAGCCCCTTGCGATTTCAAGCCTCCTTTTCATGCCGCCAGAGAAGGTCTTCACCTGGCTCTTGGCCCTGTCTTCTAGGTCCACGAGCTTCAGTACGTTTTGAATTATCTCCTTCTTGTTCTTTTTCACTCCGTAGAGCCTAGCGTGGAAGTCCAGGTTCTCCCACGCGGTCAGTTCATCATCAAGGGAAGGGTCCTGGAAGACAATGCCCACCATCTGCCTGGCAATGTTCTTCTCTTTCAGGACGTCTACTCCGTAAATCGTTATCGAGCCCGACGTGTGGTCGAGTATCGTAGTTATCATTGATATCGTGGTCGTCTTTCCGGCCCCGTTAGGCCCCAGCAGCCCGAATATCTCCCCTTCCTTGACCTTGAATGAGATGCCATCTACCGCGGTAAGCTTCCCGAACCTCTTGACGAGCTTCGATACCTCAATTGCATTTGCCACCATGCTCCCACTGCTCCAGTCCTGCAGAATAAGTTATGGCACAGAACGTTTTATAAGTATTCGATTTTATAAGGTGTTTGTGGACAGCGGCAATCCTCTGGTGGTACACAACACGCTCTCTAGGGAGAAGGAGCCATTCGTCCCGGCTAGCGACAAGATTGTCAAGGCCTTCTTCTGCGGGCAGACTGTCTACGACGACGCCCATCTGGGCCATGCAAAGGCATACATCAATTTCGACGTTGCGGTGAGATGGCTAAGGTACCTCGGTTACAAGGTAACCTACATACAGAACATAACCGATATCGATGACAAGATAATAAAAAGGGCAAAGGAGCGCGGCATCGAGCCGATGGAGCTGGCAAGGGAGTACGAGAAGCGCTTCATTGAAGACCTCGAAGCGATAGATGCAAGGAAGCAGATAGACCTGCTTCCACGGTCGCACGATTACATAGAACCGATAAGGGAACAGATACAACTTCTATTCGACAATGGCTATGCCTACTGCCTTGACGGTGATGTATACTACGATGTCTCGAAGTTCGGGGACTACACAAAGCTATCAGGGATGAAGATCGAGGAACTGGAGAGGCACAGGATAGAGCCCAAGGAGGGCAAGAAGAACGTCTACGACTTCGCACTCTGGAAGGCCGCGAAGCCTGGGGAGCCCACATGGAAGATAACGGTCAAGGTAGATGGCAAGAGCACCGAGCTCGATGGCAGGCCTGGCTGGCATATCGAGGATACCGCGATAACCTACAAGGAGTTCGGCCCGCAGTACGACCTTCATGGAGGGGCGAGCGAGCTCATCTTCCCGCACCACACGAACGAGATAGCGCAGGCAGAAGCCGCATTCGGCAAAAAACCATTTGTAAAGTACTGGATGCATGTTGGGGTGCTCACCGTCAACGGAGTGAAGATGAGCAAGAGCCTCGGCAACTTCGTCACGATAAGGAGCGCGCTAGAGAAACACAGGTCCGAGGCGCTCAGGCTCCTTTTCTGCACAACACATTACAGGAAGGAAGTGGATTACACGGACGCATCGATAGGCGAGGCGGGCAAGAGGCTCGGATATCTCTACGCGGCACTTAGCCTCTTCTATAATATGAATGAAACGGAAGTGGGACCAAAGGATGCAGAAATAAACGATCTGGCCAAGACTTTCGGCGATGAGTTCACCGTCGCTATGAATGATGATTTCAACACGCCCCAGGCCCTTGGCACCCTTGCAACGACGCTGAACAAGCTCAGGGCATTTGCAGAAAATAATGTATCCGTCGGCAAGATCGCTAAGTCCAACATGATAGATGCTATGCTGAGGTTTGCCCGCATCCTCGGCATACTCGAAGAGGATATCTACAAGAGACCGCTTCCAAAAGAAGCACTCCAGCTCATACAGGCAAGGCAGGCCGCCAGAAAGCAGAAAAAGTTCGACGAGTCAGACAGGATAAGGAAGCAGCTCAAGGACGAGTACAATATAATAGTGGAAGACTCGCCAGATGGACAGAAGTGGTACCCCGACCTTGGCAACGTCCAGTAACTTCGCTTGGAGGGGGCGAGATTTGAACTCGCGATCTCTAGATTTCTCGTCATAGCACTTGGCTCGTCACTCATAATGCTTTGCATATGAGTCTAGCGCTCTAAACCAGGCTGAGCTACCCCTCCTGAGATAAGATTGGTGCCAAGAGTTAAATAGTTTGCAGCGACCTGCTACCTGTACATGTTCTCCGGCTCCTGTTTAAACTTCTTGATCCTGTCTGAAAGTTCCCTCGGTATTGCGGGCCTGACCTCCTTGAATGCGACCGCAAAGTCTTCCTTTGTTACTGATGTCCTGCTGAGCCTTATCGCATTCATTCCCGCTTCCCTGCAGACGTTCTCTATTTCTGCGCCGGTGTAGTTGTCAGCCGACTTTACTAGGTCCTCCAGGTCCACGTCCTTCGACAGCGGCATCTTTTTGGTGTGCACTTTGAATATCGCAAGTCTTGTCTCATCGTCGGGCATCGGTATCTCTATTATCTTGTCAAATCTACCCGGCCTGATAAGCGCGGGGTCTATCATGTCGGGCCTGTTGGTCGCGGCGAGCACGAACACGCTCTTCATATCCTGCAGTCCGTCCAGTTCTGTCAGCAGAGTATCCACTATCCTCTCAGTTACCATAGAGTCGCCCCTGCCTCCGTCCCTCGTGCCCGCTATCGAATCTATCTCGTCTATGAATATTATGCAGGGCGCGGCCATCCTCGCCTTCCTGAAGATCTCCCGTGTCGCCTTTTCGCTCTCCCCGACGAACTTGCTCAGCAGTTCGGGCCCCTTTATCGATATGAAGTTTGACTCCCTCTCTGTCGCCACCGCCTTCGCAAGCAGCGTCTTCCCCGTTCCAGGCGCGCCCACCAGAAGTATCCCCTTGACCGGCCTTATCCCCATCTTCTCGAACGCCTGTGGGTTCTTTATCGGCAGTTCAACCGCCTCCTTCAGCTGCCCCTTTACGCTTGCAAGCCCTCCAACGTCATCCCAGTGGACGTTCGGTCTCTCGACAAAGACCTCCCTGAGCGCGCTTGGCTGTATGCTGTTGAACGCGTTTATGAAATCGGCGCGCGTCACGTTGAGGTTTACAAGTATCTCGTTCGGTATCGACTTCTTGTCTATTATGTTCGGGAGTATCGTCCTCAGGGTGCACATAGCCGCTTCTCTTGCGAGCGCTGTCAGGTCCGCCCCGGTGTAACCGTGCGTAAGGTCGGCGAGCTCGTCGAGGTTCACGTCCTTTAGCGGCATGTTCCTCGTGTGTATCTGCAGGATTTCCTTCCTCGCATTCCTGTCCGGAACTCCTATCTCTATCTCACGGTCGAACCTTCCAGGCCTCCTTAGCGCCTGGTCTATCGCGTTGGGGCGGTTAGTTGCTCCTATTACTATGACCTGCCCACGCGATCCCATCCCGTCAAGAAGTGCGAGCAACTGCGAGACCATCCTCCTCTCTACCTCGTTTGTGGCTTCCTCCCTCTTCGGCGCTATCGCGTCTATCTCATCCATGAATATTACAGTAGGAGCTTTCTCCTTCGCCTCGTTGAATATTTCTCTAAGCTTCTCCTCGCTCTCTCCGACGAACTTGCTGACCAGTTCCGGTCCAGATATATCTATGAAGTGCGCGTCGCTCTCGTTGGCGACCGCCTTCGCAAGCAGCGTCTTTCCCGTTCCGGGCGATCCATAGAGCAGGACGCCGCGCGGAGGCTCTATCCCCAGCCTCTCGAATAGCTCTGGGTACCTTATCGGCAGTTCAACCATCTCCCTTATCTTCTGTATTTCTGTCTTCAGGCCGCCTATGTCCTCGTAGTGCACGTCGCCTATCTTTACCATGGATTCGGATATCGGCTCGGCGCGCACCACAACATCAGTTTCCTTGTTTACCCTTACGACGCCGTGCGGCGTCACCTGCGCCACGACAAAGTTGAACACGTAGCCGAACATGGGTATCGGGACCACATCCCCTCTCACGAGTGGCTTGTCCTCAAGCTTATTCTTTGCGTATTCGTGGAAATCGGGCGATATGGGGGTCCTCTGGTTCGGCGGCGGGGCGAGTATGACCTTCTCGGCGTTCTTTATCTCGGCCTTGGTGGCGAACACCCTGTCGCCTATCCCCACTCCAAGGTTCTGCCTTATCCAGCCGTCTATCCTTACGAAATCGAGCCCTTCATCCTGCGGGTGCGCAGACATCACTATCGCAGCGGTCGACCTCCTCTTGCCCTTTATCTCCAGCACATCGCCTGATACGACATTTAGGAGCTTCCTCGCCTTGGAATCCACTCTGGCAATCCCTCTGCCGTCGTCGGTTACCAATGCGCTAGCAACAGTCAGTTCAATTCCGTTTACCATTGGGGTCACCCCTTCAGAAATAGGAAAGCCGCGTTACAATATAGCGCAAGCATCTTTAATAGCTTGCGGGCAGGCATGAAGAGCTATGCCTCCTTATTGCGCTCATTCCTCTGTGTCGTCCTCTTCATCATCTTCGTCGTCTTCCCAGTCTTCCTCTTCACCGTCGTCTTCGTCGTCGTCCCCTCCCTCTGCTTCGTCGGCCAGTTTCAGTATATATGGCGTCGGTGTTATCATTTGCTCACGGTTGTCTGCCTGTAGGCATCCTTCTCTCTTATTAACAGATTGGTATAAAAACCTTTCGACAAATTTAGGTTAAATTGGCTGTGTTGCGCAAAACAGAAGTAGCCCGAATGGTGCTCCGGCGCCCCAGCCGAAACACTTTTAAGGCAGGTAGATACCTATTTATATCTAAAAGCTCAGAGCATATCTGGAGATGGGATGCCTACAATAGGTGAGGGGCGCAAGGGGATAATCAGGGATGGCCCGAACAAGAACATACTTACGCCCCAAGAGGCGCAGGACAAAATCACAGTACTAGATGAAAATAAGGCGGTTTTGGGGGAAAAGACTTGCAGATGGCTCACACAACTCATTCAGAATGACGCTTCAGATACGAATAGTTATTCGGGCCGAACGCTTGTAGAAATATCGATGCGAACGCCAGAGGAAATCAGAAAAATCATAGCGGTCGCATCCGATTTGCTCGGCAATGACGCGCACGCCACTCTCAGTAATCTACACATTTGGGACTATACTCCGGGAGCTGTACGCGATGTGATTCAAGCGGTCTTGAACGGGATGGGCGGTGAAACTGGTAGGGATTTTCTTACTACCAAAGACGGTTTTGACAAGTTTTATATACGCGAGAACGGTACATACAGGTGTCTTACTCCAGATGAGATAAGGCAGAGGATAGAGCTCTGCAAAACCGAACTTGGCATGGAAGAGGCTCAAAAATATTTCAAAACACAAACTAATAGCAACCCAGGCATATACACAGAAGACGCTCAAAGGGGGCTTAAGATAATGGAAGACAATCTTGGCCGCAAGTTGGCTGTAGATCTATTCTCTAAGGGGTGGTTAGGTATGTGGCGTTCTGAATACACAGAAGACGTATTTATAGTAGCCAATAAGCTTATTGGCTCTACAAAAATCGCAAAATACCTAGAGGAACATCCGCACGTCATGTATTCCATCAGTAACTTAGTGGACTCTACTGATTATGCCATAGTTGCTCAAAATTTCGACTATCTGGCAAGCAAGTTTGGAAAAGAGACTATTTGGAATCTGATTTTGGGCTCTGGAAATTCGAGACTCGTCGACCATATGCTTACATCTCTAAAATGCGATCAAGATAAAGTTAGACGTGTGACAGACAGGATGGCAAAAGAAATACCTGACGTGGGCGATGCCGCTGAAAGAGAAAGATTTGCCAGGTTGACCCTCGACATGATTCTTTTGGACTGAATCGTTTGAGCTCTTTAGAACGCATTGGGATAGGGGCCTTGACTCCACTCGCCCAACGACAGGGGTGTCCAATAATTCCGCTAAAACCCAAGGGTTTTAACCCCTGGGTTCATA
>VFSW01009977.1_pt1 | contig 13513 bp, 17 predicted proteins | sample 5358111 | NCBI WGS metagenome assembly VFSW01 (sample SAMN11554181, study PRJNA540505) | mine drainage metagenome | isolation source: sediment from site ElyBrook_90M | place: USA: Ely Copper Mine, Vershire, VT | collected 2017 | reverse complement strand
CGGTCACGTTGCTTGACGTTGGCCTTCCCTCATTTTTTTTGGAGCGATGAAAAATGCGTGGGCGGAAGGCCAAGCCAGAAGCTGAAAAGCGGGCGGCCGGCAATCCGGGCAAGCGCAAGCTGACGGGGCGCACGGCGTTCGCGGTTGAAGCGCCACGCGAGGATTTTCCACCGCCAGCGCATTTGTCTGACGAAGAAAAAGCGCTTTGGCGCGAAGAGGTCAAACGGATCGATGGGCTGAGCTTGATGCGCGAAAGCGACACCACTGCCTTCTCGATCTACATCGAAACGCTCTCTCGCTACCGGCAAGTCAAGCGCCTGCTGGATGAGAAGGGAATGACTTACGAGACGGCTTCTAAACACGGCAACATGACGAGGCAGAGGGCGGAAGTGCAGATCGAGAAGGACTGCCGCCGAATGCTGATGCAAATGATGGAGCAATTTGCGATGACGAGCTCCGCGCGCATCAAGCTGCACTCGGTGGTGGCGGCGACACGGCAGCCCAGCCAGCCGGAATTGCCGCTCGGGCGCGGCGGTGAACCAGCTCCGCAAAAAGCGCCTGATCGCGCGGGGCCGATTGGGATTCTGAACACGGTCGGGAATGCCTGACGAATATTATTTCGACGATGCGGCGGCTGAGGCGGCTGTCGAGTTTTTTCCGCGCTACCTGCGGCACTCGAAGGGCGCTTATGCCGGCCAGCCATTCAAGTTGGAAACTTGGCAGGCTCAGCAAATTATCCGACCGTTTTTCGGCTGGAAGCGGCGCTCGAATGGCTTGCGGCGCTACCGGACTTGTTGGCTCGAAGTGCCGCGCAAAAATGGCAAATCGACCCTGTGTGCCGGCGTGGCGCTCCTGGGCCTGTTTGGTGACGGCGAAGCCGGTGCGGAGGTTTACACGGCGGCCACGGATAAAGACCAAGCGCGGCTGGTGTTCACCGAGGCCAAAAACATGGTGCTGGCGTCGCCCGATCTGCGGCGCTTGTGCGATCCGTTCAAAGATTCGATCTATGTGGCGCAAACGGGCGGCGCGCTGCGGGCGATCAGCTCGGATGCCAAAACGAAAGATGGTCTGAACATTTGGTGCTTCATAATGGATGAGGTGCATGCTCATCGTGATCGGTCGCTGTATGACGTGCTGCACACGGCTCAGGGCGCGCGCACACAGCCGATTGAGTTTCTCGCGACCACGGCGGGCAAGGATCGCAACACGTTCGGCTATGAGATGCATGAATATGCCCTCAAGGTGCTGAAAGGCACCGTGGACGATCCGGAATTTTTGCCGGTGATATTCGGTTCGGAAGTCGATGACGATTGGCGTGATGAAGCGGTTTGGAAAAAGGCAAACCCAAATTACGGCATCAGCCTGCAACCACAATACATGCAGGCGCAGGCTAATCGCGCGAATGAAATGCTCGCCTACCAAAACGTGTTTCGCCAGCTGCATTTGAATCAGTGGGTGGAGCAGGCGACGCGGGCCATCGATATGGACCAATGGCGCAGCTGCGCTGGCGACGATGATTGGCAGGCGCTCGAAGAAAAACTCGAAGGCCGGGCGTGTCACGCCGGGCTCGATCTTTCGACCACGACGGATTTGACCGCGCTGATTTTGGTGTTTCCGCCCTCGCAAGATGATCCGGATGAGCCTTGGCATGTGCTGTGCCGGTTTTTCGTGCCGGACGACGGGCTAACGAAGCGGGAAAAACGCGATCGCGCGCCATTCCGCCAGTGGCGCGATCAGGGTGCGTTGATCTGCACTGACGGTAATATCGTCGATTATCGGGCGATTAAAGAACAGATCGAGGCGGACTCGACTAAATTTAGAATGGTGTCCGTTGGATATGATCCGTGGAATGCAACGCAGCTCAGCATCGAGCTGCAAGATGAGGGCTATAACGTGATGGAATTCCGCCAGGGGTTTGGCTCGATGGCGTCGCCCACGCGCGAGCTGATGCGCCTGGTCGCGGGGGGCTTGCTGGCTCACGGCGGCCATCCGGTTTTGGCTTGGTGCGCCAGTAATTTGAGCGTGAAAACCGATTCAGCGGGCAATATGAAGCCAGACAAGCAAAAATCGTCTGACCGGATTGACGGAATTGTTGGGCTGGTGATGGGGCTGGGCCGCGCGATCGCGCAGGGCGAGCAGTCGATGTCGAATTACGAGACGCGCGGGCTTTTGGTGCTCTGATGTCGCCATTGTTCGCCGCACGGCTGCGCGATGTCGCTGGCATCGCGGGGGTGGCGTGCGTTAGCTATGGCGCCTGGTCGATATATCACCCGGCCGGGTTTTTGGTGGGCGGCGCGCTGCTGATTGCCGGCGCGGTGCTGGGCGCGCGCGGCGAATGAGCTTGTTTGGCAGCATAGCGCGCGGCGTGACGCCCACGCGCACGCGGTCGGGCTCGCCCAGCTACGCGGGATTGATTCCACCGCTCGGCTCGACGCCCAGCTCGGCGGGCGTGCTGGTCAGCCAAGCGACGGCCATGGCGGTTTCGACGGTCTATGCGTGCGTGCAGTTTCTCTCGGTCGATACGTCACGCTGCCGCCCGACATTGGTGCGGCTGATGGATGACGGCAGCGAGGAAACCGTCACTGATCATCCGGTGGCGGCGTTGCTGAAACGGCCAAACCGGCAGCAAAGCTGGCGGGAGTTTTGCCAGCAGCTGCAAATGTCGCTGAAATTGCGGGGCAACGGTTATGCGGCGATCCGGCGCGACAGCAAAGGCAACCCGATCGAGCTGATTCCGATCAATCCGGATGCGGTGTTGGTGCTCGAAGCGTCTGACGGCCAGGTGTTTTACAACGTCAACCGGCTCGGGCTTTGGCAGATCGCGATGCTGCGGGATTTTCCGGTGCAGATCCCGCAAGAGGACATGTTTCATGTGCGCGGCCTGACCTTCAATGCGCTGGTGGGCGCATCGGTCATCACGCTGGCGCGGGATTCGATTGGGCTTTCCATTGCGCAAGAGCAGCAAGCGGCGCGCTGGATCGCGAACGGCGCTCGCCCCTCGGGTATTATCGAATATCCGCGCGTGATGAGTGATGCGGTTGCCGCCCGGTTAAAGCAAAGCTGGAATGATTTTCAATCCGGCATTCAGAATGTCGGCAAAACAGCGGTTTTGGAAGACGGCGCAAAATATACGCAAATGGCGCTTACCTCGGTTGATCTGGAATTCCTGGCCTCGCGGCAGTTTCAGATCACGGATATCGCCCGCTGGTTTAACGTGCCCGCGTTCAAGCTGGGCATCACTGACAAGACGGCGATGAAGGATATGCCGTCCGCCGAGCAGGAATATGTGAATACCGCGATCGCGCCGGACCTGGACCTTTGGGAGCAGCGCCTCGGGTTTACCTTTGACCTCGATACGGAAGGGCTGCGCGTTGATTTTGATTCGGCGCCGCTGCTGCGGGCAGACATTCTGACCCGCTACAACGCGGCACGCCTGGGCATTCTCTCCGGCTTCCTGACGCCGAACGAGGTGCGCGCCAATGAGCGTCTGCCGATGGTCGCGGGCCGCGCCAATGATTTGATGGTCCCGGCCAATACAGCGGCCTTGGGCAGTGATGTGACCGGAACGGCGCCCGAAGGCGCGGGACGGCCATCAGGCGGCAATCCCGCTGCGCCCGGCGTGCCAACGAACGGCGACCAGGTGGGCACAATGCCGGGCGAACCGGCTGTAGGAGAATTGTGATGAGCTTGGTTCGCAAATCCTTCGCGATTTTGCCGGTGGACCTTGGTCCACGCCAAATTCGCGTGGTGTGCTCGACCGGCGGCATCGATCGCGCCGGCGAGGAAGTGGTGCAGGCGGGCATTCAGCTCGGCAATTTCCGCGCCAACCCGATTGTGCTGTGGCAGCACGATCCGGCGCAGCCGATTGGCCGATGCAGCAATGTTGCTTTGGTCGGCCAAGATTTGCAGGCCGATATCGAATTCGCGCCCCTCGGCATCTCGCCACGGGCCGATGAAGCGTGCGGGCTGGTAAAATCCGGCGTGGTTTCCACCGTGTCGATCGGGTTTGATCCGATTGAGATGGAGCCGATGGACCCGAAAAAACCGCGTGGCCCGCAGCGTTATTTGTCAATCGATCTGATGGAGTTATCAATCGTGAGCATCCCAGCCAATCCGAATGCCGTGGTGGTTGCGCGCAGCGCGCGGGTCACGCGGGCCACTGAAAAATGGACATGCGATGCGGCTGATGATTTGCCGCTCGCCGCTGGCGACGAAACCTGGGACGGCCGCGACGCCACCAAGCGCGTTCTCGATCATTTCGGGTTTGGCGGCGATGATCCGAACCATGAGGAAGCCGCCAAGGCATTCTTGGCCTTTGATGCGAGCGAGCCGACTTTGCGCGGCAGCTACAAGCTCCCATTCGCTGATATTGCGCGCGGCAAGCTGGTCGCGGTTCCGGCTGGTATTCGAGCCGCCGAATCCCGCATCGGTCAAACCGACATTCCGGACGCGGTGCGCGCGGATGCTGAAAAAATCATCGCGACATATAAGGCGCGGATTAAGGAAGCTGAGGATAAAAACGGCGAGCCGGAAAAGGGCGCGAAGCCGGGTGTGACCCGCAATGCTGCGACGCCGTCGCGGGTAAAAACGTTGTTCGATATCGCAAACTTGGCCTATTTGCTGGATAGTTTAGGATATGCGCAAGAGCGCTCGCGGATCGAGGCGGCGCTTGAGGGCGACGATTCGCAGATGCCGGAAATGCTGGCCTCGATCATGCAGGATTTGGGTGCGGCTTTAGTCGCGATGTCCGCTGAGGAAGTCAGCGAAGCGATTGCCGAGGCGAAGGGCGCGCTGGGTGAAGACGACCAGCTCGACGATGACGGCTTGCCGGATGATGATTTGGCCTCAATCGCGATGGCGGCGACGCCGGCGCTCAAAGCGTTCCGGCGCGGCGTGGCGCGTCTCAAAATGGCGGCGTCGCGGAAAAAAGAAGGCCGCAAAATCTCCGGCGCCACGGAGGAAAAAATCAAATCGGCCATCGAGCAGCATAAAGAGGCGATGGATCATCATCGCGCCGCCATGCGGATGCACACCAAAGCGATGAAGGCGATGCAGGATTTGGTGGACGGCGCGGACCCGGAAGGCGATGACATCGACGGCAATGTCGATGACACGCAATCCAGCGGCTCGGACGGCACCAGCGGCGATGACACTGTGACCGATTCAGCAAAATTTTTGAACCCGGCCGTGCGCCGGGCCGTTGCAGCGCGCCTGGCGCGCGGCTGAACACCCTATTCCCGCGTGAGCGGGATGCGCCGTTCCGGCCTTCGGCAAGCCAGCGCATCAGCGCATTTATTGGAGAGTAACATGCACGTTCAGAAACTGGCGGACGTTCGCCAGCAGAAGGCGGCGGCGGTTGACCGGTTCAACGCGCTGGCTGCGAAAGACGATTTTGGCGCTGCCGATGCAGCCGAATTGGGCAAGCTGGAAACCCAAATCAAATCGTTCAGTGATCAAATCACCCGCATCGAGCGGGCGCGTGCTTTGTCCGCCGAAACCGCGCAGCCGGTTGAAGGGCAAACCACGCCTGCGCAGGCGAAGGCGGCTGATCCTTACACCAAAGGCGACGGCCTGGTGTTGGGCGGCGTTGCGCGCATGTTGGCGGCCGCGAAAGGCAATGACCGCGAGGCCGCGCGGATGTGCGAAAAAGCCTATGGTGGTTCGCATCCGGTAACCAAGGCATTCGGCGAAGATAGCGGCCCGAGTGGCGGCTTTTTGATTGCGCCGGATTATATGAACGAAGTGATCGAGCTGCTGCGCGCCAAGGCCGTGGTGCGCAAAGCCAACCCGCGCACAATCCCGATGCCGCGCGGCACCATGACGCTGCCGGGCCAAGCGAGCGCGGCTTCGGCCAGCTACGGCGTTGAGAGTGCGGCAATCCCGACGTCGCAGCCAGGCACCAATCAAATCATCGCCAGCGCGAAAAAGCTGACGGCGTTGGTGCCGGTTTCGAACGATCTGCTCCGCGACACGCAATATTCGACCGCAGCCGATGCGCTTGTCCGCGACGATTTGGTCAAGGTGATGGCGCTGCGCGAGGATTTGGCCTTCCTGCTCGGCGACGGCACCGCAGGCTCGCCGCGCGGTTTCCTGTCATTTGCGACGGGCTATGCGACCAACATCATCACCAGCAATGCCAACTACACGCTCACCACCGTGAGCCAAGAGTTGGGCGGCATGCTGAATTTGCTCGAACAGAGCAACGTGCCGATTGACACCCCGCATTGGTTTATGTCGCCGCGCACCAAAAACTATCTGTTCAACGTGCAAAACAGCCTGGGTGTGTATGTCTATCGCGACGAAATGCTCAAAGGTTCGCTGATGGGCATTCCGTTCTCGATTTCCACGCAAATCCCGAACACAGTCACCGTCGGCGGCACAGCCAACACCTCGTATATTTTCCTCGCGGAAATGAGCGAAACGATGATTTTGGACGCGATGCAGCTGGAGCTGATGGTGTCGATGGAAGGCACTTATACCAATGCGGGCGGCCAAACGGTTTCGGCAGTGGCCTCAGATCAAACCTTGATCCGCGCCATTCAGCGTCATGATTTTCAGATGCGTCACGACGCTTCGGTCGCGGTCAATCAGGGTGTCGCTTGGGCTCCCGTTATCTAACTTCGGCGCGCAGCTCGGGCTAACGCTGGGCTGACTGATTTTTTGCAAACCAACAGGCGCGGCAGCGCCTGTTTTTACAGGAGGCCCAGATGGGCGATATCGTTACTCAACACGACATTGGCGATATGGGGTCGGTGCGGGTGCTTTCCGCATTTACTTCGATTGTCGCTGGTGGCTCTGGCAATGATGTGCTGGTGGACGGCATCACATTTGACCGCGAAGGGTTCAATGCGGGCTCGCTGCCCTACAGCGCGAAATTTTCGGTGCTGTTTAGCACGGCGCTGTCCGCGAGCGAGACGCTCTCGCTGGCGTTCGACGTGCAAACCTCGCCGGATGGCACCACCTGGACCGATTTTGCCACCACAACTTCGGCAGTCGTCGCCAGCGCGTCTGGGGAAGGGCAAACCTCGCTTGGCGTGGATTTGACCGGCGCATCGCGTTATGTGCGCTGCAATTTCACACCAAAGCTTAGCAACACCGCGACAGATACGGCCAGCTTGGTCGCCTGCGCGTTTTTCGCTGGCTTTGATCGTTTGCCCGCGCTCTAATCGAACAGGACGCCTGGGCCGGTGCAAAGGCCCCGGCGAAGGTGCAATTATGCGGCTTGTGAGAATGACGCGGGATATGCGGCCCTGGCAGCGCGGCCAGGACGTAGCGTTGCCGGACGATGCAGCCAGTCAATTGCTCGACGAGGGCGCGGCTGACAATCCGCGCCACCTGGATGGCCGCGTGATCGAGCGCACTGTGCCACCACCGGCCAGGATCTATCGCACGCGAAAGGCTGATCAATGAACGATCTTTATCAGGGCGTGAGCGACGATCTGGACGGCCCGGCGTCGCGGCTGCGCGCCGTTACGCCGTCCGATACAGTTTCTCTCCCGTTCGCGTCGAAGGCGATCTATGTCGGCGGGGCAGGCAATATTGCGATCAGGGCGGTCAATGATGCTGCGCCGGTTGTTTTGTCCGGCGTGCCTGCAGGGACTGTGCTGCGCGTTCGCGCTGCGTATGTGATGGCCACAAACACCACGGCCACGAACATCGTGGCGCTGATCTGATCCATGGGGAAGGTGCAGATTTCCACGGTGGTGACGCCCGCGCAAAATTACGCGCTGACGACGCTAGCCGCCGTGAATTTGCGGCTTTCGATTCCCAGCACCGACACCAGCAAGGCGGCGCTGCTGACGGATTTCATCAATCGAGCCACGCAGGCGGTGGTGACGTATTGCCGGCAACCGTTTGTGGTGGAAACGCTCCAGGATTTGATCATTCCTGAGCGTGACGCTTACCCGTATCAAGTGCCGGGCGGCTTGCAGCCGCTGCAAGTGGCGCGCTGGCCGATTCAATCGGTCACCAGCGTGACCACGATGCCAATGGTCAATTCGCCGATTGTGCTCAATCAAGGCACCGATTTCATCGTCAATAATGCGCTCGGCGAGCTGGTTCGGCTCAATCCTGACACGGGTTACCCATGGCGCTGGGATGCGGTGCCGACCACGGTGGTTTATCAGGCGGGTTACACTACCGTGCCGCTCGATTTGGAAGACGCGGTGATCCGGCTGGTGACCAAAATGTATTGGAACGCTGGGCGCGATCCGTCGTTGATGGAGGAAAGCCAAGGCGCTGTTGGCACCAAGCGCTACTGGGTGGCTGGGCCCGGTGGCGATGGCAATTTGCCGCCGGAAATTCAGGATTTGCTCAACGGTTATCGTGTGCCGACGGCGCGGTGATGGAATTTCCAATCGCGGTTAAAGGCGAGCGTGCGCTGCTCGAACGGTTCGACACGTTTCCAGTGGCAGCGCTCGATATTCTGCGCGCCAAAGTCACGGAAACGACCGATGTGCTGCTCGGGATGGTGCGAGCGGCCACGCCGGATCGCACCGGGTTGCTGCGCTCGCAGATTAAATCGCGGATTATCGAAAATCCTAACCGGGTGGTTGGGGTTGTCGGGCTGATCGGTGGTGCGCCGCGTAAGGCGTTCGGCAAGGCTGGCGCGCTGGAATATGGCGCGCATAAATCGATTTCGGTGAGGGCGCACACCCAAAACCTCGATCATTTTTTCAGCAAAGCGATTGCGCCGCGTGAGGTGACCGTGTCGACCTATACCCGCCAAGCCAATGTCGAGGCGCATAATTATCTGCGCGGACCGCTGGATGCGGTGCAAGGCGAGTTTGTGACGAATATCGAACAAGGGCTGCAAGAGGCGATGGATTGATGGCGCCGCGTGAGCAAATTATGACGGCGTTGTTCACCTTGCTGACCAGCACGGCGAATTTTTCCAACAAGCGGGCGCCGCTTGATGCTGTGGTCAAACGTGGCCGAGCAGCCCGCGCTGTTTCTTCGCGATGGACCGGAAACCTACGCGCCGCGCCAGGCGCGCGGGCAACCGGCGAAAGTGACGCTGACGGCGGAATGCTGGGTTTATGTGCAAAGCCGCGATGTGAATGCGGCGCCGATCGTGGCGCTCAATAATCTGATCGATTGGATTGTGACGGTGTTGCAGCCCCTCCCCTCGCAAGAATGCCAAACGCTGGGCGGTTTGGTGTCGCATTGCTGGATCGAGGGCAAAATCGAAAAAGATGCTGGCGATCTCGATGGGCTGGGCCAAGCGGTCGCGATTATCCCGATCAACGTTATGGCAACGGTGTAGCATGGACGATGTGGCGATTGATCTGACAACCGCGCAGATCGAAACGGTTGAAGGTGCGCTCGCTAAAAATCCGCAAGCGGCGCTCGATGAATGGTGGGCGCAAGCCGTGCCGAATAGCGCCGTGAGCCGCGATACTGCCCGCTATAACAAAGCGTTTGCCGCCTATCGGGCGCTGCGCGCGAGTTTCGACTGACCCCGCGAACGCCGTTCGCTCTTTGAAAGGAAAAACCAATGTTCAGTTTCGGTTCCGGCGTGTTGCTGGGCGTGCGCACCGATATCGCCAATGCAACCCCGGTCAATTTCGGGTTGGTGCAGGAGGTGGACATCGATGTCGCGTTCACCAACAAAATGCTCTACGGGCAAAACCAGTTTCCGGTGGCTGTTGGTCGCGGCACCGCCAAAGTGACCGGCAAAGCCAAGATGGCGCGGATTTCGGGCCTCGCGATGGCGAGCCTGTTCTTCGGCGCGACGCCCACGCCCGGTCAGCTCGCGACCGCCTTTGCCGAAGCGGCCGTGATTCCGGCTGCGACGCCGTTCACCGTGACAGCGGCAAATGCCGCGACCTGGGTTGACGATTATGGCCCGATTTATGCGGCGACCGGCCTGCCGTTTGAGCGGGTGGCAAGCGCGCCCACGATTGGGCAATATACCGTCGCGGCTGGCGTTTATACCTTTGCGGCAGCGGACGAAGGTGCCGCGATTTTGCTGAATTATACCTACACGATCACTTCGACCGGCCAGCAATTTACCGTGGCCAGCCAGTTGCTCGGCTCGCAGCCGTTTTTTCAGGCGCAATTTTTCTCGACCTATGACAATGTGCCGATCAGCATCAAAATCAAAAAAGCGGTTTCGGCGAAGCTGACGTTTCAAACCAAGCTGGAAGATTTCGTCATTCCCGAGATGGATTTTGACATTTTGGCCGATGCGGCAGGCAATGTGTTTGAATATAGCTTCGGTGAGGTTTCCTAATGGGGCCTGCAACGATCAATTTGGGCGGGACGCCGTATCAAATTAAACCGCTCACGATTGCGCAGCTCGAAGTGATTTTGCCGCTGATCCGCTCGATGGATCTGATGAGTGCTTCAGGCCTCGATGCGGCGATCACCGTCATTTCGACCGCGACCAGCCGTGGCACCCCCGCGCTGAGCCGCACGCAGCTGGTCGAGATTGAGGGCGTCACCGTGCAAGAGCTGCAAATAGCGGTGGAAGCCGTGATTGCGCTCACGGGGCTCGAAGCGCCAAAAAAACCGCAAGCGGTTTCGGAGAGCGAGACGGCGATTCCCGAAGCCGCCTGAGCGAGTTATTCGACGAGATATATGGCAATCTCGCAACGATATGCGGGATTGCGCCGTCGCAGGCAGCCGACATGGAATTTCCGGATTATCTGCGGCTGGCGCGATACTGGCGGCGCCATCCGCCGGTGCATTTGATGGTGGCAGCTTATTTGGGCGTCAAACCGCCGAAATCACCGGAGCAAAACGGTGCCAAACCGTCATTTGATTTTGGGGCGTTGATGCGCGGGGCTGCGGGCGGCAAAGGCGGCTTTATTCGAGCGGACCAGTTAGGAAATATGTGATGGCGACTAAATCGCTCGAAGTGGTGATCGGCGCGGATACTTCCTCGCTCGAAGCCAAAATGGCCGTCGCTAAGGCGAGCTTGAATGAGGTCAATGGATCGATCCGGGCGATGGCAAAGCAGGCCGTCACGGCGGGCGGCGAAGTGCGTGCGGGCCTCACGGCGCAGCTGACGGAATTGACGGCCAAGGCTGGCGCGGATCGTGCGGAAATCGCGGCGTTGGGCGCTGAAATGCGGGCGATCAGGGCGCCAGCGGAAGGCGAAGCGGCGATTGGGTTCTTTGGCAAGATGCACGAAAATATTCGGCTGACGGGCGATAGTTTAGATCATTTGCATGCGCGGTTGAATGTTATTTCTAGCGCCATGGGCGCGTTTTCTGACCTGGTTGTCGCGGGTCTCGGTTTAGACGCGGTGGCGCACTCCATCGACAAGGTCGCGGAAAACGGCGAAAAAATCAATCAGCTTTCGATGGAGTTTGGCACCACCACCGAACAGATGAGCGCGCTGATGATGGTGGCGCGGGAAACCAGCACGCCGGTGCAGGAGCTGGAAGGCGGCTTTCGCCGGCTGGCACGGGCAATGCAGCAATCTGTCGCCACCCCGACCAGCAACGCCGCTCGGGCTTTTGACGTGTTGGGCATTCATGTCACGGATGATAGCGGGCAATTGCGGCCCATGGTGCAGATTCTCTCCGAAACGTCGCAGGCGTTGTCAAAATATGCTGACGGCACCGGCAAAGCAGCGTTGGCTGCTGATTTGTTTGGCTCGCGGGCGGGTTCGCGCTTGCTGCCTGCGCTGACTGCGCTGGGTGCCACCGGGATTGTACCGCTGATCGCCAAAACGAAGGCGCTCGGTGATTCGTTCAGCGCCACCCAAGCTGCAGCGGATGAGCGTTTTGTCAGCTCAATGCATGATGCGGGCGCGGCTGCGGATGGGTTCGGCAACCGGATTGTCCAGGGCGCGATTCCAGCCCTTAATCAGATTTCGGCGGCGTTCGTCGCGGCGTCGCACCAAGGGTCGGCGCTTGATGAGGTCAGCCAAGGGCTTGGTGAAGCGCTCAAGGTGCTGGTGGATGTTTTAACCGCGCTGGGCACGGGAATCGTTGAAGTTGCCAATGTGGTATATTTTCTCGGCGAAGTAATGGGTGATGCCGCGGTGGCCGCTGGGGCGTTGGGCCTCGCTATCAGCGGCAATTTTGGAATGGCCCGCCGCTTGATTGAGGCGGACGCCCATTCGATTTCGGCGCAATGGACATCCGCGCTCCAAACGATGGAGTCTCAAGAAAAACTCTACGCATCAGTCCATACAGCGCTGTGGAGCACTCCCACAAAGGTGGCCGCGCCGGAAATTGCGGCGCAACTGCCGCAAGCCCCCTCGATTGGCCTGGCGCAGCGGCCGGTTTATGCGCACGCGCCGCATGTCAAGCATGGCCACGCCATTGGCCATAGTGGCGGAGGCGCTGAGATCGCGGCGGCCCGCCATGCGGCGCAGCAGCTCCAGCAACTTCAGCATGCCTCGATCGCGCCGGCGCAGCGCGTTGCCTCGATCAAATTCCAAACCTATGAGCAGGAGCTGAACAAGGAGGTTACCGAGGGCAAAATCACCAAGTCGCAGGAAATCCAGGACGAAATCCAGGCGGCGAATCAGGAGTATCAGGCGCAGAAGGAGGCGCTGGCCAAGAAAATGGCGCTGTATCCGCAGGAATCGGCGGCTTATGCCAAGGCCAAGGATGCGGAGGTTGAGCTCGAAGCCTCGCATGATCGGCAAATCGCCGCACTCGCGGCCCAGCTGGCCAAGCAGCAAATTGCGGACGCGAAGCAGGTGGAGCTGGCGCACGCCAAGACGGTGCAGGCGACGATCAAGAATTATCAAGCGATCGTGCAGCCGATCAATAACGCTTTCAACCAAACCATCACCGGCGTGTTGCGTGGCACCGAAACTCTCCAGCAGGGCATGCGCAAGGCGGCACAATCGATCGTGTTGAGCTTCGTCCAGGGTGCTGAGAAAATGGCCGTGAATTGGGCGGAGAAGCAGCTTGCGATGCTGATCAGCACCACCACCACCCAAACAGCCATCACAGCCGCCCAGACGGCTGGGCACGCGGCCAAGGCGGCGCAGGATAGCGCCAGCATTGGCAATGACGCGTATAAGGCCGCAGCGGGCGCTTATTCTGCCGTCGCGGGGATTCCCATTGTTGGGCCGGTGCTCGCTCCGGTCGCGGCGGCTGCAGCATTTGCCGGCGTGATGGCCTTCGATGTGATTTCAGCCGAGGGCGGGATGGGTTCGGTGCCGTTCAATGATATGCCCGCTTTGCTGCACAGAAACGAGATGGTTTTGCCTGCCTCGATCGCGCAGCCGCTGCGGTTTGGGCTACCAGCGATTGCGCAGATGCCGCAGCTGATGGGCGCGATGAGCAGCCAATCGAGCATGCAGAACCATTTGACCTATGCGCCGAATATCGATGCGAGCGGGTCGGGGATGGATACCAGCGCGCTGGAATCGATGCTCGCCGGGCAGCAAGAGGAAATGATGAACATGTTTGGCATCATGTCGAATAATGGTTCGACCATGCTGCCGGGGCGGTGAGCGATGGCGCTGCTGTGGTTTGATGGGTTTGATAATTATAACAGCATCACGGATATGCAATCGCAGAGTCCGGGATTGGTGTCGTAT
>VFSW01009976.1_pt1 | contig 13514 bp, 14 predicted proteins | sample 5358111 | NCBI WGS metagenome assembly VFSW01 (sample SAMN11554181, study PRJNA540505) | mine drainage metagenome | isolation source: sediment from site ElyBrook_90M | place: USA: Ely Copper Mine, Vershire, VT | collected 2017 | reverse complement strand
TCGAGAAGGGCCGCCGCCGCGCGCAGCTTCATCACACCGGAGCCAACATCCTGCTGCACGACGGCCACCAGGAGGCTATCGGCGCCGACCGCCGCGCGACCGTCCAGACCACCGCGCAACTTCTCCATCTCTTCGACCGTGAGGGCACACGTGCCGTCACGGTCGACGCCTGGGCCTGAAGCGCAATCTCCCGCAAGCTACGAACGCGCACCCACGACGCAAGCATCCACGCGCTCATTTGATTCTGCCGTGACGCATGAGCCTCATGTGGCTCGTGCGCTGGTTTCATTTGGGAAGTGCGCTTCCCATAGTGGCGCTCACCTATGCAAAAGATTGCACAGTGCATGTCGTTGCATCTTGACTGCACTATTTTGCAGCGATTTGTTAGCGGTCAGGGATGGCCACAAAGTTGCTATGACATGGACAACACCATAACTCAAACGGTCTTCCCGGTAGAGCGCGGGTGTCAATCAGCAACTGATCGCTGGAGCAACAGCGTGATCTTACGACAGAAGGAAAGAGACAAATGAAGTTATCTTCGAAAGTTGCAGTTCTGACTCTAGGTTTGGCCCTCGCATCAACCCTTAGTTACGCAGACACGGTCAGCATGACCATCACCGGCACCAGCGGCGCCAACAACGGCACCGACTACATCTACCCCTACTACTTCAGCATCAACGGATCCAGCACGCAGACCTCGTTGATGTGCGTGAGCTTCGACAACGAGATCTACAACGGCGAATCCTGGACCGCCACGGTCTCCCCCATCACCACATCGTCCTCCTTCATCGCTCAGGAAGATGCCTACCTGTTCAGCCAACTGGGGGACGGCACCTACTCCAACAACGCTATTCAGGAAGCTGCCTGGTATCTCTCCGCCTCTAACCCCAGCTCCGTGCCCATCACGTCCAACGATCCAGCGCTGCTCGCCGCTGCATCCAATGCCGTCACGAATGGTATCGACCTGTCGAGCTTCGATGCGGGTCAGTTCACCCTCTACACTCCGGTGGCAGGCAGCCAGAAACCATCGAACGATGGCCTCCCGCAGACCTTCGTCGGGGTCTCGCCCGTTCCTGAGCCCAGTTCGCTGCTGCTGCTGGCTAGTGGTCTGTTCGGCTGCGCCGGCCTGCTCTATCGCCAGCGTCGCACCATCGTCTAGAGCCACCAACAACCAAAACGCCTGAGCGGCTAACCGGCCTTCAGGCGTTTCTATCTGGCGCGCAAATTCTGTAGGGTCCTCCCACATGGAAGAGGGGAAAAGATGGTGCGCCCGAGAAGATTCGAACTTCTGACCTACAGCTTCGGAGGCTGCCGCTCTATCCAGCTGAGCTACGGGCGCACGTCGTACATCAATAACACACCTTCTTTGCGATTTTCACAATCCCTACAAGGTGCTAGAACCGTTACTGACCGGGCTCGATTTTGTGGGGATGTTGTCCAAATTGAGGCAACGGACACGCATGACTCAAGCATATCAGAGCGGATTGTTCAGGAACGTCCCTGGACTGCGTGGGAGGCCGTTTGGGAGTGGCGTTACCGCACGGGGAAGATCCGCCCGGAGACGCTCCAGGCCGCGGACTATCCGACTGCATGGTCGCCCTGGCCCCACCTGGAGACATCGGTTTGCTCCTGAATCAAGGCGCTGCGAAGTCGGTTCGGCAGTAGTCGCCATGGGAACGGTCATCGAGAACTACCAAGTCAAAATTGCGCATAGTCCTTTGCGCGGCCTGCACGAAGGTTCGTCCGCTGGCGCGCTGAGGATCGCATCGGCCGAAAACGTAAAAACGCAAACATGAGAGTCCAGTTGCAAATTTGAGGCTCTCACGGATCTATGGGTTATTCGACGAAATCCGTTGACACAATAGGTGCTCCACTCTAAAATCTCGCATCTAGACTTCATCTGAGTCGTTTGCTCGCAACCTCGAACCAGTAGCGCAGATTCCTCGAGGCTAGTGCAGGGTTCGGGCCCGGGAGTTCCGAAACACGCTCGCACCCTACTTGGACTCATCGCCAAAATGGCTGATGGAGCTGATTGAACTGAGGGGTTGAAAAATGCACCCTGGGAAAATCGGAATTATCTTCGACGAGATGATGTCTGGAGGCTTTGCCCTCGGCGAAACCGATACCGCAACAGGCGCGGCAATGGGCTCCACAAACATTCTTGTGATGCATGGCACGGTCACAATCGACGACATTGATGCCTTCATCGCCGAGCCGGATCATCCGGGAAGACTCGATGTCATCATGGATTGGCCTACATTCGGTACAGGCCTGCCCGCTCCCGGCGGGATCTTCAATCTGTTCTCGCCTTCGGGAGATCCCGCGCTGAAATTGATGGTCTACGAATGGGGATTAACCCACGAGGGCCAGGACTTCTATTTCGCAGGCCAGAAAAACGTCGAGGCGCATCCCATTCTCGAGATGTGGCACGATACGACGACGCTCCACACGCAGCTGCACAAGGGCAAGGATAAGACCGGCCCGGTTGTAGGTGCGGGCATCCTCTCCCTCACCTTCGCGGAGTTGCTCCACATGGGCAAGCACTTCAAGCCGCTCAACGCACCCACAACTGAGGCTGGGCTGGCGGCCATCGCCAGGTTCGGTAAGTTCTTCATGGGCGAACTCTGGGAGACCTACGTGGAAAAGCAGGGAGCGTGAGATGCCTTTCGATGTCATCATTATCGGAAGTGGCTTTGGGGGTGCAATTACAGGTGCCCGCCTGGCCGAGGCTGGCGCAAGCGTGTTGATCCTTGAGCGCGGCCGAAGGTGGGACAAAGCAACCTATCCGCGCAAGCCCGAGGACCCCTGGGTTTGGGACGGCAAGTGTCCCGAGAAGAAAAACGGATGGATGGAACTCCACACCTTCAAGCACATGGCAGTCGCTCAGGGGGCAGCGGTCGGGGGCGGGTCGCTGATTTACGCCAACATCTCGTGCGAGGCTCCTCGCGCTGCCTTTGCCCACGGCTGGCCGCCGGAAATCACCTACGACGAATTGAAGCCTCACTACGATACCGTCGCACAATTCATGAATGTGCAGGAGGTTCCGGATAATCAGTGGACCGAGCGCATGCACCTGATGATGGACGGTGCGAAGGCCATCGGAGCGGCCGATCGCTTCAAGAAACTGGAACTTGCAGTCTCATTTGATGAGCACTGGAATTACGATCTTCCCGGCTGTCATGCCGCCGCACAGAGCAAGCCCTTTATCAATGCCCAGGGGGTCATGCAGGGAACGTGCGTGCATCTCGGGAATTGCGATATCGGGTGCGACGTCGACGCAAGAAACACGCTGGATCGGAACTACATCCCCTGGGCTGAAAAATTCCATGCAGATGTGCGTGAGCTTCATCTCGTCACTAATATCGAGCCGCTCGATAATGGCTATCGTGTCTACTTCGACCAACTAGCCAGCGGCCAGAGAACTCCCGGCTCCGAGACGGCCCGCATCGTGATCGTCGCGGCCAGTTCCCTCGGGTCGACGGAGCTGTTGCTCCGCTGCCGCGATATCACCGGCACGCTTCCGAACCTTAGTTCCTGGCTCGGTCGTGACTGGAGCAGTAACGGCGACTTCCTTACACCTGCGTTCTACTCCGATCGCGACGTCCTTCCCAGCACCGGCCCGACCATCACCACTGCGATAGATTTTCTCGACCGCAGTGTGTCCGGCGAATCGTTCTGGATCGAGGACGGCGGCTTTCCAAACCTGCTGGGCGACTACGTCAAGGCTTTGAAGTCCGGCGCCGAGCCCGAAAGCCTCTGGGCCAAAATGATCATCGACGCTTTCGGGCACATGCTACGAAACGATGATGCTGAACCATTCCGCAACGTCATGCCGTGGTTCGCGCAAGGGGTTGATGCGGCCAACGGCGTGCTCACCCTGCAACGCGATGTGATCAGCGGTAATCATTCGCTCAGCCTGGACTGGGACGTCGAGACGTCGAAGCCTACCGTCGAAGCGGTGATTGCAATGCATCAGCGATTGGCGGCAGCTACCGGCGGTACCGCAGTCGTTCCTCCAACGTGGTCATTGCTCAACTATCTGATTACGCCGCACCCTCTCGGCGGGTGTGGCATGGGCACCTCCGCGGCCAATGGTGTCGTCAATCATGCGGGGGAGGTGTTCGGCTACAAGAACCTGTACGTCGCCGATGCGGCCATTATTCCCGAGGCTCTTGGTGTCAATCCCTCGCGCACCATTGGAGCTCTGGCGGAGAGAATCGCAAAGATCATCTGTGAGGAAGCTAGATGAAGTCTGCATCCGTACGATCCGCGCTGAAGAATTCTCTGGTCTCCCCTTCGGTGCGGGAGGAGATCACGTTGCGGCTTGCAGAATTTTCTCTACCCGTTGCCGTCACCATCACGCTCGAAGGCCCAGACGACAGGCGCCACAAACCCGACCTTGGCCGCGCAATCAATTCTCAGGGAGCCGCAATGATCGATCGGATGCGTACCGTCCTGTCCGTCTAACGTATCGAAAGAAGGGAGCAGCGAATGGCGCATTTAAAAACTGTCCGAGATCCAGACCTGTCTCTCTGGCAGTCCGCCGTCGATGAGGTCGTCGCGAAGCGGACGGCCGCAACCCATGTACTATCCGAAGGCGTAGAATCTGCCGTCCAACGGCCAGATCCAGGCGGTCAAATGGTGCAGGGAGCGGCCACCGACGTCACCGCAGAAGCGCAAAGCGAGCCGCTCAGTTCGCCCGTTGCAGCAGGCCCGGCAGCCACCCCGGCTGCAGAGGATTTCGCGCAGTTCTGTTCCACCATGGCGCGCAAGCTGGCCATGGCCAGGATCGAAGGCAATGCGGCCGATGCGACGGCCGCCGCGTTACAGTTCTCTCAATTTCAGCAATGCGACCCAGGCTGGCTCGAGGTTGTGGCGAAATATGAAGAGTTTCAAGTTGCAGCCACACTGAATCACGCGACGATCCCCTATATCACCTACAAAACCATCGACGACTTTGTAATGGACGGCCGCCTTCCAGACCCCGCGACCGTAGCGATTGTCGGAGACTGGGGAACGGGAGAAGATGCGGCGCAAGAGGTGCTCGCTCAAATCGCAAGGAAGAAGCCTGACGTCGTAATTCACTTAGGCGACATCTACTATTCCGGAACCGACTTCGAGGTCCAGAACTACTTCCTCAAGATATGGAACCAATACTTCGACACCACGAAAACTCCTACCTTCACCCTCTCCGGAAATCATGACATGTATAGCGGCGGCGCCCCTTATTACACCCTGCTGGAGACCCTGGGCCAACCCGCGAGCTACTGCTGTATCAGAAATAACTTCTGGCAGTTTGTCATGATCGACACAGGAATCAATGACCGAACCCCTATCGGATCCGCTCCAACCTTCCTGCAGAACACAGAGGTTCCCTGGATCGAAGAACGCATCGCGCAGGCCGGCGGACGGAAGACCGTACTCCTGTCGCATCATCAACTCTTCACCCGCTTCTCGAACATCGTCGATCCGCCGCCGTCGGGTCAGGCAGGCCTCGCGATCAATGAGAACCTGCAGCAACAGCTCGGCAATGTAATTCCACAGCTCACGCTTTGGATCTGGGGCCACGAACATGACATGGTGATCTACGACAAGCAACAGGGCGTGCTCGCTCGCTGCCTTGGTAACGGAGCGATCCCCGTACTTCCGCCTGAGGGCCCCGGGCCGCAGCAACCTGAGCATCCCGAGATCACTGCAGATGACACGATCAGGCCGGTGTTGAACGGCGAGTTTCTTACTCACGGCTACGCCATCATGGTACTGAATGGGCCGAACGCCACTGTCAGTTATTACATGGACAACGACGAAGTCAATCCCGTAAAAATAGACAATCTCTGAGCCTGGTTGACGACCTCATTCGCAAATCAGCATCTTCGGCCTTTGTAGTTTCGCTTACGAAAGCATACATGGCTACTCCCACCCAACTCGAGCCTCAACCCAAGATTCGCTGGCGCGACGAGGTCATTCCCTTCAAGGCCAGGGACGGTTTCCAGTGCAATCTAGTCCATGTGCTGGGATCGGCTGCGCCCCACAAGGGTCCTATCTTGCTCGTTCATGGCGCCGGTGTACGCGCCAATATATTTCGCGCACCGGTTGATACAACCATCGTCGACTACCTGGTTGAACACGGCTACGATGTGTGGCTGGAAAACTGGCGTGCCAGCATTGACCTGCCATTCACTAGCTGGACCCTGGATCAAGCGGCTGTCTATGACCATCCCGCGGCTGTCGACAAGGTCATCGAATACACCGGCGCTACCTCCATCAAGGCGATCATTCACTGCCAGGGATCTACCAGCTTTATGATGGCTGCGATCGCGGGACTTCTTCCGAAGGTCAACGTCATCGTCACCAACGCAGTCTCCCTCCATACGGTCATACCCCACTGGTCCGAAATCAAGATGCCTCTGTCCGTCCCGCTGCTACAGCAGATGACGCCTTATCTCGATTGTCAGTGGGGTATCGAGGCGCCAACGGCCCTCGCCAAATCCGTCGCGGAGCTGGTGCGGCTCACCCACCATGAGTGCAACAACATGGTCTGCAAGATGGTCAGCTTCACCTATGGCTCGGGCTTTCCCGCGCTTTGGTCACATGCGAATCTGAATGACGCGACACACGACTGGCTTCAACAGGAGTTTGCCAAAGTGCCCCTCACGTTCTTTGCCCAGATGGTCCGGTGTGTTCGTGCAGGACACCTGGTGCCAGTCGACGGTCTTAAGCAATTGCCCACCGATCTTCTTGCCCAGCCTCCGCAGACCGACGCTCGTTTCGCCTTCTTCGCCGGGCTCGATAACAAATGCTTCCTGCCGGTCAGCCAGCAGAAGACTTTCGAATGGTTTGGCGGTCACCCAGGCAATCGCCACAGTCTGCATCTACTGCCGAACTACGGCCACCTCGATGTATTCATGGGCAAGCATGCCGCTCGCGACATCTTCCCCGCCATGTATCAGGAATTAGAGAAAGCATAGGAGTGAACCATGTCGACACCGAAACGGGTTCTACAACAAGCCGGACGTTACTCACTCGTTGACTCGATCCCCTTTCGATTGCCTGTGGCCTGTCAGAAGACGCCCGTATTGATGGCTGTCTTTTCCATCAACGCCGACAAGGCCGACGCACTTCTGCCCGGCAACGAGCTCCATGCCATGCGGCTTTGGAAGCGGGGCCTGCTGGTAATCACCGTGGTCAACTATCAGATAACGAACATCGGAAAGTACATCGAGTACAGCATCGCTATCGCGTGCACGCATGGTCGCAAGCGCGCTCCCCGCCTGCTTCCGGCCATATTCATGAAGCACTACGACACCGGGCAGTATGTCTTCGATCTTCCCGTCTCAACCGAGGTTTCGGTAAAGGGTGGCAAGGGTATATGGGGCATGCCCAAGCATCAGGCAAATCTCGACTTCAACATTACCGATACGTCCATCAGTAGTCAGTACGATCTCAGCGGGCAGCTTGGGATGCTGGTTGAAATCGAAAAACCCAAGCCGTGGTTGCAGTTATCCATGGGTGCCGCGAACTTCTGCCAGTTCCGGGGTCTGCTGATGAAATCATCCGTTTACTTCCATGGCAAGACCGGGTTCTCGCTCTTCAAGAAAGGTTCTGCCCGGCTTTGCATCGGCGACCTCGCCCGGTTGCAGCCTTTGAAGGACTTAGAGATCGAAAGCACACCGGTGCTGACAGCCTTCATCCCCGACGCTCAGGGAATTCTCGACGATCACTTCGAAAGTTGGTTCCTTAGTTATGCTGAGCCCCCGGCCCAGGCCCCCGAGGGCCTTGCCTCCGTCGTCGATCTCGGGCAGAGCCAGCAATGGCTTCCTCCGCCCACCGTCGTGCCGGCCCCAGGAGACTGCATATGAAAAACTGGCTCTTGCGTCTGGACTACGCCTTCCTCTTCGTCTGCGTCTCCATGTACTTCGGCACAGGCTGGTCGCTGGTTCTGTTTTCCTTTCCGGTCGCGCCCAAGCTCACGGTTGCCACGTACTACATGCAGTTCGTGCCCCAGGTGACTGCCGCGACTTCGTTCTTTACCACCATGACCAAGGCCATGATCGTTGCCAACCTCATCATGCTGGTGGCGGAATTTCGTACCAGGCTGCGATGGGTTCCCATCATCGTCTTCGTGGCTCTCATTGCTGCAACTGTCCTGACCGTCAAGCTCATTCTGCCCCTGAATGCCATCATGGCCCAGGGAATTACAACCCAGGCGGCGTTACAGGAAATCTTAGGCAGGTGGATCGCTCTGAATAAGTGGAGGGTAGCGCTGTGGACCATACAGTGGGTAGCAATGATGTGGTACTTCCTGGCGGCATGGAGCGCGGAATACCGCACTCCAAACACCGTGGCATCTTGTGGCTGATTCAACTTATCTCGCTGGCCACGATCGTGAGTGGCCTCGTGCAACTTGCAATACCGCAGTTCGTCCTCAAACTCGTCGGTGCTGCCCGCGACCCGACGACGGAACAATTCTTTGCCACCATCGGCATGTTCATGGCAATCTTCGGAGCCATGCTCTTGCTGGCCGTGCGCAGCGCAACCGATCAGAGGGTCGCGATCTTCTGGGCGGCCATACAGAAATTCGGGGCCTCCGTCGCGGTTGTCATCGGTTTCGAGCGCCACGTCTTCTCTGCGCTGGCGTTGGCGATTGCCGCCTTTGACGGCTTGAGCGGATGCCTCATCCTATGGTTTTGGAAGCGGCGAGGCACCCACTGAATGGAACGTATTACTACGATCTTCTTTTACACATATGTCCTGGCTCTCTTGCTCATCGGCGGGTCGGGCTTGTTGATCGCGCCATGGGAGCTACGAACCGTCTTCCATGTCGACCTTGATTCCATGACCGCAATGAATGCCGCAACCCTTCTCAATCAATATCGATTTCTGAAAGGCGTGGAGTTTGCGAGCGGCTGCTTCTCGTGGCGTTGGCGCCGCGAAATCTACTCTGTTCCCGCCTTTCGCCATGCCTTTCTGGTCATCGTCTGGGCCGGCGTCGGAGGCCGTCTCCTGTCCGTCTTCATCGACGGAAAGCCGCAAGTTATCTTCCTCGGATTTTTAATCATAGAAGCCATCACCGGCATCCTGATGAGTCTGAGATGGAGCCGCGCCGCCTATGCCTGATCCTTCACTCCATGCCTCCGAAGGTACTGAGCCGCGCAGGTCTCTCATCCTCGCCGGCGGCGGCATGCGTGTTGCTTATCAGGCCGGCGTTTTGAAGGCGCTCGCTGAGTTCGGCTACGCATTTGCGCATGGCGACGGCGCCTCCGGCGGAACCATGAACCTGGCGATGCTGCTCTCGGGTCTCACCCCTGACCAAATGTGCGATCGCTGGCGCACTCTCGACGTTCGCAAATTTGGATCTCCGATGCCGCTTGAACAATATTCCCACGCTTGGAATATGGCGGGCATGGCCAGCTCGGAAGGAATTCGCACGGCCGTCTTTCCCCACCTCGGCATCGACATCACCGCAATCAACCGGTCTACCGTCATGGCCGCGACCTTCAACGTATGCAACTTCAGCCGCAAGGTCGCCGAGATCATAACCGCTCCCCATCTCTCCCTCGATCTCCTGGTCGCCGGCATCTCGCTCCCCATCTTCATGCCCGCAGTCCGGATCGGCGAGGACTGGTACACCGACGCGGCCTGGATCAAGGATGCCAATCTCATGACCGCCGTCGCTCAGGGTTCGGAAGAACTCTGGCTCATCTGGTGCATCGGCAATACCCGCGAATACCTCGCCGGAGCGTTCCATCAATATGTCCACATGATCGAGATGGCAGGCAACGGTCGCCTCTTCGAAGAATTCCAGCAAATCAACGAGCTCAACCAGAGAACTGCATCAGGAGAAGGTCCCGCACGTCCGGTCAGACTCCATATCGTCAAGCCAGCCTACCCACTACCGCTCGATCCTGATTTCTTCCTCGGCAGAGTTTCCGCTTCGACGCTTATCGAGATGGGATACTCTGACACATACCGCTATGTCGAATCCGAGATGACTGCCGCGGGCGTCCCCCTCAATCCTGACGCAACGCAGATGAAGTCGCTTAGCGTCGGCATCACGTTCAGTAAGACGCTGCGCTGCAAATTGAATATCGCCAACAATGATTCAACAGCACTCATCCTCCGCCTCACGATGCGGATAGTTAATCTAGCGGCCTTCCTCCGAGACGACCCCGACGCGCTACAGATCACCGGAAATATTAGTCACGCCGGACTAGGCAATATGATTCCGCTCATCCATGCTGTGATTACTCCCACCACCACAACGGGCGTCTTCAACCTGCTATGCCGCTTTCGAACCCAAGGCTCCGAACACCGTTTGGAGGGAGACATCAAGAGTGCACGCGGCACGGTGCCCATCGGGGTTTCAAAGCTACCCTTTAGATTGTCGCGACTGAACCACGGAGTAGCAGAACCAGTAGGAATCGGAATACTCACGCTCGGCAGTGCAGGCTTCTGGGAAACCATTCGAACCCTCCACGTTACCAACGCTCTGACATTCAGAGATAGGGTTAGGGCATGGGTGAATTTCTGCCAGTTCTGCTTCCGGGAACTGATGGAATGAGCGCTGTCGGATTTGTTGGCGTCTGGACAATACAAATAGGATGCGTCATCGCTGTTCGTTCAAGATGGCCTTCCGCTGTCACTTTAATGTTGAGGAAACCTGCCGCAGTGTGCGGTCCGATCGAATGTCAGGGAATGACCAGAGCCCGTTTCATTTGCCTGTAGCAAGCAGCTAGCCAGCAACCGGAGTTCACCCTGACTCGAGATTCTGGAACTGTCAGCGATTCACGCGGCAGTAATGCCGTAAATGATTCTCGCGACCAAACGGCGGATGCGGGCGCATTAACCGAAGGCTACCGGACTTGGTCGGTGCCTGCACTCCATCTCCGCGGCCGCGCTCCCGACTGGACAAAACCGCCCGCTCGCCACAGAAAATCTAACGGGCGCACTTCTAACCTGGCCGAAACCCCGCCGGCCGCGGCATCGACTGTCAGGAATCAATGGCTTGGGAGTACGATATCAGCCATGAAGAATCCTGCCCGCAACACCGCTCTCGTCCTCGCCCTAACCTTCGCCGCAACCCTCAGTGCCTCCGCCCAAATGAACGGCATGGACATGCCGGCCAAGCCCAGCGCAGCTCCCGCCAAGCCGATGCTCAGCCCCGCCGCCATGACCGAAGTCTCGCTCGACGGCGCGAAGATCACCATCCACTACAACTCGCCCGCCATGCGTGGCCGCGTCATCATGGGCGGCCTCGTGCCCTACGGCAAGGAATGGCGTACCGGAGCCAACCCCGCCACCAGCTTTGTCACCACCGGCAACCTCAAGATCGGCACGCTCACCGTTCCCGCCGGCAGCTATACGCTCTTCACGCTGCCCGCTGCACCCGGAACGCCCTGGCTGCTGATCGTCAGCAAGAAGACCGGTGAGTGGGGCATCCCCTACCCCGAGGGCAATGACCTCGGCCGCACGCCCATGCACAGTGCCACGCTCCCCGCGCCGCAGGAGTCCATGACCATCAGCTTTGAGGACACCAAAAAGAACTCGACCGAACTCCACATCAAGTGGGAGACCACCGACGAGTCCGTAAAGATCGAAGCCGCAAAGTAGCGCGGCTTACGGCCGTCTCCGCCTAGCCTTTGGTTTTCGTGGCGGCCTCGTCGTTGAGCCTACCCAGCGCCGAGGCCACGAGTTCTTTCGCTCCTCCGATGCCCGCCATCACCGCCTGGAGGTCCATCTTCGGCAGCGCCGGATTGCGTTCGCTCGCGCAGTACACCCCATGCTGCCCGACCAGAATCAGCGCGTCCGTCAGCACATCCAGCGCGACGGCCAACCGCCCCCTTGCCTCGCCGCGCATGAACTCCTCGCGCTCCAACTCCTCGGCCCGCGCATAGAACACATCGCCGTGCCGATAGAACGGAGTCGGCGACTTCGTTCCGTCCTCTGTCACTACCACTCCTTCGCGGCCGTATCCGGCGTCAGCGCCTTGGACGCAACCGGAGCCGCAGGCGACCCTGATCCAGGCTTCTTCCAGCGCAGCACCGGCTTCCTCGCCGCCGTCGTCTCATCCAGCCGCTGAATCCGCGTCGTGTGCGGAGCCGTCTGCACCAGCTCCGGATTCTCCTCCGCCTCGCGAGCAATCTGCTTCAGCGCATCGACCAGCAGATCGAGTTCCTCGCGGCTCTCGCTCTCGGTCGGCTCAATCATCATCGCCCCATGCACCACCATCGGGAAGCTGACGGTATACGCATGGAAGCCGTAGTCGATCAGCCGCTTGCCCATGTCGCCCGTCTTCACGCCGTTCTTCGCCTGCAGCCTGTCGCTGAACACCACCTCATGCAGCGACGGCGACTTGAAAGGCAGCTCAAACGTCCCATCCAGCTTCGCCCGCAGGTAGTTCGCATTCAACACCGCATCCTCGGTCGTCTGCCGCAACCCATCCGGTCCATTGGCCAGAATGTAAGCCAGCGCGCGAATGAACATCCCGAAGTTTCCGTACCACGCGCGCACGCGACCCACACTCTGCGGCCGGTTGTAGTCCAGGCCCAGCGAGCCGTCAGCGTTGGTCTTCACTACCGGCGTCGGCAAAAACGGCTCCAGAATTTTCTTGCAAGCCACCGGCCCCGACCCCGGTCCACCGCCACCATGCGGCGTCGAAAACGTCTTGTGCAGATTCAGGTGCATCACGTCCACACCGAAATCACCCGGCCGCGTCTTCCCGCACAGCGCATTCATATTCGCGCCGTCCATATACAGCAGCGCGCCCTTCGCATGCAGGATGTCCGCAATCTTGTGAATGTCGCTCTCGAATACGCCAATCGTCGAAGGATTCGTCAGCATCAACGCGGCCACATCCTCATCGACCATGCGCTCCAACTCCGCGAGGTCCACCATCCCCAGCGCATTCGACTTCAGGTTCGCCACCTCATAGCCGCACATCGCCGCCGTCGCCGGGTTCGTCCCATGCGCCGAGTCCGGAATGATGATCTTCTTCCGCGCATTCCCCTTCGCCTGGTGATACGCCCGCGCCAGCAGTATCCCCGTGAACTCGCCCTGCGCTCCCGCCGCCGGCTGCAGCGTAATCGTGTCCATGCCCGTAATCTCAATCAGGCAATCCGACAGCAACTTCATCACGCCCAGCGCGCCCTGGCTCAGCGCCTCCGGCTGATACGGATGCGCCTCTGCCAACCCCTCCAGCCTCGCCACAGCTTCATTAATGCGCGGGTTGTACTTCATCGTGCACGACCCCAGCGGATACATCCCAAGGTCAATCGCATAGTTCCACGTCGAGAGCCGCGTGAAGTGCCGAATGATCTCAATCTCACTCAACTCCGGCATCACGCCCAGCCCATCGGTCCGCACCGCATCGCCCAGCAGGGAAGCCGCATCCACCGCCGGCACATCCAACTGCGCCAGCCGATACCCCTTCTTCCCCGCCGACGACTTCTCAAACATCAAGTCCTCGTTCTGATTCACATGCGTCGTAGCCTTCTTCGGCGTCCCAACAAACTTAT
>VFSW01009975.1_pt1 | contig 13514 bp, 13 predicted proteins | sample 5358111 | NCBI WGS metagenome assembly VFSW01 (sample SAMN11554181, study PRJNA540505) | mine drainage metagenome | isolation source: sediment from site ElyBrook_90M | place: USA: Ely Copper Mine, Vershire, VT | collected 2017 | reverse complement strand
AGCCACAGCCAAGCTGGGAGAATTCTTGGAAACTCGATTCTCACAATCGTTCTAGCTTTGCAGGGCGGTCTTGGCGCCGACCGCCCCCTTCTTAGCTAAGCTAGCGACTCAGTGAAAAGCTCTGCATTGCAGAGCGGGCGTCGGACAGGGCGTGATATGCAACGCCAGGAACTGTACCGGCCGCATCCGCATGAGTAAACCCGTGCATTGCACCGCCGCAGACAATGAGTTGCCAGTCGACGCCTGCGCGGTTCATTTCCTCGGTGAACGCCGTAACAGAAGCCATTGGGACGTGTGGATCTAACGCGCCGTTTCCCGCGGCTCAAACCTTCCGTAGCGCAATGCGAGCGTAGGTAGGACGAGTAGGTTTAGCACGGTCGAGGTCACGAGTCCGCCAAGAATTACCGTGGCCATCGGCCCCTCGATTTCGCGTCCTGGGTCGCCGCTGCCGATGGCCAGGGGTAAAAGGCCGAGTCCCGTGACCAAAGCTGTCATCAAGATTGGTGCGAGGCGTTCGGAAGCGCCTCGGAGAGCAGTGTCTAGTCCCCAGCTCATGCCTTCCACTTCAACCAAGTGCTCGTAATGGGAAATCAACATGATGGAATTACGCAGCGTGATTCCAAACAAGGTCACAAAACCAACGAGAGATCCAAGGGAAAGATTACCTCCCGTGAGCAATGCGACGAGCACTCCTCCCACGAGCGCAAGAGGTAAATTTAGGAGAACAAGCAGAAGGTTGCGGTAGTTGCCCATGACCACGGACAAGAGCAGGACAATGCCCAGGGCCGCCAACAGCGCGTTTACCAACAGGTCTCGGCGGGATTGTGCCTGCGCCTCGGCCGTGCCGGAAAACTCCACGTAAGTATCGGCGGGGAACGACAAACGAGCGATGCGCGTCCGCGCGTCATCCACAAAGGAATTTACGGCACGCCCTTGAACATTGCATGTGATCGTCTGAACGCGACGTGCACCCTGATGCAAGATGACGTATCGTGCGGACGACTGATAAATATCGGCTAGCTCCTTCAGAGTGACGTAATTTCCGTCGGGACTGCGGAGCGGCAGCGCCCCTATCTCCGTCATTCTGAGTCGGCTGCTAGCGCCAAGAACTACGGAGACGTCAAAAACCCGATTGCCTTCGTAAATCTGTCCGACAGTCTCACTGCCATAGGCTGTCCGTATGACATCGAGGACTTCAAGCGAATCAAAGCCCCAGCGGGCGACGTCGTCCTTTCGCAGCCGCACAACGATCTGTGGCATGCCGGTAGGCGACTGGATTTGCACTTGGGATGCGCCACGCACGCTGCCCAATTCCTTGGCAATTTGTCCGGCCTGCTGGTCGAGTTGATTCAGGTCCGTGCCGAAAACATTGACCACGACCGGGGCCCTGTAGCCCGAGAGGGTCTCGTTGATCCGCTCGGTGAGAAAGCCGTTCGAAGTCAGCAGCGGACCGGGTAGGTGGGAGATCGCTTTCCTAATGCCCTCCTGTGCTGCCTTGACTTGACTTCCGTTGCGGGCCTGCAAATTGATATCAATTTCACTCTCATGGGTTCCCATCGTATCGGTCCCCAGTTCAGCCCTCCCGGCTCGTTGAGCGACGGATTTCACGGATGGAATTGCGAGCACCGCCTCTGCGACGCGATCTCCCAGTCGCATTGATTCCTGAAGGGAAGTTCCGGGAACCGCCGTCATGTGTATGGTGATATTGCCCTCGCGCAATTCGGGCAGGAACGACTCGCTCAACAGGAAGAGAGTTCCGATCCCAAGCGCAACAAAAAGACCGACCGCTGCCATCACCAGCCGAGGCACTCTCTCAACGCGGAGCAGAAGGTCGTGATAACGCTTCTTCAGCCAATGTACGACGGGCGGCTCTTGCGGCGGGAGATCGCGGTCCCCTAGCAGAAGAACGCACAAGGCCGGTGTAACGGTCAAGGCCACAACGAGCGAGGCGAGGATTGCCCAGATGTAGGCGATGCCGAGCGGGCCAAAGATCCTCCCGGCCAATCCCGACATGTTCAGAACAGGAAAGAAAACCAGGATCACAGCAAACGTTGCGTAAACTACAGCGCTCCGCACTTCGATCGACGCATCGAACACGACTTGAACCGTCGAGCGAGGATTCGGCGAGGACCGATTCTCGCGTAGCCGGCGATAGATATTCTCGACATCGATGACTGCATCGTCCACGACCTCACCAAGAGCAATTGAAAGACCTCCAAGCGTCATCGTGTTCAGGCTCAAGCCCATCTTGTCGAGCGCAATCACTGCCGCCAGCAAGGAGAGTGGAATCGCGGTGCAGGAGATCGCTGCGGTGCGGAAGTTGAAAAGAAACAGGAATAGAACCACGACCACGAGGACCGCGCCGATGAGCAACGAATCGCGGACGTTATGAAGAGCCACATCAATGAAGTCGGCGGCGCGAAACACGTCCGGGTGGATGAAGATTCCTTGGGCTTCCAGGCTCGGACGCAAGTCGGCCAGTGCCTTGTCGATGCCCTGTGTGATATCGAGCGTGTTCGAACCGTACGCAGCGTCAACTACAAGTATCACGCCCGGTTTTCCTTTGATCGAAGCGGCACCGATAATCGGGGCCGGGGCGTCTGCCACTCGTGCGACGTCTCCTAAGGTCACGTTGGCCCCGCTGTGATGGATCAGAACCGTGCGTGCGAGATCTGCGGCTGTAATTGACTGGCCTTCGGTTTGCAACACGATTCGCTGGTTGGGCGTATCGACAAAACCTGCCCCACGAACGCCGCTAGAACGGCGCGCGGCGGCAACCACTTCCTCAACGCTTACTCCGTATTGAACCAGACGTTGAGGATCAAATTGGAATTGAATCTGGCGGACCTCACCTCCATTGACCTCGACTCCGGCAACGCCGCCAACCGCCAACAGGCGCGGCTTCACGGTCCAGTCCGCTATCGTTCTCACGGTCATCAGTGATTGCGTCTCTGACGTGACACCAATCTCCATGACCCAAGTTGTCGATGAAGTCAGGGGAGTCATGAGTGGCGGCTGCACGCCGCTAGGAAGCTCACTGGCGACTGTCGACAAACGTTCCGCGACGGCCTGCCGGTCCCTATAGATGTCGCTGCCGGAGAGGAAAACAACCGTGATCGCGGAAAGACCTTGAATCGACCGTGATCGCAAGGACTCAATACCAGCAACGCCATTGATCGCATTCTCGATGGGTTGGGTAACCAGAACCTCAACCTGTTCGGGGGAGAGACCGTGAGCCTCGGTTTGGATCGAAAGCTGGGGAGGTGCAAACTCGGGAAAGACGTCATAAGGAACATGCGAGAGCGAAAGGAGTCCATAGACAAGCAGTGCGCAGGCCAGCGAGATCGCGATGCCACGAAAACGAACGGAGAAACGGACAATGCTATTTAGCATTGGACGCCTCTTCTTCTAATTTTCATCCGTGTCTCCTAGACCCTGGCCGCGCAGAAGCATTTCTTCCGAAAGCAAAGCCTGCGCCCCCTGTGTCACGACTTTGTCCCCCGGTGAAAATCCCTGCGCGAGAAAGAATCCTCTTTCGACCGGGACCTCGGTGGACATGGGGCGACGAGTAAAACGGTCAGAGGCGGTTTGCTGGTAAACCCAGGGCTTACCCTCGGACCAAACAACCGCTGATGCAGGCACGATCAGTCCTCTCATCTGAGCGCCGACGGACAGATGAGCGAGGAGGTTCATACCGGAACTGAGCCCTCGGTCCGAAGGCGCGACATAGAGAAAGCTCCTGCCTTGAATTCGTGGGTCAACCCTGGGAAATGGCGAAACGAGGCTCGCTACGACTCGGGTCGTGCCGGGGGCTTCAAGCGAAATGGTCTTCGGCACCGCAAAGGTTGCATCGGCCTGCGTCGTCACTTGTACGAGCACGTCACGTTGGTCGAGGATGCGCTGGAACTCCGGCGTGTCCTCCAGAGCCCATTGCGACGCCACGCTGCCCCACTCCAGGCGGACCATCGACTTTTGCAGATTCAACTGCTGCTCCCCCGCACGTTCGTCAGCTTCATTCGCCTTCAGAGCGGCCTCAGCGGATTGGAGTGACTTTTCTGAGACGTTATGGTCTTGGTCAAACAATGCCTTCAGGCGCGCATACTGCTTGCGGGCAACGTCCAGTTCCACGCTCGATTTCTGAAGTTGTGTATGGGTGGCAACGTAGCTATTACGAAAGGTTGCGAGTTCCTGAATCGGAAGAACGACAGCAGGGGAAGTGACCTCGGCACGAGCAACGGTCGCAGTGAGGGTTGCTACTTCTAGCCCCAAACGGCTTTGAGTCGACGTATTGAGCGCAAGGACTGCTTCTCCATTCTCGACCGAGATTTGGGCTGGCCCTTTCTTCTCCTCAACCTGATGGTCTTTGGCGGTTGTGTTAGGGCGAGTCTGACAAGCCAGGAATGTCAGAAGCAGTAGACTCGGGATGAAACTGCAAATCGATCCAGTTCTTCGGAGTCTGGAGTTCATTGTCGTAACTCCTTGGGCAGGTTGATCAGTGCCGGGGATTCGGGATTAATGGAAAACGTGTCGCCGGGATCAAGCGGACGCTGGACCGCATCTTCCAGTTCGCCAAGAGCGCTCTGGGCGCGTGCGAGTGCGTCCTGCCTCGTTCGAGCGACAACCGAGTTCTCGATTTCCACACCGCTGAGGCCCAATCGGTCTTCCTCGCCGAGCCGGACTGCCTGCTGCATCATTCGCAGGCGATCATCTTGGAGCTTGCGAAGAGACTGGTCCGCTTCTGCCAGTTCCTGTAGCGCAGCCTCGTAAAGGGCCAGCGCTCGTTCGCTGTCCGCAATGACTTGCGCCTGTTTCTCCAAGAAAACGGCAGCAGCTTCTCTGCGTCGAGCCTCGGCTTCAGCGATCGGTCCCTGGGTGCGGTTGAAAACTGGCAAAGTCGTGGAGAGACCGAGTGTGAAGAAATTGTTCTTCTCCTCGTAGGTGTAGCCAGGACCGATTTGGAGATCTGGATATTGCTTGGAAATCTCGAGTTGCAAATCGGCCTCAGCGGCGCCGTATTGCGCAAGGGAGCGTCGCACGTCCAGACGATTAAGGACTGCATCTCGCTGAATCTGTCGTGGCGAAAGGGATTCTGCATTGGGCGGGGAGTCCAAATCAGACCAGGAGAAATCGAGGCCCTGGAGCCCGGCGACGGGAATCCCAATCGAGGCTGCCAAAGCTGCCTTGGCTTCGGCGAACTGGCCCTGAGCGGCGCTAATCGCCAAATGCGTCTTTGAGAGCTCGATCCGCCCGAGGTCTACTTCCGGTCTCGGTATTTCGCCAACCGAAAGCCTCTGCTCCAAGATGTTGACCTGATCCCTGCGGATCTGCTCTTCGGAGCGCAGCAAATCCACGCTTCGAGTGGCTAGAAAGTAGTTGAGGAGTGCAATCCGGACTGCGGTTCGAACCTTCCAGAAGGAGTCCGCAAGATCGAATCGGGCAGCGTGTTCTAGGCTTCGCGCGGATTCGATGCGATGCCCGCGCTTGCCCGCGGTTTCGATTGGCACGGACAGGTCTAGATTGAACAGATAAGGGCTGGGAACACCCGGCGCGATGCTCAGACTGGGGTTGGGCCGTGCGCCAGCCGTCACGACGGCTGCCTGCGCTTCGGCAACACGGGCCCGCGCAGCTTCCAGTGTCGGATTGAAATAGAAAGCTGCAAGCGAAAGCGTTCCGAGGTTCCAAGTCTTGGGTGGCCAGGGTGCGACAGAGTGCCCAACGTTTTCCTCTAGAAATACTTGCAACCCTGGATCACTGAGATTCCGTAACTCCAATCGCGAAGCGGATTCCGTCGGCATGATCGGTGCCGATCGGTATCGGCGCGCAGCGCATCCAGTCAAAAGCCAGGTTCCCAAGAAAAGGAAAACAAGTGATCTTGTCGCACACATAGAAATCTCCTCCGTACGGACAGAAGCCCACGCTAGGCAAAAGCCAGGACGTGATGATATTTGGAGGGGTTATCTTAGATGCGAAGAGGGAGAGGTGGCGGAGAGACGTCGGGAACAGTAGAAACGAAATCGAACGCGGATCTTAGGCTCACGCGTGAATCGACGAGGCATTCCTGACCTGAAATGCCCCGGAGAAAATAGATCAATAGCTTTGCAACGGCAAACGCCAAAATCAGGAGAAGTGCAATAACCGCTACGCTTGTCTCCGTGTCATAGCCAGTATCGAAGAGGGATTGGCCCCAATTGAGGCAAAGTTCTACGTATGGGGAGAGCGCGCATAGCACCAAGGTGAACGCCAAAACAATATGGAACGCTTTGCGAGTCATCGGGTAAAACCCGCTGTGGCCATTGATGACGCTCGCTGTTCGCCAAATTCCCACATGATGGACTCGTTCGCTCCGCATCCCTTGAAAGGGCCAGATCTTTGTCGCCCCGCTTTGCGGTTGCGCCACAGTATATACCCGAAGCGGCAGAACAGGCATTAACGGGCTACTCAGTTCGAGATTATCGGAATTCCAGTCTCCACAGTCGTCGGTTTATTGGAGAATGGTGATGATAGGCGACTATGGAAACGTCTGCACCTAACGCGGTTACAGGAAGGATGCGGCGCATTGTCCGCCTGGCGGCGATTGTGAAGGAACTGGATCCTATCCCGCAATTCAGGGCGACAGCCAAGCTGGGCGAATTCCTGGAAGCCCGGTTTTCACAATCGTTTTAGCCCTTGGGGGCGATAGCGGCGAGTCGCCCCCTACTGAATCCAGCGCGTTTGCGGTTGAGCGCTGTTGAGTGGTGCGAGCCGGCTATTCAGCTAAGGAAACTTTCCACATCATTTGAGGTTAGTAGGCAAGAAGATCAAGAGTGGCGCACCGAAAGAACAAACTGAACTCTCAGACTGATTCTTGCTCGATCATGCCATTCTTGGGATGAACGTAAGTCCTCGAACGGCAGTCTCCACTCAGTTCAACTGCTAGCCCTGTCAAGATCTGTTCAAAAGTATCCTCGATTGACATTCAACGGCACTGGCAGCAGCTTTGGCCTCGCAACGGAACTCTCAAGAACTGTTATTGGACTCTAGTTGGACCCAGATGTCGCCATTTGGGTCACGCCACCTTGCGCGCTTTCATGGCCGTCTTCCGCGCGGTGCGTGGCTTCTTCCGAAATGCTGCCGCAGGTTTTCTCGCTTTGGGTGTCGCTTTAACGGAAGATGGCGATTCCAGCTCGGGCTGTTTCGCAGTGCGATGGTGGCCATGGTTCAGAGGCTGGATGCGAGCTGTTTCTTTCTCCATCCGCAGCTGAGCGTCTCTTTCTTTTTGGCGCTCGTCCTCAAGGTATTCCGGAATCGTTTTTGTTGTCATGGCCAGAGTGTGGCAGAACCATCCCCGTCCAAGCTGTTCACTTTTGGTCACCAGCTAGCGATTCACGGTGGTTCTCTTCAGCACAAAAAAACCGGGGCGGGCGTGAGGGTCGAATGTCGCCAGACCAGCCGACGCTAACCCATGCCTGCCCCACAAGCTGTCCCCTTCTTCTCGGGACAATGAGGTGTTACGCTGTCCAAACACTACTGCCCCCGCCCTGTTGTGACTGTTCAAAACTGCTCACTTTTACAAGTTTGTTGAACGAGGCTCGCAGGCGCTAAGACGCCCGCTTCAGGATGAGACTCAGTGGCGCTCCGCCTTGTCTCCATATGCCCGTGATCTCAGAACCATCTTTGTTTAACGGTGCCGTCATAGAAGCCTTGGTTGCTCTCCAAGTGCAGGATGCTTGCCGCATTTAGGATATGGCGGTGATCAGGATTCCTGAACTGTCCTGATCAGGGCAATCAACGGTGCCACTTAAAGTCCCGTCCTGCGCTACTGCAATATGCATAACAATTTGCTTGTTCGGTTGCGTGCCGGTATCGAGATTTCCTTCCCAACTTCCGACGATCAGCGTTGCATCCGCCGCCATCGTGGGAGCGGGCATCATTCCCAATGCCAGTATCAGCACCACTCCCAAACCGAGCCAGATCGATAATGCAACATGCTTTTTCATGATCGATCGCCTTTCTCGCCACCAACTCACAAGACCTTCCAAACGAAGTGCGCGGACAGGACCAGCAGCACGAGACCGCCAACCCCACAAATCCAGAACACGAAGTTGAGGGTCAGCCTCGGCGAATTGATTTCTTTCTTGTCCATTGTCGGATTCCAACTTTGCTGCCGACCGAGCTGTCACTTATGGGGGAGATGTCGCCACTTTCGATTGTGCGGCAAGAGGACGGATCGCTGCTGAGCAGTAATGCTCACAATGGATTTCCATCCAAGGCCGCTGGATCGTTGACGGAGAGATGCGAATGCACTCGTTGAGCTCGCGCTCCTGCGTCTCGCTCCCAAGTAACGGATTGGCACTCAACGAGGCCGGAGTTGCCTCAGTGGTCAATATTGAACAGACCCCTCAGGACACGGGTTTGTATTGTTGGAACCTTGCTCGAAGTGCAAGCGAGAGTGTCCCATGGTCACCAGCCAATGTAAAGAGTGGGCAGCCCCCCACATAGTTGCTTTAGTGGAATTGGATCTGCAGAAAATGCGGCTGAACGTTGTGCTGTCGCGCGAGGCTATTACAGAACGACTGCGCGAAATGAGAGACCTGTCAGGAACGGGACGGGGGCTTCAACAGGTCAGCCCCGTGTCGGATAAGTGAGCACTTCTGGACAGTTGCCTGAGATTAGCTGCTGAAAATGGGGTTTGTTGAAGGTGAGAACGATGCCCGTATCGGTTTATCCGGAACTTCGAAGCGCAGTGCTTCTTTGCATCGACGATGACGAGGACGTGCTGGAATGCGAGAAATCGTTCCTTGAGAGCTTTGGGTATACCGTCCTGACAGCTGCAAGCGGCGGCAAGGGATTAGAACTGGCCTCCACTCACTCGATCGACGTTGTTATCGTTGATTACCTCATGCCACAAATGAACGGGCACGAGGTTGCTGTGGAAATAAGGCGGCTTAACCCACAAGCATCAATCATCATGCTTTCCGCGGCAGCGGATGTTCCGGAGAAAGCGTTGAGGCTGGTCGACGCTTTCATATCAAAGGATAGTTTAGCCAGTCAGTTGCTACCCACGATTGCACAATTGCACGGATGCAGATCGACCTTTTCTTATGACGCATGACAGCCCTGGAGTCGGTTTATGACAATCTTGTTGTTTGCAGGCCTGCTCCTGATTGCGCGCTGCATCTCTATCAGCGTCGCATCGGCGGATGGTCCCCCGTCCCAAGAATAGCCAAAACCAGATAGGGCTGACAACCCAAAAGACGGCGGAAGGAAGCTGACCAAAATGGACTTCCTCAAATATCGGAACGTTTTGACACTCTTGCTGCTGGCTGCGCTTACGGGCTGCTCCCAGCAACAAAACTCGCGGGACCTTAAGGAGCAAACCGCGCAAGCAACGGCGGAGGTGAAGCGCGATGCCAAGGCGGTAGCGGCAGGGATAAGCGAAGGCTGGAGCCGCGACAAGCCACTCGATTTGAACACTGCGACACGAGGACAGTTGCTGCACCTGCCGGGCGTGACTGCCGCCGAAGCAGACCGAGTGATTGCGGGGCGCCCCTATAGTGAACCCGGCGACGTGGTCACACGGCGCATCATGACGAAAATCGAGTATGACAAAATTGCAGACCGGGTCACCGCCAAGAAATGACGTCCGCCGGTTCCCCGCGGTGTTGAGCGGAGAACGGCGGTACACCGGTTGTTCCGGAATGCTTGAGCCTGCCTAGTTCACTCTTCGAGACCTCTTTCGATCTGTCCAACCTTTTTTTCAACTTTGCCGATGTTGTGTTCGGCCTTGCCTTCGCCCTCTAAGTTAGGATTGTTCGTAACTTTTCCGGCCGTCTCTTTGATCTTGCCCTTCACTTCATGAAGAGTGCCTTTAAGCTCGTCCTTGGTACTCGGGTTCATCTGATTTTCTCCTTGTCGTTGAATAACGTGATCTCAAGGTCGTCTGCCTGCATCCGGAAGCATGTTTGTCCTCACAGGTTCAGGTCGCTCGCCCCTCGGAACCTTGTGAACAGCAGTATCAAACTTTGGACTTTGGAAAACTGATCAGAATTGACCGTCTCGTAGATCAGTACTATGTCATCGAGTGGAAACGTCAGAGTGGAGAGACAAAATGATCAACGATCTCCCGTACGTAGCGATTCGGTTTGACACCTACGGCCAATGCACGTCAAGGCAAGACTCCCAAGAGTGACGCCTAGCTTCTCAAATGCCAAGGAATACTGACGACGCTGATTCGTTGACTGCCCTGAAAGTACAAGAGTGCCTTCAACACCGAAGAGCGATTGTTGTGCAAGAAGAGGTAGTACCAGCGTCTCTCCACGAGTTCGGGGAGAATGACAGCGACATGCGTTTCGGAGTTCTCCTTCTCCACATTCAGGGCGTATTCCACGATTGGCTTGACTACAAACCGGAATGGTGATTTCAGCAGCACCAGTTCAGGCACGGGAAGATTCGCTTCCTTGGCAGGAGCCTCCACTAACCGGTTCCAATTTCTGCACAAACTCTCGGTCTCTTCTCCGCACTCAACATGAAGAACCCGGATTTGGCTGCGAGAGCCCCCAGGCGAATCGTAGAGCTTTTTCCGAAACGACGCTCCAGCGATCAACAGGAAGCAATACAATTGGGGCGCAAAGATCCTGGGTGTTCACTGGGGCGTCAGTCTGCGTTTCTATCCGCACCCGATCGTAGTGCCGTTTGATGCTCCTCATCATCAGAATCATCGCAGGAATTAAGACCAGAGTGATCCAAGCGCCTTCGGTGAATTTCGCGATCAAGACCACGGCTACGGTGATTGCGGTGGCAATTGCACCGAGCCCATTCAGGAACATGCTTTTGTGGCCGCCAGGGCCGCCGACTCTCTTCCAGTGCATGACCATGCCCGCCTGGGACAACGTAAACGCCAAGAATGCCCCTACTGCGTAGAGCGGAATGAGCCGGTCCGTTACCCCGCGAAAAATGGCTAACAGAATCGCCGTTAGGATCGCAAGCGCGTAAACGCCCTCGCCGAAGACGAGGCGTCGTCCCCGTACGGTAAGCGTATAGGGCAGAAACCCGTTGAGGGCAATCGCACGCGAAAGCCGTGGAAAGTCGGCGAATGCGGTATTTGCTGACAGGGATAGCACAACGAGGATCGACACGATGCTTGTCCAATAAAACCCGCCCTTGCCAGTGATTGCTGCCAGCAATTGTGAGAGCACGCTTTGATAGCCCGGCTCGCCTGGCACTGTGGCCGCAACTCCATAAGCGGGTACCAAATATGCGATACCCAGCAGCATTGCCATCAGAATGGCGATGATGATGGTCAGTGTTCGGCGTGCGTACTTGTAGGTAGGGCCTTTGAAAGCCGTTACTCCATTGCTTACCGCTTCGACTCCGGTCATGGCCGTACAGCCGCTCGCGAAGGCGCGCAGCAGAAGCCATGCTCCCACTCCTGCTGTCACAGGCATCAATTTTGGTGGCGTCACTACGGGGACGGGATGGCCCCCTGCAGCGATGGCCTTGAACAGACCGATTGCGATCATTCCAAGCAAACAAACTATGAACAAGTACGTTGGGATTAGAAATATACCTCTGGTCTCCCGCACTCCTCGCAGATTCACAAGGGTGAGAACAGTTAAGATTCCCAGACACATGATCAACGTATGCCGTTGCAAAGAAGGAACAGCTGAGACCAGCGCGCCCACTCCCGCGGAAATTCCGACTGCCGCAGTGAGGACGTAATCAACCATGAGTGAAGCTGCCGCAAGCAAACCCGCCCACACTCCGAGATTCTCGCTCGCCACGGTGTACGAGCCACCTCCTTGGGGGTACGCTTCGATGGTTTGGCGGTAAGAGACGTACACGATACCGAGCAGAACGACAATGCTGATACTGATGGGCAGAATGTACGCGATGCCCGCCATTCCCAATGGAATAAGCAGCGTCAAAGCAGCTTCGGGTCCGTAGGCTGCTGAACTCAGCGCATCTAGACCAAAGATTGGGATGCCCTTGGCGGGGCCGATTCTTTGAGCTGTCTCGTCCTCGGTTGCAAGAGGACGCCCTAGGAGGAGGTCGCCAAGATTCATGGCCTCATTCTAGTTCACTCAACCCCTGCAGTCGGGCTGGATCCTGGTCGTGCCGAACATAGAGCCACAGCTTTGCGGTTCTGGTGGCACCAAAGCTGCACAGGCACCTTCAAGATGCGTGTTGACGTTGTGAAGGTCCTCAACTTCGTCCAAAATCGCTTCAAGAGTCATGGTTGCGAGAAGACAACACGGTGTGTGTCGCGGTTTCTAGCAGTTCGCAGATCGAGGAGGCCTCAAGAAATGCCTGCATGCTTCAAGTGTTCACTCATGGATCAAGCCGTTCTGCTATGTCGCATTCGCGTACCGCGTCGTTCAATGCCTGGGAGGGGTGGTCTGCTGGCACGATCTCTGTCAGGGGTCTGGCCGGGCTCTGGAGGCGGTTCTGAACGTCTCTTGGCATGGGCAGTTTGGTTCTTCGCTCCCGGAGTCGCGGCTGTTCCGTCGCCATCATGAAGGAGAACGTTAAGGAGCGAACTGCTAACGTGTAAATTGTTCCCAACGCGGTAGTTGATAAAGCCGAGCTTCCTGAATCGGTTCATGAAGAAGCTGACCCGCGAGCGTGTCGTCCCTACCATCTCTGCTAGAGTCTCCTGACTTAGTCTCGGGACGGACACTTCCGGCACTCCTTCTTTGCCGAATTGCGCCATCAAGAGAAGAACTCGCGCCAGCCGCTTTTCGCTGGAATTGAAAAGCTGATCGACCAAGTCATCCTGATATCGGATGTTACGTTTCAATAAGTATTTGACAAACATGGCCGACAACTTTGGTTCCAGGCTCATTGCGTGGACCATCGCATTCCTCTCGATGTGCAGCAGGATGCAGTCTGTCAATGCGGTTGCAGACGACATGCGTAGGGGCTGACCAGCAAGACCACCTTCTCCAAAAAAATCGCCTTCGCCTAGAATGCCAAGAGTTGCTTCTCTCCCGTCCTCCGATACCACACTGAGCTGCACTTTCCCGGTTTGGACAAAGAATAGGCCGTCCCTGGAATCGCCTTGAGCGAAGATCGTCTTCTTCTTTTGAAAAGACACCATGTCCCTACCCTTCCCAATCGTTGAAAGAAAGGTGTGGGGATTGAAATCAGGTTTTCTCTTCGCGGTCGAGATTTGCTTCACTGGACGCCGTCCTAACTGGTGATCTTCATCACTGTCAATTGTGGGGGACAGGGATGCCCCTCCGCTGATCAGTTATGCTCACAATGACTGACACCGACAAGCCGGCCGCGGTCCGTCCGGACGCAATATGTTGTATGGTTTGCCGGAAGGCAGAGTTGCTTCGCAGTTCTCAGGTCGAACGATGAGTCAGGCTTCTGGGGAATGACAGGGAGTTGAGGATCTTCATAGGAGTCGGCTATTTCATTGCAGTCCGAATGGGTGCAAGGTAAGGATGCGATCAGCTGGGCGCTCAGGCTAATAGAGTTCCATGAGGCGCTCCCGTAATCCGGGTCAAGGAGGAATGCACAGGCGAAGTGTA
>VFSW01009974.1_pt1 | contig 13515 bp, 23 predicted proteins | sample 5358111 | NCBI WGS metagenome assembly VFSW01 (sample SAMN11554181, study PRJNA540505) | mine drainage metagenome | isolation source: sediment from site ElyBrook_90M | place: USA: Ely Copper Mine, Vershire, VT | collected 2017 | reverse complement strand
AATCCGATGAAAATGCCAACGCTAGGGCAGGCGTCCGCATTCGGCCGCCATGTCGTCAGCTATTCCATGGGCGCCGTCACGATGGCGGCGGCACTGCATGTCGTCAACGGCGGCGACGCCAGTTCGCTCACGACCGCGATTACGCAGATCAGCAGCGGCGTCGTCTCGATCTCTGGCGGCATCGCGACGATTGTGTCCTTTGGTGCCGGGCTCTATGCAGCCTGGACGGCAAGCCCACTGTCGCAAATCCTCTCGGCTGCATCCAATCCGAAGGTCGACAAGATCGTCGCGCCGACCCTCGTCACGTCGGTCGATCACGACAAGGTCGTGGCGAAGTAGCGCCGCCATGAAACTGCACACTTTCGCGGCGGCGATGCTCGTTGCCGCCGTCACGCTATCGTCCGCGCAAGCGGCGACGCGCGTCTATCTGGTGCGCGGGCTGATGGGCTGGCTGTTGGCGCCGATGAGCGAACTCGCGGCCGACCTGCGCGCGCGCGGCGCAATCGTGACGCGCTACGAGTGGACCGACGTGGCCGCGATCATGAGGGACGTGTGCGCGCACCGGCACGATCGCAACGTCATCGTGGGACATTCGCTCGGCGTCGGCGCGGCGGCACAGGCGGCGATGCGCGCCCGCTTCTGCGGCGCGACCGACGTGCGCGTGATCGGCATTGATCCGCCGGGCAATGGCGCCGCAGTACATGGAGTTGCCGCCGTCAATTTCGTCGGCGCGCTCGGCGGCACACTTTCAGGCGCACGCAATGTCGCAGCGCCTGGCTACAGCCATATCGGCATCGTCAGCGACACCGGCATGCGGCGGCGCATCGTCGCTGCGGCATTGGGCGGCAGCCGGCCGCATAAGAGGATGGCACGCCGATGACCATTGTTGCCGTTCTGCTCGCGCTCATTCCGCTGCTCGAAACGCTGGCGCCCGACGTTGCCGCGTTTGCGGCGTTGCGGGCGTTGCTGGCCGCGCCAAGCTTTTCGGCGGCGCTTGCCGCGATCAGCTTTCAGGACTGGATCGTGATCGGCGAAAAGGCGCTCGATGCCGGCCCGCAGGTCATCGCCGCATTGCAAAAGCTCGGCCCGGCGTTTGCCGCCTTCGCCGACGATCTGAAACTGAGCAACGCCGATGCGGCGGCCAATATCCGCGCCTTCTACAATTCCAATCAGCCCGACACCATCCCCGGCTATCTCGAAGATGGCTCGGTCGGGATGATCCCGAATCCGAACAAGGGCTAGGGAAGTGTTTGCCTCATTCGCGGCCGTGCGATCTGAAATGCAGCGCGGTCACCCGGAGTCAGCATGAGCGGAGCGGAGACGTTAGAGGGCGGCGTCACGCTTTACCCGGCCGATTGTCTCGTCGCGCTCAAATTGATGGCAGCAAATTCCATCGATTCCGTCGTCACCGATCCGCCGTATCACTTGACTGCGGGCAAATCCGCCAACGGCGGCTTCATGGGCAAAGCCTGGGACGGCGGCGACATCGCCTTCCGCGTCGAGCTATGGCGCGAAGTTCTGCGCGTCATGAAGCCCGGAGCGCATTTGCTCGCGTTTGGCGGCACGCGCACGGCTCACCGCATGGTGTGCGCGATTGAGGATGCCGGGTTTGAGATTCGCGACCAGGTGGCGTGGGTCTATGGAATGGGATTTCCGAAATCTCATGACGTTTCCAAAGCAATAGACAGGCAATTGGGGGGGCACGCGCACGAATCCGCGTGCCCGGCTTTGAGGTGCGTAACCCCAAGGCCACGGGCAGCGGAAAAGACGGGACGGAAGGCGCGACGCGGCCCTGGATTGAGGCCGCGATGGAGCGCGGCTACCACGAAAAGGACGGCAACGATCCAGTCACCGACGCGGCCAAACAATGGGACGGCTACGGCACTGCGCTCAAGCCCGCGCTGGAGCCGATCTGTCTCGCCCGCAAGCCGCTAAGCGAAGCCACCATCGCCGCCAACGTTCTCAAGTGGGGCTGTGGCGCGCTGAATATCGATGGGTGCAGAGTCGGCACGGACGGCGGCTGCGCAGGCGCAGGCGCAGGCGCAGGCGCAGGCGCGGTAGTATTTGGTGACGGCCTGAATGGAACGTTTGCTAAGCCTGTTCCTGGAATGGGCCGCTGGCCTGCCAACATCATCCACGACGGCAGCGAGGAAGTGGTCGCGGCGTTTCCTGACGCTCCTGGACAGCAACAAGCCGCGCGAGACGATCAGAGAACGCAAGGCGACGTTTACGGTAAGATTTCGCAAAATGGCACGCGCGAGCACATTCCGCGCAACGACTCCGGCTCCGCGGCCCGTTTCTTTTATTCGAGCAAAGCCGACCAGGACGATCGCCTGGGTTCCAAGCACCCGACCGTCAAGCCGCTCGACCTGATGCAATACCTCGTGCGGCTAATCACGCCGCCGCGCGGAATCGTTTTGGATTGTTTTGGCGGCACCGGCACCACGGGCGAGGCCGCATTCCGCGAAGGCTTCCGCGCCGTGCTGATCGAGCGCGAGGCCGAATACCAGGACGACATTCGCCGCCGCATGAAGCTTGCGCTGTCCGGTCCAGGCGAACGCGCCCGCGAAGCGATCAAGCAAAAGACCAAAGACAAGCCGCCAGATCACGGCCCGCTGTTCGGCGGCAATGCTGAGACGATGCGGGGGGGGGCAGGCAGATATACGGCCACTTCGCCGACCAAGACGGACGATCGGGCCAATCGGAATGACGAAATGGTGACGCCGGCTGCGAACTCTGCGGCCGTGTGAATTTCCGTGACGGCTTCGCGCCCCGTGATCGCGAATGAGCCAACCTAAAAACTTCCAACAACTAGGAGACTTCAAGATGAAGCATTTCCGCGAAGCGGCTATCGCCATTGCCATTGCCGGCGCTGCATTGTTGCTCGCCGCCTGCAACCCGGTGACGATCCCCAATCTGTTCGGCGGCCCACCGCTGGTGCTGACCGGCAATTACAACGCCGACCTGCCCTCGATCACGGCGTTCAACGCCACCGTCAAGGCCGGCATCGCCACCGACGCCGCGACCTTGCAGAGCTACTTCGTCGCGCTGTGCCCCTATGTGGCCGACGCACAGAATCAATTGCCGGCGGCGCAAACCGCAGCGACGCATCTCATGACGCCTTCGGCCGCCGCCAAGCAGACCAACAATGCGGCCATCGCGCTCAATGTGGCGCAGCGGGCGTGCGTTGCCGGCACTGCGCCGAATCTCAAGGTCGTGTTCACGGCCGCGGTGCAGGCGGTCGAATACGTCTATGGCATGGTCAAGGGCCGCGGCTAAGCGATGGCGAGTCTTGCCATGCGGGCATTGTCCGCGCTCGATGACGCCTTCGCGGAACAAATCAAGCAGCGTTTCGCAACCTTCGTCAGCAATCTCGCCGGCAACGGCGATCTTGGCGATGCTGCCGCTCGCTACCGCAACGGCCTGATCGAATTGAAAGCCGCCTATGGCGCGGCCCAGGCGGCGATCGGCGCAATCTTCGGGAATGATGGCGAATGATCTCCGACCTGGAAATCGCGCAAGCTTGCGCAGCGAGCTATCTGCTGGCGCCGACGATCCCGCAAAGCTCGCCGCTGATGCCCTACGTGGTCATCTCGACGGCGTCGGACGGCGAGACGCTCTTGGTCATCAATCGCGGCTCCAAGACCTGGCAGGACTGGCTGCGCGATTTCCTGTTCCAGCCGATCGAGACCCGCGAGCATCCGCAGCTCGGCCCATGCCATGGCGGATTCCTTGCCGGTGCCGAAAGCATTGTCGACCAGCTCGATGCCGCGATCGATGGCCGTCCCTACATCTGCGGTGGCCACAGCCTGGGCGGGGCAGAGGCGGTCGACGAGGCGGCGCTGATGATCTGCCGAGGCAAGCCGCCGCTTGCGATCGTGACGTTCGGCGCCCCGCGCTGCGGCATGGCGCAGCTCGTCAAGTTCCTCGCGCCCTATCCCGTCAGGCAATATCGCCGCGACAACGACATTGTGCCGCAAGAGCCGCCGACGGTCGCGCCGCTCCTTAAATTCCTCGATACCAGGTCGCCCTTGATCGCAATCGGCGATGCGCTGGGCCTGCCGATCGGGCAGCGGCACTCGATCAGCGGCTATGTCACCGACGTAGGAAAATATCTAGGCGCGGAGGAAAAACCATGGCGACCATAGGCAGCATCGTGTGGGGCACTGGCTTGCGCAAGTCGGTCACCGCGACCGCCGGCATGATCTCGGCCGTCGCCGTCGCCGTGGTCGCCGTACCGCCGGCCTGGTCGGCGCTCGGCTTACCCGAAGTGGCGAGCAAAGTGTTCGTGCACCAGCAGGTCGATCCGGTCAAACTGGCGCAGGCCGACACGACGCGGGCGGTCTATCAGTTGCAATTGCAGAACCTCGAAAGCTCGCTCTATGCCGCACAGAAAGATCAAGTGACAGCACCAAGCCAGACCGTCGCCGATCGCATCCAGGATTTGCAACAGCAGATTCAACAGGTGCAATCCAAACTGAATGGGACTCGCTGATGACACCGATCCTCGATCCCTTGATGCAATATATGCTTTTTGCTGGCGCACCCGCGGCAGTGGCGTGCCTCGGGTGGTGGCTGTCGGGGAAATTCCGTGGCCTAGAACGTAGCTATACGCAGGCCCTGGCGTTGCACGAAAACGAGGACGAGCGCCGCCACGTCGACAACCTGGAGCGCTTCGCCAGAATCGACGTGCGTCTGGCGCGAATGCAAAACGGCGGCGGTGACGACGAACGCCGGAAGTATTGAGATAGGCGCGCCATCGCGCCAACGAGAAGCCGTCTGGAGTTGACCACCATCTTCGCCGGACGGCGACTGCGCCCGTCCTTGGGCGTTTCCTCCCTAGACTTGGCGCCGCCGGTGGAAACGCTTGCGGCGCTTTTTTATTTGGCAGCGCCTACCGACCCGAAAGCGGCGCGGATCGGGGTGCGATGCGCTCAATGTACATTGTGTACATTGGCTGTCGAGCCGAAGACCCGAAAGCGGCGCGGATCGGGGTGCGATGCGCTCGCGCGCTCCCTCCCGCCGGCCCTCGTTCGTGATGACCCAGGCACAATCAGCTTCGCGGACCATGGTTGCAAGCCCGCGGCGCCGAAGCGGTTGTGGTCATTACATCGCTCCTATCGGAAAGCCGGCACAGGCGCACCCATCAACAATGTCGATTGGTTCGCCGCATTCCCGACAAACCGGGCCGCCGACTATGTCTTGCGGCGATCATTCTACGAGCCAGCCTTGTGGTAGATCGAAAAAACCCTGACGGCCTATGGCCGGTGCAGGCGGGTTTAGCGGTTTCACATCGCGGAGCAGCCACGCCCAACGACCGACATCATAGTCGCCGAAGGCGTCATACTGCACGGTGAAGCAGTCAGGCATCGGTCGGCTAATAAGCCGCTTGACGACGCTGGCGGCTGGCATGGCCGTTCCTTCCGCACATTCGCCTAACTGGAAGGCCCCATCCAATCGGGCCGTGCAGACGACGCAGCCAACCGGCATTGCCGCGTGCCCAAATCGACCCATCAAATCATCGGGACAGCGGTTCATTGTGACCGCGAGACGGCCCGCTAATTCATGACCACCCGAAATGTGCTGACCGAACATCAGAACCTCGGCCATTTTGGCGGCTTCCTTGTCAACTTTCTTTGCCGCATGGATGGCGATGGTGTGCCCGATCAGAGCGCGCGGAGGTGCCCAAGATCGCGTCTCGTATGGCTTTGCGCCGCACGCGATCAGCGACGCCCAAGGTTGCCACAATGAAATTGCCTTCATAGTCCTTCCCTCAACATCTAGTGGTCCTCGAGGCGGCCGATGGCGCGCTGTAACTTTTTGATCGGTCTCATGACAAAATCCTGCTAAGTTGATAGGGGCAAGCGTTTCTGTGCCATGGCACTGATACAGCCCCATCTTCCCGGTTCGTTCCCGCACTAATCGCATGCACAAGGGACGAACAATCAATGACTTACACTTTACGACCTTCTGGCCTGGAAAGCCGCAGGATATCCTACTGAATTGAACTGACTAGCACTTTTTACAAATGGCACGAAATCAGGCACAGATATCAGATATTCGCCGCCCGTTCCTGGTGGCTTGGGGCATGGTGACCGTAGACGCGTTCGAGCATCTTGATGCTCATGCCGAGGAATCCCGCAGCCTCCCAGATCGGGACATCGGCCTGCATCATCCAGGTGGCGCGGGTGTGCCGCAGAGTGTGCCGGGTGACGCCTTTGAGGTTCGCAGCGGCGATGATTTTCGCCCAACTACCGTGCGGATCCTCGACGGGCCGACCGTCCAAGTGGCAGACGAATTCGCCGCTGCCGTCGAGCCGCTGCCAGCGACGCAGATGCGCCTGAATCCGGCGCCCGAGCCGAACCGGCGGCGCGCGTTTCTTGGCATCCTGCTTCACGCCGTGCGGCAGGCGATGCAAGATGCCGGCGCCGAGATCGACTTGTTCCCAGCGAAGCGCCAGGAGCACGCCTGGCCGTGATCCCGTGTATAGTCCGAGCAGGATCAGGCGGCGCAAATAGGGATATGGCCCAGCAGCTCGCAACAGCCGCGCCGCTTCGGGCTTTGTCAGCCAACGGTCCTTCGGCGGATTTTCTTTCGGCCGCCAAAATATCGGCGTGAAATTGAGCGGCCCATACTCGGCGTGCCAATGGAGCGTCGCGGCTTTGAGGATTTTAAGATCGGCGGCGCCGGCAGATGCCGTTCGGGTCGCGACGTAAGCGCGGCATGACTTGGCGGTGATTTCCGCGACGGTTTTTGCGCCCCACCATTTCAAAAGATTGCTGATGTTATAGGCGATGTTGCGGGCGCTCTTCTTGTGCGGCGCAACCTCGCGGCCATAGGCGCTTAAGACCTCGGCAATCATCGGCGCGCTCGACGGTTGGGGCTCGTGCTTGGCGCCGATGTAGCGCGCGAGACACTTTTCAGCATCCGCACGGCCTCGTTCGCTGCAGCCAGTGCGGACGAACTGCGTTCCGTCGCGGATAGCCCATTGCCGGCGCCCCGGATCAAGGTAAAGTCGCGGTCCTTTGGCTCGACGCGGCACAGGTTGACCATTTCGCGAACATCGGCAGGCGTGGTATAGAGCCTTTTGCCTATCCGATAGATTGTCAAGCGGCCTCGGCCGGCCTCCGCGCGTAGCGTGGAAAGCGTGAAGCCGAAATGCGCCGCAGCGTCGCGCAGCGTAATGGCGTCATCCTCTCCGGTCACGGCGTGGTTCCGTAGGGTTTCGGCTTCCACAGACAGCCGTTATTGCGCCGGCCCTGGCGCAAGCTTTCGCCTTTGACGATCAGGCCGTAGGCGGCGAGCTTGGAGAGAATGCCGCTGACGTTGTAGGCGGTCGCGCCGAGCTTGCGGGCGAGTTGTGCCGAGGTGATGCCGTGCGGCTCGTTGTTGACGGCTTCGAGGATTTGGGCGCGGGTGGCGTTCATGGGGCCTCTTTGGTTGGTGTTTGGTTGCTGTTCCAGAAAGATTTGATTCACGAGAGTTTGTTCCCGGCGGATGGACCGGACTCGGTCACCGTTGCGCCGAGTCCGCTCGCTACAGTTTCCCAAATCTCTAGCGCCGCCTTGTCATCCTCGTTCATCATGCGGCAGACATCGGCTGCGGTTTCCGCACCGCCCTGAATGAACAAATTGGCGCGTACCGTGGCGACCGCCGCAGCAGCGTGGCGCGGCGATGAAAGGCCCAATAAAATTTCCATGATGTCGGCTGCTGCGCGGTTGGTGTTATTCACGTCGCTCTCCCGATGCCCGTGTGACTTTCCGTGACGCGCACGCAACCCGTGATCGACAATGAGACAAATCGCACTGCTACTTCACTTCCGCTCCGCGATCGCATTGAAGATCGCCGCCCGCATGGCGACGATATCGCCGCGCTGCGCATAGAGCCGCTCGCAGAGCAGCAGCGGCTCGATGCCGAGCTCGTACCAGAACTGCAACTCGCCGATCTTGTGCTGCAGGACATGGTGCTCATGGCAAAGCGGCGCGGCCCACCGATCGGCCGGCTTCTTGCCGATGCCACCGCGCTTGTTGTGGATGCCGGATTGGCGGCGCACATGCGCGGCGACGCCGCACGGTTCGACAGCGCAGTGCAGGCAGGGCAGCGCGCGGATCATCGCCAGATAGGCCGGCTCGCTGTCCTGTTCGACGGCGCGCAGCCGCGGCGCGAGCGCGAACAATCGCTTGAGCAGCTTGCCCGGAGGCGATGGCGGCGTGAGGCGCTGGGGATGGTCGCGGTAGGTCATGGCGCGTTCGCCAATTCGAGAAGCACATCGGCGTGACAGGGCTGATCGAGCGGGCACCAGCAGGCAAGATTTTTGCCGCGCAACTCTCGTTGAATATCTGAGAGTGCCGGTGATACGCCGGCCTTCGCGCGTGGGCCGATTGGGAAGGTCTCGCCGTCCTTCCCTTCCATCACCACGCCAAATTCCATTTCCTTGATGCGGCCTCGCGGGTCAGCGATCCATTGCCGATATGCCTTGACTGAGGCTTCGCGTCTGCCTTTCGCGTCGCCACGACAGCCGAGCGCTAATGCGTTCCAACAATGATCGGAGCGAGAGAAATTGAAAGGATTCCCCCACTTGCCAGGGCGACCGACATAGATCGTATTCGGCGGCACGCGCCAACCTTTGGTGCGCTTGCGTTGGATGCGCTCAGGAGTCATCGCCACGCAATCCTTCCGCAATACAGGCACACCGTCTCGCCGCAATGCGTCTTGAACAGATGGCCGCCGGGATGATCGCAGTCGTTGTCGTCCAGGCAATCGAACTCGTCGCCGGCATTCTCGGCGAGGTTGATCGCTTCGACCGTCTCGCAATCGGCGAAGGTGGTGGTGAGTGCGGCGCGGATAGTGGTCATCTGGCGTTGTCTCCGTCCCCAGCTTCTTGCGCTTCGCGCTCGGCCATTTCCTCGATGTAGGCCCGCGCCAAGGCGTCGGGGATGTTGCCGAAGTTCTGAGGCGGCCAATCGGGATGGGCCTTTTCATGGATCAGCCGCGCGGCGCCGGCAAAGCCGAATTGCTTTTTCAGTTTCCATCCCGCCGCGCCGGCCATGTTGACCAGATGGCCGGCCGTGCACATCGGCGTGCCGCAGACATTCTTTGCTGGCGCGCTATCGGGACCGAATGTTGATTGGTTGAACTTTCGCTTTTTGTCTTTGATGTCGGCAAGCAGTCGCGAATAGGGCTTGTCGAGCATCGGCACTTCTTCAAGCGCCGCTCTCAGGTCGCTTGGCGTGAAGGCCGCCGCTCTCAGGTCGCTCGGCGTGAAGCCCGCCGCTATCAGCTCGCTCGGCGTCCAGCCCGCCGCTCTCAGGGCGCTTGGCGTGAAGCCCGCCGCTCTCAGGTCGCTTGGCGTGAAGCCCGCCGCTATCAGGGCGCTTGGCGTGAAGGCCGCCGCTCTCAGCTCGCTCGGCGTGAAGCCCGCCGCTATCAGCTCGCTCGGCGTCCAGCCCGCCGCTCTCAGGGCGTCGAATTGGTTGCTCGCCAGCAACGCCATTTCGTGTTTGCTCAGAGATTTCGTCGTCATCGGGTGTTCCTCGTTTCTTGCCTCGGCTCTTGCCTCGCCAGTTTCAGAATCGCACGCTTCACATCGTCGTCGTATCCGGCCTTGAGTGCCTGGATCGGCGACGATCCGCCCAAGCCCGCATTGCCGGAGAACATGAACCGGCTGGCCTCGGCGGCGCCGACCATGCGGGTGGCGAGCTCGAACAGTTCGCCGGCGATGCGGCTGCGCGGATGGGTCTGCGTCGGCATCAGGCGTCCTCTTGCTCGACCTTGCGGCTGACGAATATCGGCCTGATATGCGCAGCGAAGTGGCGGCCGATGCTCTCGGCGGCGAGCAGCTTGGCGGCATCCTCGGCCGCGACTTTCTCGTAGCGCCAGGTGGTGCCGCTCTTAAACTGCACCGTCAGCATCTTCGCATTGTGATCGTAGCCGATGGCGGCGATGTTGCTACTGGACACGGTTTGCATCTGCATGGCGGACTTCTTTGGTTGTTCAGGTTTGGGTCATGCGAGGGAAGCGGGTATCGCTCTTTCATCGGTCACCTGATGCCGCAGTAAAAGCGAGATAAACTTGGTGCGCACTGGGCCGCACACGACGCAACAAAAATTATACAGCGCGAAATCGTCGCGGCTCGGGTGCGGCTCGATGGTGGCGAGACGAACGGGACCATGGCATTGGGGACAGGTTTCGTGCACAAAGTATTGCATGTTTGTTCTCGCTGACGCGCCGGCAGACGGCCGGCAAATGAAACTGGACGCCAACGCAACGGAGACAGACGCAGACACGACGCGATACTCCTGAAAAAGCGGCGGCGACCCTTCGGTTCAAAAAGTCCGCCGCCTTTGAGCGGGGCGTTATTGCTCCGCCTTCATAGAAGAAGTCCCTGTCGTCGAGCGTAGATAGCAGGGTCGATCATCCATTTTTTTGCGTTACATGAGGTGCAAAGCAGTTGAAGATTCCTCGGCCAATTTGTGCCGCCAGAGGCGATTGCTTTGATATGGTCGATGTGAAATTTGTGGCCTCGGAACGATATCCGACAATAGGCGCAGCGGTTTTTCTGTTGCTCTCGGATACGCTCAATATCTTTTGCGGTGAATCGGCCCTCCGCCTGCTTCTTACGTGAGCGGCGCGCGTGGGCTATTGCTCGTACAGCCTCGCGATTTTGTGCGGCCCATCGTCTAGTTGCGGCCCGAGCCTTTGCAAGATTGTTGCTCCGGTGCTTAAGCCGCGCTTGCCGAGAAGCTTCCGGATGGCCTTTGCGCCATTTTGCGGTAGCCGCGCGGGAAGCCGCAGGGTCTTTTGCGCGCTGCCGACGCATGCGCTCATTTTCGCGCTCCCGGTTAAGGGCCGATAATTTTTTGGCGCGGATGGTCTCGCAATCGTCGCACGCGCGGTTGCTAGTGCGACGGACTGTCAGGTGTCTGTGCTTGCACGGCCTGCCGGTGAAATAGAACATGAGGCCAGCTGCTCGCGCTTGCGACATCGTCATGATCCTTTGCGTCGCTTCCATGCTGGCCTCTGTCCTTCAGCCTTGATCGTCGGCGCCGAACGTGCGCGCATAGACGTTGCGCCACACGTTCACGCGCTCGACAAGTTCATCCTCGCTGGTACCGACGCGGCCCATTTCGATGTCCTTGCCGAGACCGGCGCAAGTAAACATCCGTTCGGAATCGCGCGGCGAGGTCGGCCGGAAGTACTGACCGCCATTGCCGTTGCCGTTCGATTGCGGGCGCTGCGGTTCGTGGTGCGGCGGCTCAACCGGGGCGGATTGCCGGGCCGGCGCGCGGGCGGCTTGCGCCGGCTGCGCGCGTTGCGGTTGGCGCTGCGCTACCGGCTCGTGGCTCTTGATGGTGCGGTTGGTGTAGCCGTTCGATTGCGTGGTGACGAAGCTGATGTCGTAGCTGCCGCCGACCTGGAACTCGTGCAGTTCCTCCGGCTTGATCCAGAAATAAGCGCCGTCAACGTCCTTGATGCTGGCGTTGCGCTGTCCCGGTTTCTTCTCGTTCAAATACTGCACCGTGATGGTGGCGTATTCGGTCTGCGCTTGCTGCGGTCGTTCGATGGTTTGCGTGTTCATGACTAGACACTCCGTTCCCAGGTTGCACGAGTTCCGGCCGGCAATTCGCCATAGGCTTCCTCGAAAGCCTCGGCCGACTGCCGGATGGCGACGGTGATCTTTTCAGTCAGGCCGATCGCCTTGATGGCGGCGCACGGGTCGTCGATAACGATAACGCGTTTCTTGCGCGGCGCACCGGCTTTGCCGCCGAGCTGCGAAGCGACGCGGATATGTGTGGCGCGCTCGGCGCGGGTGGCGGCGCGGTCGAGCGCGTTGGCATCGTGCACGGCGGCTTGCGCGTTCTCGATGGCGCCGCCGGCGTCTGTGCATTCACCGAGCTCGGCATTGGCGAGGGCTTCGTTCGCCAGATCGGTCAATTCTTGCGCCTTGCGCGCCGCGGCTTCAGCTTCCTGGCGCACCCGCTCGGCCTCGGCTTCGCGCCGGGCGCGCTCGGCTCCTTCCCAAACGTTCCAGCGATCGACGGCGACCGGAAGTAGTCCCTTTGCCTGTTTGGTGCCCTCGAATGCCTGCCGTGCCAGCCGATAAGGCTCGTTGACGATATCGGTGGCTTCATTCAATGGAGCTACTTTTGCTTTCCGCTCATCGTCCATCGCGGCGAGAGTCTTGCGCGTACTCTCGATAAAACCGTAGGCATGCTGGGCTTCTTGGGCGGTCTGGATCACCGGATTGTCGGCAACGAATTTCTTAAGCAGCGGCCATTGTTGCTTCGCGGCGGCGATTGCGGGAGTGCTTGCCATCGCCGCTTCGGCATAGGCTTTGACGGCTGCCGCATCCGATTCGGCGCTGACAGACAGCTCGATCGGCGGCTCGTTGTCGGTCGGTGCCACTTCGCGATCAGTTGCCGGGATATAGCGATCGGCGATTGCCGCGGCGCGGGCCTTCTGGTCTTGGCTGGTGCGGTCGAGCATGGCTTTCTTTCCTCTCAAACGGTCGTGTGAATTTCCGTGACGGTCAGGCGTCCCATGATCCGGAATGAGGCTGATCGCTGTTGCTGCCTGCAACCAGGAGTGCCATGACCAGGACGCCAATGCTGGCGCTGAGCGAGACCAAGGCGAGATCGATTATGAGGTGCATGACCGACACTCCTCGCAGGCGTAAGTCTCGACACCGCCGGCCGCCCAGCACCGTGACAGCGGCGCGCGGCTTCCGCAGCAATCGCATTCCGCGCAGCCATCGCCCTCGCATTCGGGGCATTTACCGATATCGGTTTCCAGATCAGGATCGTCGAATTGTGGGTCGTGACGCATCAAGCGGCCCTCGACGCAGCGGGTGCTATGGAATTGAGTTATGCGGCGCCTCATGACCATCACCACGTCGTGTAATGCGTGGCGAAGTTCGCCGACATCGGCCGCACCGCCCGTACCGGCACCGCGCCCTTGAGCTGCGTCAGCCGCTTGACGATCATGGCGGCCTCGCCGTGGCGCTGCGCGCGCCAAGCCTGATCGTGCGCGTCCGACAGCACTTCGATTTCGAGCGCATCGCAATAGGCGCAGGCGTAAGCGACCGTGATCGGATCGAGCGTGTCGGTGGCCGGTTCGGGGAGTTGGCGGGCGGTGGCGGTCATGGCGTGCTCTCGTTCTGTTGAGAGCAGAATAGGCGTGCGCCTATCGCCACGCAAGGAAATTAATTGGCTAAAGCCTATCGGCTTAATCACAAATCCGTGAACACAGAGCCTCTGCGGCCCCGCAGCTAACGGCCGATTGGGGTGTAAGACCCTATCACTAAAGCGACAATTTCAATCTCAAGAGGCTCCGACGGGTGCCGGGCAATATCCCTGGGGACAACTATTGGGTCTTTAAAGCGGTCGTCCGAGGAACGGGGCGTAAGCTCGATGCGGTCGGCCCTGATAACGATTTCCTTGAGGGTGCGCTCTATGAGGCCGCCGTCGCGGCGCCGCTCCACGACCACGGTATCGCCGTCCTGGGGCTGATTGCGGA
>VFSW01009973.1_pt1 | contig 13516 bp, 13 predicted proteins | sample 5358111 | NCBI WGS metagenome assembly VFSW01 (sample SAMN11554181, study PRJNA540505) | mine drainage metagenome | isolation source: sediment from site ElyBrook_90M | place: USA: Ely Copper Mine, Vershire, VT | collected 2017 | reverse complement strand
CCATGCGCCTGCGGCACTGGCAAGACCCAGATATCCCTTGAGCGTTCCGCTGCTGTTGCGCAAGTTGTAGGCGGGCGACTGGCTAGTTCCGGCCTGCAGCGAAATGCCGCCTGCGTCGGCATCGGACAGGACATGGAGACGATTCAGTGGGGTGGCCACGGCGTAGCCAGTCTTGGCCGCCGCTATGTAGCTATTGGCCGTTTCATTGCCGAAGACGGTCTTGTTCGCGCCAGTCCCATTGTCGGTGATCGTATAGCGCTCATTGCCTATGATCGTGTAGTGGTCGCTGGCGCCGGCCGCGACGGTAATCGCTGCGGTGGTAATCGCTGTATTGTGGTTGAACTCCCAATCGCTGACGCCGGCCGCAATGTTGACAGCGCCATCGCCGAGCATGTTGGAGTTGAAGATGACGCCCTGGCCCGCGCTGATTGTGACGGCCACGGCCGTCCCCAAAGTGGCGTTGTGATGAAATATCGCCCGTGACGTGCCCCAGCCGCTGGCAATCGAAATCGAGCCGACGCGGCCCAATTCGCTGTTTGCCATCCAGAACAATGCACCGCCCGCCGTCGAAAATAGGTGGACGCCTGTGGCGCCAGCGGTCGGGGCAAGAGTTGATTGCGACCACAGGATCACGCCACTGGCGCCAGCGACGCGCAACACATCCGACCATGGCCCAGTGACATCAGCGTCCGTAAAGTGCTGAACAACGGAGCCCGCGTTGAACAGCACGCCAGCATAGGTATCCGGGCACAGGAGCTGCCATCTGAGCGTACCCGCGCCATCTGAGAAATTGATGCCGTAGTTCTTGGGTGTCGGCTGCGAGCCACCGCTCGTGCCAGCTACAGTGCAGACAATGGCGTAGCTTACGGCATTGTAGGTGACGATGCGGACCTTGCCTATCGTATAGGATGTAGTCGCGGCCCAGGCCGCAAACGGGCGGCTATCCGTGATGCCATAACTGGAAATGTCGTAGTCGAGCTTGCAGCGGATATGGAAGTTGCCACCCTGCGTGCCATTGAGCAGCGCCGGACCATAGCCAGCGCCCACCCGCACGTTGATCAGGGTGTTGTCGCCTGATGCGGCCTCATTGAGGGCGTAGTAGCCGCCAAGCAGGTTCAGATTCTCCAGATGTCCGTTCGACATTCCATTCATGTCGAATGCATGCGTGGTACTGGAGGCGCCGAAGCTGCCCGTATCGCCATTCAGACCTTTGCCAACAATCTCAAAATCCCGGAAGATTTGATAGTTGCCCGTCGCGGCGGCGACGGTGGCATCCGTGGCCGAGGTCAGCACAGAGACCCCAGGGCCACAGCCAATCAGCCCTACCGAACCAGGGAAGGTGAGGGTTCCTGAGACGGTATAGACGCCGGGTCCCAGTCGTACATTGGTGCCGGTTGCCAATGCGGCGGCGGCCGTGATGGCAGCCTGAATGGCCGCAGTTGAATCACCGCTATTGGGCGTTGCCCCATAGGCATCCACGTCGATCCAAGGGCGGCCCGAGCGAAAGAACGCATCGCTCCTGAACTGATTGTGATTCGAGCCATCGATCCAGTAGGCGGGAGCAGCGCCGTTCGTGGTGGAGAAGCCAAGTTTGCCCCCAGACGTGCCAAGCCATACATCGCCAATGACCGACCCAGTGAACCAATCATTGGCAGCGCTATTGGCTAGTCCTAGGTAGCCCTTGATGGTGCCAGCGTCGTTTCGGAGATTATAAGCGGGTGATTGGCTGGAACTTCCCGCCTGCAAAGAGACGCCGCCAGCATTGGCTTCCGACAGAACGTGCAGTCGATTCGTCGGGGCGACGGCGAGCCCCAGAAGCTTGCTTGTTGCATTCCAATCAAAGGCGGTTGCATCGGCGGGCAGATCGGCCGAAACGAGATGTCGAAAGGTGGGTGATGCGGAAGCGCCAGACGTCGGTCCTGCAAATACAGTATTGGCGGTCTCAACCGAACCGCCACCAGACCCTTCCATAACGAGACCAAGCTGATATCGCTTGGTCGTGCCACCCTGCACGCAAACGGAATACTCGGAGCCGTCTACGGAGATGGCAACCGGAAGTCCGAGGATCGTAGTCGTGTCAAGTGCCATAGCGCCAGTTCATCAGAGCGGCGGCAAGAACGAGAGGAGTGCCGCCCTCGGCAGTGAGCACGCGGCCATCCTCAGTGGCCAGAAGCGCTGGCTCAGACGGCGACGCTGACGGGACACAGGACATCTGCACTACCAGCATTGACGGAAAGCCGTCCGCCCCCATCAGCAGCGATGCGTTAACCGCATTCGCCTGCGTCAAGAGAGCAGCCGGTGCAACGACGGTTGTGGAAAGCAAGGGCTTGGTCCCGTCCAGTGCGATGATGACCTTGAGCTGGCGTAAGGGCATCAGATGTTGAGGTTGATCTGCAGAGCCAACGCATCGAACACCACGGGATTGCCTTGGGTCACGAACGGACCCACTACGGCACACGCACCAGACATTATAAGCGTTCCGCCTGACGATGCCGAATAAAAACCGACGTAGTTGGTATTGATGGTCGCGCCCGAGCTAGTCGTGACGATGATCTGATCCGGGTTCTTGGCGATGCCAAGCACCGTGGTCAGGTCCGCGGATACATCTGTTCTGGTGGCCGAGCCCGTGATCTGCGACAGAACCGACCTCCCTCCTGTAGCCGGGTTGCCGTAGAAGATATCCAGATACATAGTTGCGACCGAGCCGCCCGGCACACGCAACAAGGCTAAGAGATGTGCCGTCGCCGCCACGTCTTGGGGGTTCGGGATGTTGGGGGTAAGCGCTACATCCGATTCGGTGGTGATGATATCCAGGTCTTCTGTGAGTAGGAAACGCGCTTCGTCGACATAGTAGTTTTCGGGGCGCGTGTTGAACAACGGCGGGGGATCGGGCGGGATGATCAAGAGCCTTCTCTGCTCAGTCAGCGGCGCGACACAACGTGGGCAGCGGAGGTACATCAGATTGATCGGCGTTGGCCCCCCGACGTAGTCGTACTGGAACTGCATGTCCTTTTGGGACCACTGAAGTCCACAATCCGAGCATACCGTCCAAGGCCCAGCATGGGCATCGCGACTTGCGTATTTTGGCTTCGCGCGCACACTCATGGCTGGAACGTCCCGTTAGCCACTTCCGCCTTTTTCACCAGTGACGGTGTTCGTGGCTTGATAAACGATTGATGGCCGGTTCCCTCGCATATCGCCCATCATACCTTAACTGCCGCAACTCGGCTAATGATAGTACCGCTCGAACGATGGCGCGATTGACATCGTCACGTTGTCCTGGGTATCGGTCCGCTCCGCGTCGGCAAGCGCTTCCATATAGTCCGCCTTGCGCAACACCTCTTTGTCTGGGGCATAGATGCGCGCCATGCGGTAGGCCAGGCCGGCCACATAGACCTCAAGGTAGATGTACGGCATGTCCAAAGTGGTGCCGCTGGCTTGGCTTACGTCCTGCATTTGGCTTAGTAAGCGGACGTTGGCCGTATACGTCGCGGAAGAGTCGGGCACTTGCCAGAATGTGACCGATGGCGTCGGGATAGTTTTGAACACGACGTATGCGGTCGGCGGCGCCTGTTGGGTTTTGTTCGGTTGGGCGTCGTAATCCGTTAACGATATTGGGCCGAGTACCCGATCTGTAGAGGTGCCCCCAGACGCGGTCGTGAGGTAGATGTCCTGGATGGCAATCATGCGTGCAGGCAGCGCGTAGTTTGCCGTGCCCGAAGTGAGACTGATCGTGTACACCTCCGATCTCCAGAGGTGTGGTTGTTGGCTTCCGAGCGAAGACTGCAGCAAGTTCGCCTCTATCGAGGCGTCTTGCAGATGCTGGGTTGTCAGCTCAGCACGGCGAATGCCAATCCGACCGAAGGCAACCAGTGTCAGTCCCGACGCGGGCGACGAGGCGAAGGTGTATGTACCGCTGGTAGTGATGACACGACCCCGTTACGTGAGATCGACGCCGACAATGTACACATCCGCTGTTGCGGCGCCGCCTTGGGCTGTGGTCAACGACAGGTACATGTTCGCGCCCGTCAGAGCCACGATCAAGCCAGCAGCAGCAATTGTAAGCGGCAGTAGCTGGGTTGAGGTTCCGGTCAAGCCCGAGTAAAGCTGCGTATTGGCAACGACGGCCGTGCCGCCTTTGGATGCGGCGGAATAAACGCCGCCGACCGCTAAGGTTAGATTAGTCGAGCAATTGGTGACGTAAACCGCCGTGACCAGATATTTGCTGACCCCCGCAGCAATAGCGATGACTTGATCCGCCGTTGTGTTCATGTTGGCGCCGCGCAGCGAGCCGAGTACCCGTTGCATATTCGCTATTGAGGTCGGATTATTGATCCCGCTCATCGCGATCAGCTCAAGATGTAATAAGCACGTCCGCTGATTTGGACGGCTGCGCTGTTGTTGACGATGAAGGCAGTGTTGGCGGTTCCCGTGAACCACGGTTCGCCGTCAAAATCTAACGTCAGAGAGCCGCCCGCCGCTAGCGTCATGGCCCCCGTTAGCGTGGTGGCACCGTCCTTGAAGGTAATTGTGGTGGCACCTGCAGCAACAAGCAGGAAGCGATAGAGCTTCGTGCTCATGGAAGATGTTGCTGCCACCAGCGTCAAATCGCCGGACGAAGCTGTGTCAATCTTGACTGATGTTAGGGCTGCGGCGCCCGGATTGAGATTGGTCTTGCCAATGGCAGCCGTGCCGGCAGGGAGGCCCACATCGGTCGCCAGCACGACGCGTTGGGTGGTCGCCCCGACCACGCCAGAGCCTCCGGCCACGCCGGCTTGACCGGATATGGGCGCAACCGCATTGGTTGTCCCTGGAGTAGTTTGATCGATTCCGGTTTTGCCGATCAGGGCGGTCCCGGCTGGGATGGCCGCCGCGAGCTGAACTGCGTTGGTCGTGCCAGGGGTCGTCTGATCAATGCCCACATTACCAATGACATTGCTGCCTGCTGGCAGTGCCCCAGACAAGGTGGCTGTAACTGTTGTGCCTTCAATCAGCAAGCCTGGCATCGCTCATTCCCTATTGCAGATAGGCCTGGCGGAAGGTTGCTGTCACGGTCCCCGTGCCGCTGTTCAAAAGCACGCGGGCAAAGGCAGGCGCTGCGTCAAATCGGCTTTGCTTGGTGGCGGTTGCGGCGACCACGCCTGTGTCGCCGCTGTCCACCCATGTCATCAGATCGGGGCGACCATAGAGGATCAAATTGTCCAAACTTGTTGAGTTATCTAGCGTTGACTGCACCGTATAGTTGACAGTGCCGGACACGGTACATTGGAGGGCGACCTGTGCATTGGCGGCATAGGGATCGAAAAGTACCCATGGACTGTCAGCGACACCGTTGATTCCGACCGTCATGGTGGTGGCGACTGCCCCCGAGGTCGTCACTGCGGTCAGCGTCTTGTAGGATAAGATGGTGGTGGCGGCTGCTCCACTCGCTCCAGTCACGCTTTCGGAGATGGTGCTCCCCGCCCAATCGGTTCCCGTGGGCGTGATCGTGATTCCCGTGTCATTGCCCCCCGACGTGAAGATGATGCGCCTGGCCACATCCAGCGTCGCCGTGCCGTAGTGGCCAACCGTGATCGCCCCTGTGGTCCCAGCCGACGCCGTGATCGAGATGATCTGGTCGTACTGATAGATGCTGGATACAGTCGAGGCGTTGGGGCCGGTGATGGTTTCGGTAACGGCGTAGGGTCCACCGATGGCCGCAAACCTATAGCCGACGACGGCAAAGGTCTTGCCGCTCTCGTCCGATCCGCCCGTGATGTAGATGCGCGAGGCTTGGGGCAAGTAGGCGATGGCGACGCCTGTCGGAACGCTGGAGGCCAGCCCGCCGTTGAGCGTCAAGGCCCCAGCACCGCTCGGCGTCTGCGAGGCGCACACCGAGTTGGCCGTGAACGATCCCGCCGCCCCGTTCAGCACGAGGTAGTTGGTGCCTGCAATCGCAGCCTTTTGCGACAGGCTGACCTTAGTCGCCGAGGCTGAGGCCAGCGGACCAACTGTGACGGTGACGGGTCTAGACATGGCGCGCTATCAGTCCTTGCTCATATTGGGATACTTGCGATGGACTTTGCTGCGGACTTCGGCTTTTTCTTCCGGCGAACCATTGGCGCTCACGCGGGATAAAGCTGCCTTGGCGTGGCCCTTATCCTCTATTGGATATCGGCGGCCGCTCAATGCAAAGTTGGAGGTCTTGATGTGGTCGCGCGCCATGGTTGTCAGCTTACCGCCCTTGGCATAAGCGCGACCGCCTGATTTGCGACCTTCGGCTTCGTCACCCTCCTTGTTGGCGGCCTTTGCTTCATTGCTCAAACGCACGGACCTATCCACGCCCATTTTGGCGACCGCTCCATTGACTAAGGCGCCAGCGGCCCCAAGCGCCCGCAATTTACCGCGAGCGAGGGCCGCATCCAGGCCAGACGCAACGCCGAGGCCACCATGGAAAATGCTGTCACCCACGGCATCTAGAGATTGCTTTGTTTTGGCAGCCGATTCTTCCTTCTTGGCTTTGCCGCTGTCGCCTTCTCCAGTCCACCCGCCATCGGCCTTTTTGAGGCGTTCTTGATGCGTTTTTGCGTCAGAAATGCCCCCATCAGCCTTGCATACCCGTCCCACAGCCTTGCGCCCCGGACGATCCAACCGTGGCCGTGCGGCGCTTCCCTCCACATCCCCGGACTCCCCAGCATAGCGTGATCCGCCTTTCTTCATGGCGTTGCGCATACCGAACGACGTGGTGTTCTGGCGGGGGATGGTTGTCCCCGCGATGTGCCGAGTAGCCGTGGCGTGGCGCAGTTTGGAGAGCTTCATGCCGTTTCATGGCTCCAGGCAAGAAGAGAAGGGCGAGCCATACCCAGTCGGAAGGCTCGCCCCTATCAGGCTTAGTCAGTACCAGCCGCCGGCAGCAGGTAGCCAGAGGTGGAGTTGCCACGGTGGGCATAGAAGTTGTTAAAGCAGCCGTACTGAACCGCGATGGCCGGGAGCAGGATGGCTGCGGCCGTATCGAGTGCGGCAGCGTAGTTGTTGTAAATCATTCCCGACCCCGTGGTGGCGGTCGTCGTCAACAGCAGTCCCCCAGTCGCCGTATCGGTGTTGACCGAGTAGACCTTGTTGTAACCCATACTCAGATGCGTCACCACCAGCGCCGCGTGCGATAGCAGTGCCGAGACGTTGTTGGAGATGGTGCTATGCGTGACCGCGTTGTTGTAGATAATCAGGCGATCCAAGGTGTTGAGCACCACAATGGCCGGCCCTGGCGTGGTCGTGGCATCCGATTGCACTTCGTTATTCGTGAACTGCAGCCCATCGCAGTTGACCGATACGGTCGTGGTGATGATGGACAAGAAGCCAAGAACGGCGCTGGTGTCGCGGAACGCACAGCTATCCACCCAGAAGCCCGGCGCCGTGGTCAGCAGAAAGCAGGTGGCAATTGACAAGAAGTTGCCAACGAAGATGCACCCGCTGATCTTTATGTTCGCTGCACTCACCGGGATGCGGCAGGTATTGGCGGTATCCAGAGTGAATGTCGGCCGAAGCGAGCCGGTCCCCAGGCCAACGATAGTCATACCAGCGACGTTGAATGTCAGAGCCGTGTTACTGGAGATGGTCTCGGCGTGGCCGGGCAAAATGGTGATGACATCATCGCCCTTGGCATCCGTAGAGCATTTGCTGATCGCCGCTGCCAACGTGGCTAACGGCGCGTCAACTGATGTGCCATCATTGCCATCCGAACCATTGGCGGTGCTGGCGTTGCAAACAAAGTAATAGTTTCCATTGGTGACGGGGAGCTGCCCGCTGCCGATGCTGGGCACACCGAAGCTGGTGATGCCGTTAGGAAAATTGGTCAGAGCCATGAGCGTCTAACGCTCCTTCTGTTTCAAGGGGATGACGTTGGACGCAGGGACGGAAGCGGACTTGGCGGAATGGCGACGAAGGTAGGCTGCAGCAGCATCAAAGCGCGCCGCATTGTCCTTGAACTTACCTAGGGTGTGATTGCAGTCTCGACATAGGAGTCCTCGGATAGCGTCCGTCGCATGGCAGTGATCCACAGCAAGCGGCAACAGCGTGCCTTGACGCATCGCTGTTTCGGGCTCGCGGCAGATCGCACAACAGCCACCCTGCGCTTTCCACATTGCGGTATATTCTTCGGGGCTTAGTCCGAAAGAGTTGCGGATGTGGTGATTGCGATAACGCTCCTTGTTTGCGTTACGGTACTCCGCGCGATAGGCATCGCGGCCTTCAATCGTCTTGCGGTCGAACTTGGAACGCCCCACGAGGGTAAAGTTATCTGGACCGATTGGTTCCTCTGAGCGAACAACAACCACGCGCATTTGTGCGAGCACGTTATCGCCAATGCTCGCCGCAAACTCCGCGAAAGTGTTCCACAGAATTGGACCTTGATGGTCGCGTTGCAAACGCTTCCATAGGCTTCGGCGCTGAGCGTCTTTTCGGACTGCCGTATTGCGCCGAACGCGCTCTTCTGTGTCAAGTTCCGGTAGGATGAGTTCCGCCCGCGCTTTCTCGTAGGCAGCGGATGCCTCTTCGCGTGTGTCATGATAGCCAAGTGGAATGCGCTGGTGATTGCGAGTAATCTCAGCGTGCCATTTGCCGACATTCTTAGCGTAAGAAACGCCGCGCACGCCGCTGGTGTTGTTAGTGCCCTTGGCTGCACCTTGAGCGGTTTGTGCCGGAGTTCTTGGAGCTAGATTCTCCAGACGCAGGTCGTCGTAATTACCGTTCTTCGCAACGATGTTGATGTTTGGGTCAAGATTGCCGTGGGCAATGAGCCATGCCAAACGATGACCCGAATACAGTTGATCTTTGATACTGACGTATCTTACGCCGTTGCGCTGGACGCTCCCCGCAATATCACCTGGCTTCACGGCGTGCCCCCTCGGGTTGCGCCATGTCAGCGAGCCAGCGTTCGGGTCGTAGTTCAGCAAGTGCCGCGCCTCTTCGGCTGTGAGCAGGTCTTCTTTGCGCTTCCGTGCCATCTGCCTTCCCTCTCGGTTCCAGAGCCCAACTATGATGTTCATAGCATAGCCGACTCTTGGATCGAGAGGGAAGGTTTTTGGCAGTAATCTACATAACTTTTCAGTATTTTGTTACGACGTAGGCAAGCTGCCGTAGATAGAACGCGGGTCGCGGTAGTTAAACGTGTAGCGTTCGCGACCCTTACAGAGCACATTGTCCGTCGTATTGTCTACCCAGAGATCGGCGTCGTAAGCAATGCGGTCGAAATAGTTGAGACCGTCTTTGTCTGTTCTTACGAACCAAGCGTAGTTGCTTGTGAGGTAATGCCAGACCATCATCTTGTCGGTGCCCGAGGAGAGCATCGGGATGACGTTGGGGTCGTTATTGGCGGTTCCCGGTCTTAGCTCGGCGCGCATCAGCCGAAGCGCTACCGGCTCCAGTGCCGGAGGCACCAGCAGCTTGCGGGCGGTGGCGTTGATCCGCAGGCCGGCCTCGTCCACGAACGTGGAGCCGATGTTGATGTAGGCCTGGAGCAGGGACGATTCATTCAGGTCGAGTTGGACGCTGAAGGTGTTGGCCCAGGTGCCGTTGTCGTAGGGGTGGGCCGTGGAGAACAGGGCCACACCGTCGCCGCCAACCGTGGCGTCATAGGTCTGGCCGTTGTTTACGACGTTGGCGGCCTGGATTTCCTTGAACTGGGCGAAGCTGTCGATCAGCTTCAGGTTCATGAGGTTGAAGTCTTTGGTGTACTGGTTGTCCTCAATCGCCCTCAGCGTGATCGCGTAGCCTAGCGCGACCTCAATCGGGGTCGCGTTCCACACGAACCTCTGCCCCATGTTGTTGTCGAAGGCAGTCGCGCCGCCTTCCACCTTCATCTGGGCGAGGCCGAGGATGCGGGTCTGGACTGCCGACTCAGTCTGCAGGGTGGACTTGACGGTCGTGAAGACCTGCGGCCATTCCTTGGGGTAGCGGTCGTATTGACCGGCGACCTTGTAAAGGCCCGGCAGGAGCAGGTTCTTGATCTGTGCGCTATTAGCAGCCATGTGTCAGTACCGGCCTGTGGCCGTCCTCTTGTTGAGAGTTCAGCCGTTAGATGCCGGTTTCTTGAGCGACGTTGGCGCGGACGATGACCCAGTTGTAGGCCCCCGTTGCCGAGCCGCCGTAGGGATTGGTTGAGGACGGTTGGATGCCGCCGAAGCCGCCCGACCCGGCGCCGCCGCCGTAGAGTTGGACGACGCGGAAGGGCAGCGTAGAGGTCGTATTGAGGCTGGCGATGTAGGCGCCCGACTGGCCAGTATAGGTTGATCCAGTCCCGAGCGTGACCTCGCAGTTCTGGCCGATGTCGGCGAAGGCGACGCCGGTAGAATCCGATTGCACACGGAAGAGCGGAGCGGCGGTGCCGATGCAGGGAAGCAGCCAGCAGGAAATGCTGGATTGCGCCGTGGAGGCTACGTCCGCGCCAGGCCAGAACTGGCTAGAAACGACCTTGCCCTGCGCGGACGAGAGATAGGAACAACCCCAGAAGATGCCGGCGAGCTGTGAGACGCCCGTACCCGCAGTCCACTGCGAGACGTAGCCTGTGCTCAGCAGCTTGACGGGATCGCCACGATAGATTTTCGTGGTGTCATTGTAGGCGATCTGCGCCTGGATGTTCTCGAAGTTGGAGGCGGCTCCTACTGCCGATTGAACCGGGAGGAAGCCGAACGGATTATTGACATTGGCCATTTATATCAGTGCCTTGTCATGGGCACTGACGGACCATTCAGGATTAGAATGAAAGGTCACGGGGATCAGCGCCGTCATTGATGACGTGCGACTTCCGATTTGCTCGGTTGTCGCGGTTGCTGATCCCGGCATTTACCCCAGCCAACTATGGGCGGGTTCTACTCAAAGGCGCTCGTGCCTGCCGGATTACATGCCGTGGCGGTGTTTGTGCCGCTCGCCGGTTCCAGATGTTGGGAACCGCTTTGTCTCACCGACCGAAGCCGGATCATTTCACGGACGCCGATTACTGAAGATACAAGTGTCATCTCATAAGCGCCGAGTATGCACAAGAGGGAAATGTAATCGGCATGCGAAATTATTTTTGACCCGATGCCAAAATGAAAAACGGAGGCCAGTTTTCACCGCCCTCCGTCGCTTGTCGTTACGCGGGACACCTAGTCTATAGGTTGGCGCGCGGCAGGATTCATCGGTGGCAGTGGTTCGGGAGCGCCCTTGCGGATGTATGAGGCACGCTGGGCGGTCATATCGAACTCGGCCGTGGCCGTGCCTGACGTGTCAAGGCGACTGTACTGACGTGAAGCCGTACCAACCCTGTCATCGGCTTTGCGCTTCTCTTCAGCACGAGCCTCAAGCGTCAAGACCTCGGCGCGCTCCATTAGCATCTGCCCGTCGATGCGTACCGGGCCTTTGATGGGCAACCCCTTGTCGTCGAACTCGGGAGCAAAGATGCCGGGGTAGGATTCGTACATTACGGGCTCCCAACCGTTTTTCATCAGCTCAGCCATGTAGGCTGGGTCGGTCATGCCCGTGACAGTCTCGCGCTTGAACTCCCATGACCAACCGGGTGGGGGTAGATGGGGTGGAATGAAGAAGCGGTTGACGCCGGCACCAGACGCGGTGCGCTGGATTGGCATGCCCGCACGATTGGTGGCAACGACGCGTCCGGGAACGGTCGGCATCACAGGTCGCGCGATCTCGCGGGCAATCGTCTCCGAAGCATAAGCTTGCGGACGGGGCGCGGCTTCGGATTCCGGGGCGGGGCGAACCGTGGCGCGAACGGCCGGGGCGACAGCTTTAGCGCGGACAGCCATAGGGGGAATTCTCCTGTGCGAAGGCGAAACGCGCGCGACAAAACATGGCGCATCAAGACGAGAAACGATGCGGCTTCTCTTTCAGGGCGCGTTGTAGGTTGCGTTCGTACTGATACCGCGCAGCGGTCGGCGACCACGCCTTGAACTTGGCTTGGAAGTCCGCGTCCAAATCCGCGAAGTCCGTGATCAGCTCAGGGGCCATGGCGTATTGTTCTGGAGTGAGCTTGATGGCGCCCGATTTGCCGGGGTTGCTGGGCGTTCCAGAGCGCGATACGGGGGCGGACGGGGTCGCCTGCCGCGTGGCTGTTTTGGCCTCCTCTTTCACCTCGGGCTCGGCCACTTCGGCCTCCTCTTGCTTGCTCTGCTTGGGAAAGAACTTGCCGTCGAGCGCCTCTCGGAATGCTTCTGAGTTCAAGGCTGCGTGGTTGCCGCCATTCTTACGCAGCCATTTGGCGGCAAAGCCTTGTAGATCGACGTTCTCATCCGAGTTCGGGTCCGCAAATTCCCGATGCTCGGCGAGCCAGCCCTTCAATTGGGCCGGTGCAGCCGAGATGAACTCATCGGCGTTCTTGGGTGGCTGCGGAACGCGCTCCTCCTGCGCTTCGGGCTCCGGCCTCTCGCGCAGGGATGCGAGGCGGCGCTCTGTCTCCTCATAGGTCTGCCGGGCTTCCGCCACGCGGGATTCGACGCCGCGCTTGCCAGCCTCCAACGTCTCCATTCGAGCGGCCAAGGCGGCGATGTCACTGTCGATCTTGACCTGCTGGCGGGCGCGCTCGTGCGGATCGAGGTTGTCGTCGGTGATCACGCGACGCTTGGCCTCCTCCAGGGAGGCCTTAATCGTCTGCGCGGCCTGGAGCCCGGTTTCAATCTCGCTCTGGGCCTGGTATGCCTCTTGATATCGCGCCGTCACCGCGTCCCGATGGGCGCGGATGGCATAGGTCGAGTTGGTATCGCGATCCTTCTCGGCCTTGTCGGCGCGGGTTTTCTCGGCCTCACGGGCTGCACGCGCCTCCGTGGCTTCCTGGGCGATACGCTCGCGCTCCCGGTCACCCTCGGCCAGCTTCTGGCGCAGGCTCGTGATTTCCGGGTCGGGTTCTGCCTTGACGGGCTTCGGTTTGGGCTCTTCAGCGGGCTCGGTGCGGGGCATGCCCGTAACAGGGTCAAAGCCCAGCTGGATGCTGGGAATAATCTCGATGTCGGGCTCTACCGTCGAGAGGTCTAGGTCGGCCATGAGATGATCCTATTTAGGTTTCAATATAGCTGGTCAGGGTCCGGCACGATCATTCGGACTAACGTCCAGTCAATGGTGCGGCAAGAGACGCCTCGAATGCCGATCTCGCGCGTATCGGAGGTATGGAAGGAGACGTAGTCACCCTGCTTGGGCTTTGTGCCAGCGTACGTGTGCGGCGCAGCGTATTGGTAGGCCATCTCGCCGAGTTTCAGGACGAGGCCGACCTTGCACTGCCATCGGTCTTCATCGACTCCTCTATCAGAGAGGATAATGCCACCTGCTGTTTTTCGGGGTTTGATGTAGGTGGCAACCAAAACATCTCCACCTAGGACGATGTAACCAGAGAGATCGCCCAGGGATTGGAGAACCGCACTCTTGAAGCTTTCGTCGGCCGACCGTTCAGCCAGTTCGACGACGTTGAGCTTCATGCGGGAGGGGGAGACTAGTTGCGCGGGAATGCGGGCTGACATGCGGGGCGTATGCCTTTCTTCAGGAGGGCACGCCCGAC
>VFSW01009972.1_pt1 | contig 13517 bp, 13 predicted proteins | sample 5358111 | NCBI WGS metagenome assembly VFSW01 (sample SAMN11554181, study PRJNA540505) | mine drainage metagenome | isolation source: sediment from site ElyBrook_90M | place: USA: Ely Copper Mine, Vershire, VT | collected 2017 | reverse complement strand
CCCGGAAGAGCTGAGTCAGCTTTCCAAGTAGTCCCAGAAGGCATCCGCCAGCTCCGCACCGAGCTCATTCGCCATGCGCCGCGCCGCGCGCTCCACCTCTTCCATCAGCCCGTGCAGGTAGTCGCGCGAGCGCGAGATGGCCACGATGCCAATCGTGGCGGACTTCCAGGTAACGGCCTCGTCCATCTCGGCCACGCTCACATTGAAACCCTGCCTTAACTGGTCCTTCAGCGAGCGCACCACCTGGCGCCGGTCCTTCAGTGACTGCGCGTGTTCAATGCGAAGTTCAAGCGTAAGGTGCGCAACGGACATGGCAGGCCATTTCCCCAGCAGCAGGACGCTGCATGGCAACCCATTCTATGCCGAACCTCAAATTTTCGGAGAGGACGACCTTAGCGGTGCATTCCCCGTAGCTTTCGCGATAGAGCAAAGGCCACGACCGTCTCGAAGCTCTGCCCGGTTTCTTCGATGAGCCGCGCCTCCAGCGCGTGCGGCACCGGCATCTCGCAGACCGCAATCTCCGCGTCGCTTGCGCCCGCAAAGCACAGCTCGCAGCAGCCCAGAGCACCGCCTTCTTCCGCACGGGTCGGCGGCCCGAAGACGCGGCACGTCCCCGGCCGCCACGCGTACACATCGCACATCCCCGTGGCCGGATTCAGTGCCGGGCAGGGAGCTTCATCGGCAAACTCCTCAAAGCGCGCCTGGTCTTCGTCCGAGGTGCCCAGCACCCCCGTCTCCGTATCGCCGGGAAACTCCGCCCCATAACGCGCAAGCCATGCCTCGGCCCGCTCCTCGATCGCCTGAGCCGCCGCGGAGTCCGCCTCGCGTACCGCCTCCATGCCGTCCCGCAGTCGCTCGGTGTCGAGTGCGTTGATCGCAAAAGCCCCATGGCAGCATTGCGTGCACCCCGGTCTGCAGGCCAGCCATGCACCCGCACGCTGCGTCACTTCCGACAATGCGGCGTCCAGAATCTGCACGAGTTGCACGTCGCCCGCAGGGAGAGCCATGACTGCCAGCATATTCGATTGCCTCCGGACCCGCTCAGCGGTAGAGTTACCGCGGAGGCTACATGTCCCATTCCCCAGGCACGGTCATCCCCGCCTTGCGTTACCGTAACGCCCCCGCCGCCATCGACTGGCTCTGTACCGTCTTTGGCTTTGAACGTCATGCCGTCTACGCTAACCCCGACGGCACCATCGCCCATGCCGAGCTTGTCCTGGGCGGCGGCATGGTAATGCTCGGCTCCGAAAAGGACGATGAGTATGGCAAGGGATTTCGTTCACCGCAGGCGCTAGGCGGCGTGGAGACGTGCAGTGCATACATCGTCGTCCCGGATGCCGATGCCGTTCACGCTCGCGCAGTAGCTGCGAAGGGTGCCATCGTGCGCGCTCTGGCAGACACAGACTACGGCAGCCGAGAGTTCACTGTGAAGGACCCTGAAGGCCACTCCTGGAGCGTAGGCACCTACAATCCTTGGAAGGCAAAAGCGTGAGCCGCTTGCGAAAGAAGATCGTTCAACGAAAGTACGCGCGGAGGTTCGCCATGCACGTTCTCCATGGAATCAGCGGAATCACCCTGGCCATCGCGGCCCTTACCTCAAGCCCGGCTCAGCAAGCACGCCTGCTCGTCGCACAAAAGGGCATTGAAAGCCTTGCGATTGTTGATCCTTCTGTCGGCATTGTGCTCGCCTCCGTGCCGGAAAGCGGCGTCACCGGTCACGAGGTCGCCGCGTCGCCGGATGGCCGCAGGGCCTACGTTCCCATCTACGGCGACTCCGGCGTGGGGCAGCCCGGCTCCGACGGCCGCACCCTCGTCGCCATTGATCTCGCCTCCGAATTGGTGGTCGGCCACATCGACTTCGGCCACGGCGTGCGGCCTCACTGCCCCGTCTTCGGGCCTAGAGACGGCCTGCTCTACGTCACCACGGAGCTGGACAAAACCGTTACCATCCTTGACCCCGCCACTCTGAAGATCGTCGGAACCATCCCCACCGGCCAGTCCGAGAGCCACATGTTGGCCATCTCCCACGACGGCCACTTCGGCTACACGGCCAACGTCGGCCCCGGCACCGTCTCTGTCCTCGACATGCAGGCCCGCAAGCTGCTCAAGGTCATCCCCGTCTCGGGCCGCACGCAGCGCATTTCGGTCTCCGCGGACGACAAGTGGGTCTTCACCGCCGACCAGACGCAGCCGCGCATCGCCGTCATCGACACCGCGAAGAATGAAGTCATACGCTGGATTCCCATCGAGGGCATCGGTTACGGCGGCGCTCCTACACCCGATGGCCGCTGGCTGCTCATGGCGATGCCGGGCAAGAACGCCGTGGCTGTCATCGACCTGACGACGATGACCGTTGCTCGCACCATCGAGGTCGGCAAGTCCCCGCAGGAAGTGCTCATCCGTCCCGACGGCAAGCTGGCCTTTGTCTCCTGCGCGGCCAGCCACCAGGTAGCCGAGATCGACCTCCGCTCCTGGAAGACCCGGCGGTACTTCTCCACCGGCCTGGGCACGGATGGTCTGGCCTGGGCGCAGGGCAAGTAAGACCCTGAGCGCGCCGCTTACTCGGTCGGCCGGTTCCAGTTCTCCAGTGTCTTTTTGAACTCACTCATGAACTTGCCCGAGTCCGCGCCGTCGACGAGCCGGTGGTCAAAGCCGAGGCAGTGATACTGCATCGACCGAATCGCAATCGTATCATTGCCCTCGGCGTCGGTCAGCACCACGGGCTCCTTGCGCAGGCTGCCGATGGCCAGAATCGCCGCTTCCGGCTGATTCAAGATCGGCGTGCCGAACTCACCGCCAAAGACGCCCGCATTGGTCAGCGTAAAGGTCGAGCCTTCCACCTCGCTCGGCAGCAGCTTTTTGCTCCGCGCGCGCGCGGCCAGGTCGCTGATGGCGCGTGCCAGTTCCACAAAGCTGCGCTTCTCCGCTTCCTTGATCACCGGCACAATCAGGCCCCACTCCAGCGCCACCGCAATGCCCAGATTCACATGCGCATGATAGTGAATCGAATCCTCCACCAGCGATGCGTTCAGAATGGGATACCGCTGCAGCGCCTCCACTGCGGCGGCCGCGATGAACGGCATATACGTGAGCTTCACGCCGTGCTTGTGCTCGAACTCCGTGCGGTGGTGCTCCCGCAGGCGCGCGATGCGCGTCATGTCCACGCGGTACACAGAGTGCGCGTGCGGGCTTGTACGCTTGCTCTCCACCATGCGCTGCGCAATGATGGCGCGCATCTTGCTCAGCGGCTCCACCCGCTCCGTCATGGTGGGCAGGGGCCGCGCAGCAGGTGCAGTGGCAGCCAGCTGCGTCGTTGCAGGCTTGCTCAGATAGCCAAGAATGTCTTCCTTCGTGATGCGGCCGTCGGACCCTGTGCCGCGTATCTGCCACAGATCGACTTGATGCTCCTTCGCGATACGCCGCACCAGCGGCGAAGAACGCAGCTTGCCGGTCTGCGCGGTCGCCTGCGCAACCGCTACTGGCAACGGAGTATTCGCTGTCGCAACAACAGGCACGGCTTCCACGGCGACCCCATCCGGCGCCGCGCCGGAGCCGCCAATCACGGCCACCACCGTATTCACCTGCACGGTCGCGCCCTCCTCCACCAGCACCGAGGTCAACACACCGTCGGCAGGGGAGGGAATCTCTGCGTCCACCTTGTCGGTGGAGATCTCAAACAGCGGCTCGTCTTTGCTGACTGTCTCGCCGGACTTCTTGAGCCATTTGGTAATGGTCCCCTCAAAGATTGATTCGCCCATCTGCGGCATCACCACCTGAATCCCACCGGCGGGTACCGATGCGGGCGCTGCAACGGGCGCGGCTGTTGCTCTTGCCGGCGCCGCCTGCGTCCCACTCTCGGCCAGCACCGCCACCACCGTGTTCACCTGCACCGTCGCGCCTTCGGGCACTTTGATCTCATATAGAACCCCGGCCACTGGCGCGGGAATCTCCGCATCCACCTTGTCGGTGGAGATCTCAAAGAGCGGCTCGTCTTTTTGTACCGCGTCGCCTGGCTTCTTCAGCCACTTGGTAATGGTGCCCTCAAAGATCGACTCGCCCATCTGGGGCATAATCACGTCGGTTGGCATGAATCGTCTTCTCCGCGATGCGGGACTAACCGTTGTGCAGGTTTCCTGCCGGATTATAAATCTCCGCCGTTACCGCACGCCGCGTCGCCCCTTACGCCCGCACAGGTCGCTCCGGTTCCCCATGGATCCGTTCCACTTCCCGCGGAAACGTTAGCGGCGTGTCATTCGCCGGCATCGCAGTCTGCGCCGTCGCCTGCGCCCGCAGCGCATCGAAGCTCTCGACCGCAAGAACCCGCTCACCGAAGATCTGCCCGAACTGCCGCGCCGCCTGATGCGCAAGGGCTTCCAGCTCTGGCAGCCGAGATGCATCTTCCACCTCGCGCTCCAGGCTGGTGACCGGCTTGTCCGTGATGCCGCATGGGTTGATGAGCTGGAAATCGCGCAGGTCGGTGGTTACGTTGAAGGCAAACCCATGCGACGTGATCCCACGCGAGACATGAATCCCAATCGCGCCGATCTTGCGCTCCGGTCCTGCTGCACCGGTCTCGCCCGCAAGCCCGCACCACACGCCGGTGAGCCCTGCGATGCGCCCTGCGCGCACGCCGTACACCCCGCACAGGCGGATGAGCGCCTCTTCGATCCGCCGTACAAAGTCCACAGGCCCAAGTCGCCTCCCGGCATCATCTTGCAGGCTGCGCAGGTCAAAGATGGGATAGCCAACCAGTTGCCCCGGTCCGTGGTAGGTCACGTCGCCGCCGCGATTGATATGGTGCAGCGTCACGCCGCGACTGGCCAGCAACGCATCGCTCGCCAGCACGTTGCCCCGGTCGGCATTGCGTCCCAGCGTCAGCACCGGCGGATGCTCCAGCAGCAGCAGAACATTCCCGATGCGGCCAGCGCGGCGCAGCTCAACCAGCTCCTCCTGCAGGCGCAGGGCTTCGGCATATTCAACTCGACCAAGATAGAGAGATTGGATCATCGCTTCCAATTGCTCGCAGTCCAAAACGCGAACTGCCTGGCGTCCTCTTCAAGGATAGACCTCAGCGGTCAGCCCAGTCCGCGGCAAAGCGCGGCCGATCAACTGCCACGCATTCTGGATTCCCTGGCCTGACCGAGATATTCCAGGATGCGGTCTCCGTCCGACCCCTCAATTGGCAGCAGGTTCACAAGCCCGAAGCAGAGATTGGCGAGGCTCAAACCGCCATGCCGAAACCAGATCAGCGAGAGGATAAGGTTGGTGCACGGGCCTGCAAAGGAGACGAGAAGATTCTTCCAGAGTGGACCCGACTCCCGCACAAGATACATGCCTTTCCAGCCAATCCCCACGCTTCGAATCCGTAAACCGACGCAGAGCGCCACCGCGAGATGTCCGGCTTCATGCAGCACCATGGCGAGTGCGCCGAGGCCCATCCCTTCGAAAACAGGAATGAGCCAGTTGAAAACAATTCGCAGCAGCAAGCGAGCCTCCGGACGCCGATGCCCCGCACCGTTCCATCCTGCAAAGATTCTTCGCTGACTTCACAGCCAATGCAACGGCACCTTCGTGCGGAAGGACCGATTACTGTTTCGATCTGGTCCTTTTCGAGATCTCAGCGCCAGATTGGAACAGCTTCCGAGGACCCCTGTGCGCAAGTTTGCCTTCGAGGAACTCCTTCAGGATGACTGCGCTGTTGTGTTCCGTGTCGTGCGCGGCATACAGTAGCGTGAGCGTGCCGCGGCGTGCGGATTCGAGCAATACGGAACATGCCTCTGCGTTCCCTTCCAGCTCGGCCACGTAGCGGTGCCGGAACTCCGGCCAGCGCGCAGGATCCGCATGAAACCACTTCCGCAGTTCGGCCGACGGAGCCGCGTCTTTCATCCAACCGTCCAGTTGCAGCGCTTCCTTGCGCATTCCGCGCGGCCAAAGCCGCTCCACAAGGAATCGCTTGCCATCCTTTGCTGCCACCGGATCATAGGCGCGCTTGAGCTGAATCACAGCATCGGCCTCCACACTTTGCGAGACACCCAGCATACGCCGATCGATCGGAGAACTCGCGGGCCGCTCCATTGGAACGACCCGCGTCCTATCGACTAGCGGCCTGCAAGCTCCGCGTAGCGTTCTTCCTTCTCCACACGGATGCGCGCGTCCCCGTCTTTCTCAAACGAGTGCCCGGTCAAAAGGCCCAGCACAAACCAGCCCAGCAGCGCCGCGCCCAGAGCGAAGAGCACATCGCCCGGAACGCGCATCCAGCGCAGCGCCTGCATCGGAGCCGACTGCAGGAAATCCGCCGATCGTGCGTACCAGGTCCCTTGCTCTACAGACGCCCATGCCTGCAGCAAGCCGATGGGCAGCATGCTGAGCACGACCATGAAGACCAGGCCGAGGTTGAGGCACCAGAACGCCACCTTCAGCACGCCCTCCTTCCAGCGGCGGCCCGGCTGCAGCACGCGCAGGCAGAAGAGCGTCAACCCCAGCCCCAGCATGCCATAGACGCCGAAGAGCGCGGTGTGGCCGTGTACGGGCGTGAGGTTCAGCCCCTGCATGTAATAGAGCGCGATCGGCGGGTTGATGAGGAAGCCAAAGAGGCCCGCGCCGACAAGGTTCCAGAACGCCACGGCGACAAAGAAGTAGATGGGCCACTTGTAGTTGGCGATCCACAGGGCTTTCTCTGTGGGCCGCGTGAGGCGCAGGTTCTCCCACGCTTCGTAGCCGATCAGGGTGAGCGGCACCACCTCCAGTGCGCTGAAGACCGCGCCCAGTGCGATCACGCCCGCGCCCGAGCCCGCAAAGTAGAGGTGATGGAACGTGCCGATGATGCCGCCGGAAAGGAAGATGCTGGTCGAGAAGAGCACGGCGCGCGTTGCGGAGCGAATCTCCAGCAGCTTCAGCCTTGTGAAAAGGAAAGCAATGACCACAGTGGCAAAGACCTCAAAGAAGCCCTCAACCCAGAGGTGAACCACCCACCACCGCCAGTACTCGGCCGTCACCAGGTGGCTGCGCTGCCCGTACATCAGTCCCGCTGCGTAGAACAACGGAATCGCAATGCTTGAGATCAGGAAGAGTGACAGCAGCGGACGGTCCTCGCTCTTCCGCTGCAAGGCAGGCTTGAGCGCGCGCACCATCAGCACCAGCCACAGGACCAGACCAATAAACAGCAGAATCTGCCAGAAGCGGCCCAGGTCCACATACTCAAACCCCTGACTGCCGAACCAGAACCACAGGTTACCAAGTTTCTGCTGTATACCAAGCCACTCGCCGGCCAGTGAACCGCCCACAACCAGCACCAGCGCGACAAACAGCACATTCACGCCCAGGCGCTGGAACTTCGGCTCATGCCCGCTCACGGCCGGTCCCACGTAGAGTCCCGTCGCCAGCCACGAGGTTGCAATCCAGAAGATCGCCAGTTGTAAATGCCACGTGCGTGTAATGGCGTACGGCAGGTACTTGTCCAGCGGGAACCCGTAGAAGCCCTGACCCTCCACGCCGTAGTGCGCAGTGAGAGCGCCCATCAGGATCTGCACGCCCCACAAGGCGACCACGACCAGGAAGTACTTGATGGTCGCGCGCTGCGATGGCGTTGGCTTGAGGCCGAGGAAGGGATCGCGCTGGGGAAACGGCCCGTGGACCAGCGCCTTCTCCTGCGACCCATACCACCACACCAGCCCTCCAATGCCCGCCAGCAGTCCGACAAAGCTGATGATGCTCCACAACACCGCGCCCGGCGTGGGCTGGTTAGCGATCAGCGGTTCGTGCGGCCAGTTGTTCGTGTAAGTCACGTTCGATCCGGGCCGCTCCGTGCTCGCCGCCCAGGCCGACCACCAGAAGAACTCGGCAAGTTGCTTCTGCTTCACCTCGTTGGTGAGCGCCCCCTGCGGAATCGCGTACTCCTTGCGCCCGTTCCCGAAAACATTCGCATAGTAGGCCGCGAGCTTCTGAAACGCCGCCACGCGATCCGCATCCAGAACTACCTGATTCGCCGTCGCGTCATAGCCGTTGGTGCGCATCTCACGGACCAGCTGCGCTTTCAGCGCAGCCTGCCGGTCGGCGTCGAGACCGGCAAAGTTCTGCGCGCCATCCCGCTGCGCCCAGCGGTCCAGCAGAATCTCCGACTCGCGATGAATCCAGTCGGCGCTCCAGTCCGGCGCAACATATGCGCCGTGGCCCCATACGGTGCCGATCTCCTGGCCGCCGATGGATTGCCACACGCCCTGCCCATCCGTGATGGAGGCGCCTGTGAAGAGAAGTTGTCCGTCCACGGTGTACACATCCGGAATCGGAGGTGCCTGGCTAATCATCTTCCGTCCCACGATTCCCAGGACGGCAAAGGATCCAAGTATGACGATGGCGAGCGCCACCCAATAGCGCCTATATGACATGATGTGCCTCGATCTGCAGGGCGCGCTTCTTCCGCCCCGCTAGGGCTTACGCTAAGGCCGACACAACAATCGACGCAGGGACTTTAGTCACTCAACCACGTGGTGAAGCCCGCCGTGTCCCATTTCTGTGCAAGGTATCGCCAGTTGCAGGAACAAAGCGCTTCTGTGCTATCAAGGAGTGTGCATGCCGGCATGGATTTGGACGGAACCAGGCACGACGCTTCATCTCGACTGCCGGCGCTCAAGGAGAAGCCATGATCACACGCAGAGAGATTTGGATTGCCCTGGCCGCAGCGGCGCTCACAGCCTCAGCCTTTACAGTCGCCGCGCAGAAAGCCATGCTCACCTCGGCCATCTATGACTGGAACTCCATTCCGGTCAAGACGACCGCCTCGGGCTCGGTCCGCAGCTTCTTCAGCGGACCCACGCCCACGCTCAAGAATCTCGAGGTTCACGTCACCACGCTCAATCCTGGCCAGGCACCGCATCAGCCGCATCGCCACGGCCATGAGGAGCTGCTCATCATCAAGCAGGGCAACGTAGAAGCGCTCATCGACGGCAAGTGGCAGCATGCGGGTCCCGGCTCCGTGATCTTTCTCGCGTCCAACCAGCTCCACGGCGTGCGCAACGCGGGGACCGGACCCGCCGTCTATCACGTCATTGCGTGGACCAGCGCTGATACGCCGCCCGACGCGAAATAGAGGAAGCCCGCTGCAACAGGGATACACGATGCCAAACGGCTCAGACAAGGTGATTCCATGCAGGGTCCAATGCGCAGTCTTCTGATCGCATGTGTGTGCGTAACAAGTCTGATCGCGGCAGCGCAGACCGCGCCCACGCATCGCGCGCGCCACGCGCTCATCCCCGTGCTGCTGCTCGACGGTGAAAGCGCTGGCCCCTATCACAACTGGCGGCTCACCACCCCTGTCCTGCGCGAGGAGCTGGAAGAGACGGGTCTCTTTCAGGTCACGGTCGTCACCGCGCCGCCCAGCAGCGCCGGCCTCAGCTTGTTTCAGCCGGAGTTCAGCCGCTACAAAGTCATCGTCTTCAACTACGATGCGCCCGACTGGCCTGCCGCTCTGCGCGCGCAGTTTGAGTCCTATGTCCGCAGCGGCGGCGGCCTGGTCGTCGTCCACGCAGCCGACAACGCATTTCCCCACTGGCCCGCCTACAACGAAATGATCGGCATCGGCGGCTGGCGCGGACGCGACGAGCAGGCCGGTCCCCACTGGTACTACGAGAACGGAAAACCGACCTCTGACACGCTGCCCGGCCCGGCCGGCATGCACGGCCTGCGCCTGCCCTTTCAGATCGTCACCCGCGCGCCGCAGCATCCCATCCTGCGCGGCCTTCCACCTGTGTGGATGCACGCAAACGACGAACTCTACGGCACGCTGCGCGGCCCCGGCAGGAACATGACCATCCTCGCCACCGCGCACTCCGACCCGCAAAACAAGGGCACCGGCCACGAAGAACCCATGCTCATGGTGCTCCGCTACGGCAAGGGTCGCATCTTCCACACCACGCTCGGCCACGATGTCCTTGCGATGAGCTGTGTCGGCTTCATGACGATCTTCCAGCGCGGCACGGAGTGGGCTGCGACCGGAGACGTCACGCAGTCAGTCCCGGCGAACTTCCCCACGGCAAACAGCGTGAGCTACCGCGTGGACATTGCCGAAATGGATCCGGCCTTCCTGCAGGGCGTTTCGCCCATCGTGCCTTTGCCCAAAGCTGCCGCTCCAACCGTCACGGATTTGGCGGATAAGCACTGAAGCCTGCGAGTCCGCTACTCCTCTTTCGGCGCATTGCGCGCCTTTACCTTGAACCAAATGGGCGTTCCTTTGAATCCAAACGCCTCGCGAATCTGGTTTTCCAGAAATCGCTCGAAGGCAAAGTGCAGCTTGATGTCGCGATCCGTGAACAGCACAAACGTAGGCGGCGCCACCGCGGCCTGCGTCATGTAAAAAATCCTGATGCGCTTCGACATCGGCACTGGAGCGCGCTGAAAGTCGACCTTGTCGAGGAAGCGATTCATCTGCCCCGTCGTCACGCGCTTGCGCCGTTCTGCCGCAACCGCCTTCACCTCGCGCAGCACGCGGCCCATCCCTGTGCCTTCAAGGGCTGAGAGAAAAATCACCGGCGCATAGCTCAGGTACTTCAGCACGCTGCGCAGTTGCCGCTCAAAGATGTCACGATCCGCCACAGGCTTGCCGTCGGCGCGGCCCGTCGTCACCGCGTCCCACTTGTTCACCACGATAATCACGCTGCGTCCGCTCTCGTGCGCGTAGCCGCCGATCGTTGCGTCGCTCGCCGTCACGCCTTCGGTCGCGTCAATCACCAGCAGCGCCACATCCGCCGCCTCCAGGTGCCGCCGGGCCATCACCACGCTCAGCTTCTCCGCCATCAGATGCGTCTTGCCCTTGCGGCGAATCCCCGCCGTATCCACAAAGCGCAGCATCGAGCCCTCGAACTCCACCACCTCATCCACGGCGTCGCGCGTCGTGCCTGCAATCGGTGACACAATCGCCCGCGACGTCCCCGTCAAAGCGTTCAGCAGCGTGCTCTTGCCCACATTCGGCCGGCCGATAATCGCCACGGACGTCTCGTGCTGCTCAAACTCTCCGTGGGTGCGATGCAGCGCCGCCGCACCCTCGCCCGTTTCCTCCGCCGCCTCGGCCACTGCTTCGTCCTCGGTGTTCGTCTCCGCTCCAGCCGGAATCGCCATCGCAATCGCGTCCAGCAGCTCACCGATGCCCAGCCCATGCTCCGAGCTGATCGGGTACACCTCGCGAATGCCCAGCGTGCGGAAGTTCTCCGCCGCCAGCGCCATCGCTTCACCTTCCACCTTGTTCACTGCCAGAAACACCGGCTTGTCGCCGCGCAGCAGCATCCGCACCAGGTCGTAGTCGGGGCTCGCCAGCTCTGTCCGCGCATCCACCACCAACACCAGCGCCTGCGCTTCTTTTAGGGCCACCCGTGCCTGATTGAAGATTTCCACCGGTATCAGCTCGGGATCGTCCGGCACAATGCCGCCCGTATCCACCAGCCGAAACTGCCGCCCGCCCCACTCATACTCGCCATAGATGCGGTCGCGCGTAATGCCCGGTTCATCGCCCACAATGGACCGGCGGCTCTTCGTCAGCCGGTTGAAGAGCGTCGACTTGCCCACATTGGGCCGGCCCAGAATGGCCACCAGCGGCAGCGACTCCGCGCCGGCGCGGCTGGGCACTACGGATCTGCGATACGTCGGCAAGTCAGATGCTCCCCGTGTTGGGCCTTTGGCGGCGCGGATGCCTCGACTCGGCCGCCCGGCCAATCTCACTGGAAATCAACACGTCTATTCCCATTCTATGGCCTCCCGTGCTTTCGATACGCGGGCCACACAGGCTCGGCATACACTGCACGCATCGTTCATCGCCAGCAAGGAGGTCGTACTGCCATGCCCAAGTTCGTCATTGAGCGTGAACTCCCCGGCGCCGGTTCGCTGCCGCCCTCAACCATCCAGGCCATCGCGCAGAAGTCCTGCGGTGTATTGCGCAACCTCGGCCCAGAAATCCAATGGGGCCACAGTTACGTGACCGGAGACAAAATCTACTGCATCTACATCGCCCCGAACGAGGAAATGGTGCGCGAGCACGCGCGCCAGGGAGGATTCCCGGCCAAAAGCGTGGCGGAAGTTAAGAGGATGATTGACCCAACCACTGCGGAAGGCTAGTCGGCCGCTCATCCTGGCCCGCGAGTCACGCGACCGGGTGCATCACTATCATGAGGACAGCACCCGGCCCCATGTCCTCCGCTGACACCACAACCCGCACTCTGCCCACCCTGCACGAGTTCTTCTCGCCCGGCGGCATCCTCGCGCGCTCGCCCCTGCCCTATGAGTACCGCCCCGGCCAGCTGGAAATGGCCAAGGCCGTCGAGCGCAGTCTTGCCGAACGCCGCCACCTCATCGTCGAGGCCGGCACGGGCACCGGCAAGACCCTCGCCTACCTGCTGCCTGCCCTTCGCACCGGCCAGCGCGTCATCGTCTCGACCGGCACCAAGGCCCTGCAGGACCAGCTCTACTTCCGCGACGTGCCGTTCCTTGAAACCCTGCTCGGCCCGCTCCGCGTCTGCTACATGAAGGGCCGCGCCAACTACCTCTGCCGCCACAAGCTCGTCGCGCTGCGCAACCAGCCCATCCTGTCAGGATTGGAAGAGATCGACCAGTATCGCCAGATCGCCGAATGGGAGCAGACCACCGAAACCGGCGACCGCGCCGAGCTCGGCGGCCTGCCCGAGGCCAGCGCCCTCTGGCACAAGCTCGATGCCCGCTCCGAGGCCTGCCTCGGCACCACCTGCCCCGACTACCAGCGCTGCTTCATCACCGAGATGCGCCGCAAGGCCCTCGAATCCGACATCATCATCGTCAACCACCATCTCTTCTTCGCCGACCTCTCCGTCAAGCAGGAGGCCGCCGGTGCGCCCGACGCGGGCGTGCTGCCCGAGGCCGCCGCCATCATCTTCGACGAAGCCCACGAGCTCGAAGAAGTCGCCTCCAGCTACTTCGGTCTCTCCGTCAGCAACATCCGATTTGAAGAGCTCGCCCGCGACACCGACGTCCTCCTGCGCGGCAAGGAAGGCACGCAGAACATCCCCGGCTCTACGCAGCAGCTCAGCGAGCGCGCCCGCATGTTCTTTGCTGGCCTGCCCATCGCAGGCGATGGCCGCCAGCCCTTCGCTGGCCGCGAAGAGTTCCTCGAGTCCTCCGGCGACCTCTACCTCAGCCTGCGCGCCACCCTGCGCCGTCTCGAGGCGGAGATGGAGATGCTCAAAGGCATCGACGAAGCCCCCGCCCTGCGCAAGCGCGTCGCCCGCCTGCGCTCCGAGCTCGAGTTCCTGCTTGAATCGAACGCCAGCAACACGGTCTATTGGATTGAGCGACGTGCTGCCGCGAATGCGGCGCCCGCTCAGAAGTCCGCCGTACGCAGCACCTTCCTGCAGGCCACGCCCATTGACGTCTCTGAGCTTCTCCACGAGCAGCTCTTCGAGGCCATCCCCACCGTCATCCTCACCTCGGCCACGCTTACCGTGCAGGACGGCTTTGAGCACATCCGCAAGCGGCTCGGCATGACCGAAGCTCGCGAGCTCGTC